>Ga0073922_1000027_pt1 | contig 14091 bp, 10 predicted proteins | sample GWRWT2_2Sept14_FD_70955 | JGI IMG/M metagenome (GOLD analysis project Ga0073922, IMG submission 70955) | Sand microcosm microbial communities from a hyporheic zone in Columbia River, Washington, USA - GW-RW T2_23-Sept-14 | ecosystem: Engineered > Artificial ecosystem > Sand microcosm >...
CGTATACGTATTTCGCCCTGCATCGGCGGCTCTTCCTGCAGTGCGCGGGGGGCCTGATCCAGAAACTCGCCCTTCATTTCAAGATCACCATTTACCCCGCTGTCAAACAGATCAAGTCCGTACAATATCTTGCCGGCATCACGCGATATAAGCGAGAAAGCCCTGTTGCCTGATGGAGCGGGTTCGAGCCGCAATGCGATGCCCCGTTCCGGGCCATAATTTCCATCTACGGCAAGACGGGTAAAATCCTCTCCATCATAGCTGCCAATGGCGATGACATCATGCAGACGGTTACCCTCGCGCAGCACAACCTGTTTGACACGCGCGTCAATATCATAGGCCAGACCTTTCTCGCTTGGATCTTTGACGCCGCCGGAACTGTGCATCTGCGAAATCGAAGCGGATAGATCGGCGCGCTGGCCTGACATGGAAATAGCATAGGCGCCGCTTTTCATCCGGCGCGCTTCGCCGCTTAAATCATTATCCGGGCCCAGTTTCAGCCGGTCCATCCGGATTATGGCGGGCGGGCCGTGCGGTTCGAACACCAGACGCCCGGCGACATCAATATCTTTCCCGCGAAGCGTGAAATTATCCAGTACGGCGCCTGAAATACTCTCGGCAGGAATGGCGAAATCAAATGAGAGCGTAGCAGGAACCTCCTTTTCCTTGCGCCAGGAAAGCGGTTCTGCAATCAGCGCCGCATGCATCGTGTCGGCAACAACACGGCCGCCTGTAATTTTTACCCCGCGCCCCCAGACTTCCGCCTGAACATCCACAGGCCCGGCGATCAGACCGGCAGTTGGAAATCCAAGCGCCTCCAGCTGATGTTCGTCCGCGTTGATTTTGACGGTAAAATTGCTGGACGGCCCTTCTGCGACGTTAAAGGTTTCGCGCCAGGCCAGTTCTGCGACGGCGTCCATAAAGCGGCCCGATCCCTTGGCCTCCAGCCCTATATTGTTGACCTCAAGCAGCACATCGGCCTGTTCCAGCGCGACGCCATTTATCAGGTCTGGCAGACGCAAATCATCCAGTTCACTGGAAATTTCATATTTGATATCTTCCATGCGCATATTGTTGTTAATCGGCAAGGCAAGCTTTAAGCGGGTCTTTGCGCTGCCGCCAATGGCCGAAGGCACGATGCCAATACGGGAGGGGTAACCAAGCGGCTTGTAATCAATCAGTTCGAGCGTTTTCGCCATGCTGCCATTCAGTGACAGCAGGAGTGTGCCGTCTTTATCCGGCAGATGCGTGTTCGCCAGAATGAACTTTCCTTCCGAGAGTTGCAGATCGTCCAGAATCACCCCCTCTTCCAGCACAAGCTCGAATTGGCGTCCGGTGATCAGCGCTGTGCCGCGCCCCTGCCTGATTGGCGGCATGGGCCGCAGATAATGGCCAGTAATATTGCTGAAGCGCATATCCGCCCGCAGGGCGCCGTCCGTCAGGGGGCCTGCCTTAAATTCTCCCCGCGCAATATTTGCTTCGAATTGCACGGAATCCACGGTTCCGGATTCCATATTTTCCATAAACCAGCCCCGTGACCCTTTGGCGGCAGGCAAGGGCCATAGCCGCTTTACGCTGTCGATGCTGGCATTTTTTATATCGCCGGTGACCCGGACGGCAGGGCTCTCAACCCCATATTCCATTGAACCTTGCAGACTGATTTCAAGCGGACCCTGGCGCAACAGCGCGCGCTCTATCTGTATCATGCCTGCATGCAGGGCATATTCAGCATCTATCTCAAATGAATCGATCTGAACGGGTTCGGATATCAGTCCGGGCACCCCGATTTCACCTGCGGCGGCGCGCAATTTTGCGCGAAGGCCCGATAAGGAGCCATCCCCTGATAATTGCAGGCCGACCAGGCCGCTGACCGGCAGGCGCAGATGCGCCAGCTGGGCAAGCGCTTCAACCTCTTGCGCCAGACGGAAAGGCTCAACCCCGCTGAAGCTGACATCGATCTGACTTGAGCGCGTGGCTTGATCGAAATTTCCCGAAAGTGAAAGCGCCCAGACCTGCTCATCAATTTTTAGTCCGATCGCCGCTTCTCCAACAATGCCTTTCGCAGAGCGCTGAAACGAAAAATTGGCGTTGTTGGCTTCCCACAGATTATCAAATCTCAGGTCTCGATAGACTAATGCGGTATTGAGGATGGCTAAATTTTCCAAAGCCCCCATATTGCCGTCCAGTCCTGGCGCTTCCAGAAGTGCGGCAAATGCGCGTGACAATAAACCGGAAATGTCGCGCGGCGGGGTTGTTTGCAGATCCTCCGGACCCGCGGCAACGCCCAGCCGGAACGATCCGTCCAGCAGCCGCACAATGGTAAGCGAGGCCCCGTTCAGCGCCACTGAGGTTGGCGCTATCCGTCCCAGCAACAGACCGCGCGCGCTAAGTCCCAATTCAAGCTTTGGCGCCTGCGCCACCAGCAGGCCGGAAGTTTCACTGATCGTCACCCCGGTTATGGTAATATCCAGTGAGGGGCGCAGGTCTGTCCAGTCCAGGATGGGATCGTCAAATGCCCAGAGATAGCCAGGCGTGGCGGTTTGCAGCATTTCCTGAAGATAGGGGCCGAGAAATGTTAAGGAAACCGGCCCGCTCGAAAAGCGCCACAAAGCCACCGCCGCCAGCAGCGTAGCGATTGTCAGCGCGGCGCCTATGGCGCGCATCAGGATATGAGTTGAACGGATGAACACAGATTGGCTTTAGGGCTTTCGCAAAATCATTCACACTCCACCCGGATTACTGGCAATATCGCGGCGATGGGCCTTAATGGCGGGTAATCAGGCAGGTATCGAATGCATGGATTTTCATTTCTGGATGCTATCACAGATTCGCACCCGATACCCCAGTCCTTTGATCAGCCGCAGATAGCGGCAAGATTGGCGGATTTGCTTGCTGCCAGCGGGACGATTGACGAGACGTTGCAGCATGCCATGCAGGCGTTGCTGGCGGATGCGCGCGCACACCGTGTGCTGGCAGCGGTTTTTGCCCACAGCCCGTTTCTGAGCCGGCTCATCCTGCGTGGGCCGGATTTTCTCTGCCGGCTGATGCAGATCGGACCGGATCAGTGCATGGATGAAATCAGGGCCGGTGTGCGCGCATTGGGGGAAGGGGGGGTGGATTTCTCCGGACTGGCGCGCCGCTTGCGTATATATCGTGGTCAGGCCGCCTTGGCTATTGCCCTTGCGGATATTGCCGGTATCTGGGATTTGAACGCGGTTACCGGCGCACTTTCCGATTTTGCGGAGACCGCGCTTCAGGGTGCGGTGGACGCATTGCTGCGGATATATGCCGCGCAGGGTGAAATTAATCTGACGGATACAAAATTTCCATCGCATGCGTGCGGCTGGGTGATTATCGCCATGGGAAAGCTTGGCGCGCGCGAACTGAACTATTCCAGCGATATTGATCTGATTGTCCTGTTCGATCCCGAGCGCTCAAACTATTGCGGTAAACGTAATCTGCTGGATTTTCAGATCAGGTTCACCAAGGAACTGGTCAGGCTGTTGCAGGATTTCACCGAGGATGGCTATGTCTTCCGGACAGATTTGCGTCTCCGGCCGGATCCCGGTGCAACCCCGATCGCCATAGCGGTGGAATTTGCCGAGTCCTATTATGAAAGTGCCGGCAAGGGCTGGGAAAGGGCGGCGATGATCAAGGCGCGGCCGGTTGCGGGCGATATTGAACTTGGGCAGAGCTTTCTTAAAAATATCAGCCCGTTTGTGTGGCGTAAAAATCTTGATTTTGCGGCTATCCGGGACGTGTATGAAATGGTGGGGCTTATCCGGTCGCATCATGGGCATGCCGAAATTACCGTGCCGGGATATAATATCAAGCTTGGCGCCGGCGGCATCCGGGAGATTGAATTTTTTGCGCAGACGCATCAGCTCATAGCGGGCGGCAGGGAGCGGAAATTGCGTGATCCAACCACGCTGGGGATTATCGCGCAATTGCGGGAAAAGGGGCAGATCGAAGCTGAAGCTGCGCAAAAATTGCGTGAAGCCTATATTTATTTGCGCACATTGGAGCATCGCCTGCAAATGGTGCAGGATGAGCAGACCCAAACCTTGCCCAAAACGCAGGAGGGCCTGGACCATATAGCCAGCTTTATGGGGTATGCGGAGTTTGCGGCGTTCGATGCGGATATAAGAAGGCATCTTGAATTCGCCGCGCAACAGTTTCAGAAACTGATCGGGCGGGAGGATGCGGGAGAGAACAATCCCGCAGAAGAAATTGCCCTGATCACCTCGCCGGACACGCTGAAGCAAATGGGATTTTCTGATCCTGCCCGCGCCCAGGCGATTATTGAAACCTGGCAAAGCTTCCGTTACCGGGCGTTTCGCACCCAGCGCGCGCGCGAATTGCTGGGGCAGTTAACCCCGAAAATTCTGCATGCCATGGCAAATACGTCCGATGCGGATGGCGCATTGTTGCGATTTGACGATTTTCTTGCCGCCATGCCTGCGGGTGTACAATTACTGTCTCTTTTTAGCGTGCATCCCTGGCTGCTGGAGCTGATTGCAGAAATCATGGGAACGGCGCCGGGCCTGGCCATCATTCTGGGGCGCAGCCCGATCCTTCTGGATGCCGTATTATCTCCGGAATTTCTGGAGACATTTCCAGATGTGGAACAGTTGGCGCATGATCTGGACGATGCGCTCGAACCCGCGCGCGATTTTCAGGATGTGCTGGATATTACGCGCCGCTGGGCGAATGAGCGCAAATTTCAGATAGGCGTTCAGTTGCTGAAAAACCTGATCAGCGGTGATGAGGCCGGACTGGCGCTAAGCCGTTTGGCCGATACACTGCTGCGTGGCCTGTTGCCGCGTGTCGAAGCGGAAATGTTTGCCAGGCATGGCGTTATACCCGGCGTAAAAATGGCTATTATCGCCATGGGCAAACTTGGCGGGAATGAACTTACTTTCACTTCTGATCTTGATCTGGTCTTTATCTACCCCGATACCGCAGAAGTCTCGAATGGTAAAACCCCTCTCAGCGCGGGGCAATATTTCGCCAGGCTCAGTCAGCGGTTGATAAATTCCCTGTCGGCGTTAACGGGTGAGGGCCGCCTGTACGAGGTCGATATGCGGCTGCGCGCCTCCGGAAGCCAGGGGCCTATTGCCATTTCCCTGCAAGCGTTCCGCACCTATCATGAGGAATCCGCGCAGACCTGGGAACATATGGCCTGGACGCGGGCCCGGCTTGTTTGCGCGCCCGATGCCGACGCCGCTGAAATTCACGCAATAATTCGCGGTTTTTTAACCAGACCCCGCGAGCTGAAAAGCCTGGCGCAGGATGTGGCGCTGATGCGTGTGCGCATTGATCATGAACATCACAGCGATAATATCTGGGACTTCAAATATGTCAGGGGCGGCATGATGGATGGCGAATTCATCACGCAATTTCTGTTGCTGCGATACGCGCAGACTGATCCCGGACTGTTACACACCAATACGCTGGCGGCGCTGGCGGCGCTGAAAGAGCGTGGCCATATCCCGGCCGCACAGGCCGAAACACTTGTCACTGCGATGCGGCTGTTTTGCGATCTTCAGCAAATTACCCGTCTTTGCCTGCTGGATCGTGCCGACATGCGGCATGCGCCGCAGCCATTGCGCAATATGATGGCTATCCGGTCGCAGGCCGGTTCGTTTGAACAGCTGGAGACCAGGATAAAACAGGCAGAGGCGGAAATTGCTACGCTTTACCGCCATGTGGTTCTGGCTGCGGCAGGGCTGGACGCAGAACCTGATTTTCCGGCATAGTGGGGTCCGGCAATATTCCTGACAACATCAAAGACAGGCTTCACATGCTTGAAGAAGGCCACAAGGCGCCCGGTTTCAAACTGAAGACCGATGGCGACGGAGAAATCAGCCTGGCGCAGCTAAAGGGAAAAATAGCCGTGATCTATTTTTATCCAAAGGATGACACGCCCGGTTGCACCACTGAAGCCATCGATTTCAGCCGCCTGAAAACCAAATTTGACAAAAGCGGCGCCGTGCTTGTGGGTGTCTCGAAAGACAGTGTCCAAAAACATGACTCCTTCAAGCGCAAGCATGATTTGAAAATATGCCTGGCCTCCGATGTTGAGGGCCAGATGGTTGCCGATTATGGTGTCTGGGTGAAAAAGCTGAATTATGGCCGCGAATATATGGGCATTGAACGCACGACCTTTCTGGTCGATCAAAAAGGCGTAATCCGTAAAATCTGGCGCAAGGTTCGAGTCAAGGACCATGCTGAAAAAGTACTTGAAGCAGTTCAGGCTCTATAACGGACACGCAAAAAGTTATCCACGTTATCCACATTATTATTTGCAGCTTAGTTTCATCTTTAACCGATATGTAATTGATTAGACATAGCACCGGCCGAAGAAGAACCGTACTGATGTCAAACTAAATATAGACATTGCAAGTCTATCAGGGTTGAATGAGATTCTGGCTGCGGGAATCGCCAGCGAGTTATTGGTAATTTAGAAGAGGGGGCTGAATGTTAAACGGGATCGTGAAGATCGCCGCTAACCAGTGGGGCCAGCTGTTTCCGGAACGCCAAATTTATCTGCGCAGTAATGGGCGGGTCCGTTATGTAACTTTGTCTCCCTTACGGCAATTTACTTTCGGCACGGTGTTATTTCTGATCTTGGGATTGATTTTTTTTACGTCCATAAACAGCAGTCTGCAATGGCAGGCGCTTTCTGACCGCGAAACCCGGCTGAGCGAACTACAGGCGGACTATGAGCGGCTGTCAAAGGAACTTATTGAGACACAATTGCGTTTCGCCGCTATGGCTCAATCAGAAATAAAATCTGATCAGCCACCGGTTCCGCTTCCTGCCATAAATCATACTGCCGGTAATAATTTCACGCCCGGAAATGAAACCGCTGCAACCGATGAAAAACCTGCGGGCGTTCCGGGTGTGTTACCGCGGCCCCGCCCTGAGGCACGGCTTGCTGATGCCGGTGCTGCACCCGCTGATATTCTGCCGCGCGCGCGTCCTCACAGACCCGCATTCAGCCTGCCCGCGGCAATGACCGCGCTGGAAAGCAAAGCCCTTGAGGGCAAAGCCTATGACCAGCGCCCTTCTTTTGGATCAGGGCTAACGGACGGCAGGAATTTCAATCCGCCACCGCCCGAGAATGATGTCGTTGCCTTTCTTGCGTCCGATGCCAGCACGGCCATTCCGGCGCTGGAAAAACTAATCAATCTTACCGGGCTGGATGCCGACACCATGTTGCGCCGTCAAAATACCGCAACGGGTGCGGATGGCCATGCGGAAGGCGGGCCGCTGTTGAAGGCGCCCCCATCCATGCAAGGCAAGCTGTTACGCAGAAATATGCCGGATCAGCTCGGCCAGATGTCAACCCGCAAGGGCAGGCTGGAAATGTTACGCGAAGCTTTGTTCAGCCTGCCTTTGGCTCTGCCAGTAGATAAATACTATGTCTCCAGCGGATTTGGATATCGCCGGGATCCCTTTACCCGGGACAGGGCCTTTCATTCCGGCATGGATATGGTAAGCGCGCATGGCGAACCCGTAAAGTCCAGTGCACCAGGCACAGTAATTTTTGCCGGACGCAACGGCCCCTATGGCAATATGGTTGAGATTGATCATGGCCGCGGTGTCAAAAGCCGCTATGGCCATCTGAGCAAGATCAACGTGGCGCGCGGGCAAAAGATTGGTCTGCGAGAGCTGATCGGTCTGGTTGGTAATACCGGACGCAGCGGTACGGCGCATCTGCATTTCGAGGTCTGGTTTGACGGCAAGGCGCGCGATCCGCGCAACTTCTTGAAGGCTGGCGAAAATGTTTTTCAAAGGCAGGGATAAAAATCAGAATGGCCAGCAAGCCGGCCGCCGTCAGGGGCGCGATCCGGTCTCATTGATCAGTGCGGATCTGCTGGTTACCGGCAATCTGGTTTCTCCCGGTGATTTGCAGGTGGATGGCACAGTCGAGGGCGACATTCATTGCCAATCCCTCACCATAGGTCTGACCGCAACCGTCACTGGGAATATCACCGCAGCCGATGTATTGATCCGGGGGACCCATAACGGGTCTATCGAGGCACGCTCCGTCACCCTGAGTAAATCGGCAAGGGTCATCGGCGATATCACACATGAAACGATAGCCATCGAGGCAGGCGCCGTTCTTGAAGGCCACCTGACCGGAAGAAACCGGGCGCTTGGCGCCGCGATGGAGGCCTTTCCAGGCAGCACAGCCGCTGCGCCTGGCGCTCTGACCAGCGGAATGAATGCGTAGCAGGCAAGAATCGCGGAAAATTATTTCCGGTGCGGTGCAAATGCGTGACGTGTTTTCTCTGCATGCATTTCAGTCATAGCCCGGCACGGGCGCGAACCTCCGGTTATTTCGCTCAACAGTCAGTTGCGTATATTGGGGCATATATCATTGCTGTCTCTGCATTCTTACCAGGACTCGCTTCGGGGGCATGGAAAGGTGTCATTGCCAAGAATGCGTCTATGACACTATCATGAGGCAATTCAGGCGGCACTTACTTACCTCAAGAAAAATCAACGCCTAAGGGGAGGACGCCATGACTGCCATGCAATTAGAGGTTTGCGCCGAGGGCTTCGCATTTCTGGAAGGGCCGCGCTGGCGTGACGGCAAATTATGGGTGTCGGATGTATTCGGCAAAGCCATCTATACGGTGACCCCGGACGGGACACGGACCAAAATTCTGGACGTGCCATCGGGGCCATCGGGGCTTGGCTTCCTGCCCGATAAAACGCCGGTATTCGCCTCCATGTCCGACCGCTGCCTGTATAAAATCATCAACGGTAAAATGGTGCTGCACGCCGATATCTCGAAACTGGTGAACAGCGACATCAACGATATGGTGATCGACGCCAAGGGTAACGCCTATGTCGGCAATATGGGTTACAATATGTTTGGCGGCGAGGAGATGAAGCTGACCAATATGATTTTGGTGACGCCGGACGGCAAGGCGCGTGAGGTTGCAAACGGTCTGGCGTTTCCCAACGGCCCTGTGATCACCCCGGACGGCAAAACCCTGATCCTTGCTGAATCCATGGGGTGCAGGCTGACCGCGTTCGATATACTGGCCGATGGTTCCCTGCAAAACCGCCGCGTGTTCGCCGATCTGGACGGTGCCGAGCCGGACGGTATCTGTCTGGACGCCGCGGGCGCGGTCTGGCTGGCGGCGATCAACCGGCGCGGCTTTTTGCGGGTGAAAGAGGGCGGCGAGGTGACACACAAGATAGAAACCGGAAAGCGCATGGCGATTGCCTGCACGCTGGGCGGGGCCGATGGCCGCACCTTTTATGGCCTGACATTCGAAGGCGCGTTCAAGGATATTTCCAAAGGCGGCCTGAACTCCCGCATCGAAACGGTCCGGGTGGATATTGGCGCCTCGGGATCACCATGATGGGGGAATATACGCTATGAGCTATCCGCTGCAAATTGCCGAGCGCGGCGAACTGCTCGCCCGGGCGGAATCACTGCGCGCAATCATCGAAGGTGACGCTGAGAAAAGCGAAGCCGATCGCACCCTGGCGATGAGTTCGGTCAATGCGCTGTATGATAGCGGCATATTGAATATATGTGTGCCGCGCGAACTGGGCGGGCTAGGGGCCGATCCTGTGACCCAGACCGAGGTCTATGAAGCGATCAGCGAGATGAACGGCGCTGCGGGCTGGTGCCTGGTCATCGGCGCAACATCGGTTGGCATGCTGGGCGGGTCACTGGGAGATCGCGCGCTGGAAACAGTTTTCCGCAATGGGCGCATTCCGCGCGCATCGGGAACCGTGGCGCCTTCTGGTCTGGCTGAGCGGGTCGAAGGCGGCTATCGTGTCACCGGACGCTGGGCGTTTGGCAGCGCCATTCATCATGCTGACTGGGTAATGAGCGGTGCGTTAATCGCCAAAGACGGCGTGCCTGTCCGCTCCGCCAATGGCGCGCCGCAGATCATCTCGGTCTGCGTGCCGGTCAAGGATGTGATCATCGAAGACAACTGGTTTTCCAGCGGTCTGAAAGGTACCGGAAGCTCGCATTACCGGATGGAAAATGTGTTTGTTTCCGATGATTTTCTGTTGGGTGCAAAACGCCCGCCCCGTGGCGGGTTTCTGTTTCAACTGCCTACTTTCGGTATTGTGGCCGCCTGTCATGCCGGGGTCGCCCTGGGCGTGGCCAAGCGCGCCATGCTGGAAATCACCGCGATGGCAACAAATAAAAAACGCACAATCACGGGTGTAAAGCTTGCCGATCGCGGCGCCTTCCATAAGGAGCTGGGCCTCATGTCCTGCCGGCTGGCCGGCGCGCGGCTATACTCACTGGATATATTGAACCGGATGTGGGAGGCGGCGAACAAAAAGGAACGCCTCTCGCTGACCGAGTGGGGCGAGTGCCGTGCGGCGATGACTTATGTGACAGATGTCGCAGCGGAGGTAACCAGCTTTTGCTATCGCTATGGCGGGGGTGCCGCGCTGTATCAGTCGCATCCGCTGCAACGCTGCCTGCGTGATATTTACACTGCCACGCAGCATGGGGTGATCAGCGATGAAAATTATGAAAATCTGGGCCTGGCCTTGATTGGAAAAGGAAAATGGGATCCCATGATCGGGGGCCCGCCCAGGGAATAGCTCGCCGATGCAGCAGGGCCTGCCTGGTTAATGAGGGGCTTTTCGTGTGTTGATTTTGCCACTTGACATATCAGAACAAAACATGAACTATTGCGGTAATAACCGCTGGTTTGTTGAAGGGGAGCGGGTTTGACTTGCGTGTTCCGGCTTAACTGGCGCACCATCCTGCATCGCCTGGGCCATGCAGGACAGGGCCGCGCAGGACGAAGTCGCATATAATCAGTTTCCGGGAGGTCAGGATGACGCGGGTTTTGGAAGGAATAAGGGTTCTGGATTTTGGGCGTTATATTGCGGGGCCGTTTTGTTCGGCATTGCTGGGTGATCTGGGGGCGGATGTTATCCGGATTGAACGCCCTGGCGGCGGTGAAGACCGGCCTGTTTCGCCGGTGGGCAGTGACAAGACCGGCGCCGGGTTTTTGCAGGTTAATCGCAACAAGCGCTCGTTGACCCTGAACCCGACCTCGCCGGAGGGGCGCGAGATTGTTAAAAAGCTTGTCGCAACCGCGGATGTGGTGGTGGCGAATATTCCGCCCCAGGCGCTGGCGGCGATGGGGCTTGATCTGGATAGCCTGCATGCGATCAATCCGCGGGTGGTTCTGACCACCGGCTCGGCATTCGGCCGCGGCGGCCCGTATAGCGACCGGCTGGGCTTTGACGGAATTGGCCAGGTGATGTCGGGCAATACCTATATGTCAGGCACGCCTGATGGGGGGCCGCACCGCAGTATTTTTCCCTATGTGGATTTTGGTACCGCCACCAATTTGGCCTTCGGCACGCTGGCCGCACTGATGGCGCGCGAAAAAACCGGCCGGGGGCAGATGGTTGAGGGATCGCTGTTGCGCACCGCGCTAACCGTTTCGAATACCTGCCTGATTGAAGAAGATCAATTGGGACTTGGGCGTAAGCCGCAAGGCAATCGCGGCTTTAATGCCGCGCCGTCGGATATTTTCAAAACCCGGGATGGCTGGGTTCTGGCGCAGGTAGTCAGCAATAATCTGTTCAAACGCTGGGCCACATTGATGGGCGAGGAAATGTGGGTGACTGATGCGCGTTTCAAGGACGACGAATCGCGCGCCGCCAATGGGCATATAATCAGTGAACGGATGAATAAATGGACGGCCAATTACACCAGCGCCGAGGCGCTGATTCTGCTGGCCGAGGCGAAAATTCCGGCGGGGGAGGTATTAAGCCCGGCCCAGGCGCTGCAAGACCCGCATATTCAGACCATGTTTGTTGAACAGGCATATCCGACCGTGAAAAAGCCTGCAAAACTGGTTGGACCGCCCGCTTTATTGTCGGACACGCCCGCAGATTATTTCTTGCGCGCGCCGGTTTCGGGCGAACATACAGATGAAATTCTGCAAAGCATCGGCTACACTCAGGAAGAAATCGCGCAGTTACGTGAAAAGAACATTGTCTGAGCGTACTGGACACAGGATCAACAGGGGATAGGTTATGGCAGGCAGTGTAAACAAAGTGATTTTGGTTGGCAATCTGGGCAAAGACCCGGTCATCCGCCGCACCCAGGACGGAAGGCCGGTTGCGAGCTTCAGCATCGCCACCTCGGACAGCTGGAAGGATAAGAACACCGGGGAAAGACGCGAAAAAACCGAATGGCACAATATTGTGGTGTTTAACGAGGGCCTGTGCCGGGTCATTGAGCAATATGTGAAAAAAGGCTCCAAACTTTATGTTGAAGGTCAGCTGCAAACCCGCAAATGGCAGGATCAGAATGGCCAGGATCGCTATTCAACCGAAGTGGTGTTGCAGGGATTTAACGGGGTTTTGACCATGCTTGATTCTGCGGGCGGCGGCGGTGGGCGCGGGCAGATTGGCGGCGCACAGGGCGGCGGCTTTTCCGGCGATAGCGGGCGCGGCGAGTATGAAGATATGGGTGCCGGCGGCGATTTTGGCGATTTCGATGACAAGGTGCCGTTCTAGCCCTTGCATCGGTTTGGGCTGATTTTTGGCCGACATGGCACACAAGTCGCCGTCAGCCGCCTTAACCGCAAACACCGGCCAAGGGGATGGCGCTTGGCTATATTTTGCTTGTGATTTCGTGCTATTTCTTTCTTTATTTCGCTCGGGGCGCGCGCCGCCGCATGAGTTTGAAGATACCCTGAGCACGCAAAAGCGGACGGGCTCCCACATGAGCTTCGGCCTCTACAAAAGCGACGCTACGGGTTAGTCGGGTGACCCGCCCCTGGCCGGTGATCCAGTCTCCGGGGCGGGCGATGGATAGGAAATCTGTGGTCAACCGCACGGTCAGCGCGGTTGATTGCGCGCTGTTCGCTACAGTCAGCCCCATCAGCGCATCAATGAAAGTCACCATCATGCCGCCATGGATAATGCGCGCAGAGTTGCAATGAATGGTCTTACCCCGGAAGGCCCGCCAGCACACGCCGTCGGCATCAATTTTTTGATACATTTGTCCATGCGGTCCCGTAAACGGGCTGCTGCTGATATAGGGATCCCAGCCGGGGGGACAGTCCGGATCCTCTTCGTGCAAAAGACTCATTGTACCGCTTTAAAAATCGGGTGAATGATTTTGTCGCCAGGACTTATTCCCAGGCGGGCACTGGTGCCGCCGTTCAACTCCAGAACTGCGCGCACGGGCCCAGACGAATCGATCTGGGTTAAAGAACCCGGCACCGTTCGCTCGGCAATATTTACGATAACCCCGTCATCCGAAATGAACAACATGTCGAGAGGGATCAGCGTGTTCTTCATCCACATGCTAACCGGTGCGGTTTTCAAAAAATCAAACAGCATACCCGAATCCGCCGCCAGTTGGCGCCGGTGCATAAGGCCGCTGGCCCGGCTTTGCGGTGAGTCCGCCAGTTCAACGGTAAAGCTTAACCTGGCTTTGCTGGTGCTGATAGCAAGCGGGGCATCTGATTCGGCAGATGCCGAAACAGATATTAGCACAATCCAAAGAGCAAGAACGGCGTGGCGCATTCCGTCTGATACCGAATTGTGTAAGTCAGGTAAAGCGCTAAGAAAGAAGCGGGCTGCTTCTGTTTAAGCAGGCCGGCCGACTCGGGCTGTTTTTGCACAGGCAGCAGCGGCGGCCATTTTTATTTCCGCCACCATTGCGCCTTTTGGACCCTGGCCAATGCGTACATGCACAGACTGGCCAGGCTCGACAAATTCTATGCCATTGCGACGTAAAGTTTCCATATGCATAAAAACATCCGATGCGGGTATGCCCACAGTAACAAAGCCATACCCCCGCACCCGGTTAAACCATTTTACAGTGGCGGCCTGAAAATCAGAAACCTGCTTAAGTTCAAATGATTCGGTTGCACTGCGCGGAAGGCGTGTATGGGCATCGCTCAGCGCCGAACTGTTATCGACGGCAAGCACGCGAACGGCCTGCAAGCCTTTGGGATAATGTGTCACTTCGCAACATATTGTCGCCCCCTGATACGCGGTCTCAAAACCGGCAACCTGCAAACAGGTATGATGCAACAATACATCGCTGCCGCCCCC
>Ga0073922_1000028_pt1 | contig 13885 bp, 14 predicted proteins | sample GWRWT2_2Sept14_FD_70955 | JGI IMG/M metagenome (GOLD analysis project Ga0073922, IMG submission 70955) | Sand microcosm microbial communities from a hyporheic zone in Columbia River, Washington, USA - GW-RW T2_23-Sept-14 | ecosystem: Engineered > Artificial ecosystem > Sand microcosm >...
GTAGTACCACACCCGGTACCCCCTCCAAACCATCCAGTAGTACCACACCCGGTACCCCCTCCAAACCATCCAGTAGTACCACACCCAGTAGTACCGCATAAACCAGTTTCTCCTCCACATGTCACACCGGTACCAAAGGCCGATGCCAAATCTTTAGCATCTTTTTTCTTCTTTGAATAACCTTTCAGGTATAAAATATTTTTTTAATGCTTGCAATAAGCATTAAAAAAAATATAAAGCAATAAACCAAAATATTACAAGTAATAAATGAATTCTAAATATGGTGAAAAGTACCATTTGCCCGCAAATACGAAAGAAATTCTAAGTTTAGCTTTGGGTACAGCATTAGTTTTTGCTTTACTCCCAACCGACCATCGTAAGGCTAAAATACATATGACATTTGTATGGTTGATTTATAGCATAGTTTATAACGATTTTGTGATAATGTCGATATGTTTACTTTTAATAACTTTGAATTTGGTCGAATAATTCGTGTTTTAATGGTTCCAACTCTCTATTAATTTTTCACAAAGCCGCTCGGTGCCGGACACGATAGAAGAAGACTCTCTATTGGCTTCGACATCTAATTTAACCGGAGTTTTGGGTCAGTCTATTCGGAGAAACTATACAAATATGTGGTGGGGTTGTAGACTATACTTTTTATTAAAATTTTTATTGTTTATTTTTGCATAAATTTTAAAGCTTCCGGGTGAGCTTTAATCACGTCAAATTTAAACTTTTTGAGGTACAAACCTTCAAGTGTTCTAACTCGTGACAGCGCGGTGTATGCCTGACCATACTCAAAAGTCTCGTTCAAATCTATACTCACACAGTCCAATGTCGATCCTTGACACGAGTGAATTGTTAAAGCATATGCTATCTTCAATGGTATCTGAGTAGCATAACCAACCTGTTTAACTTTTCCATTTCTTAAGGTATGAAACAAGTTAAACTTTATAGGTTTAACTGTAGAGGTGGTTCCATTCACCCATTGTACAATTGGATAGTCTTCTGGTGTAAATCCAGTTATAATACCTCTACTACCGTTAACTAATGTAGGACCAATCTTATAGGTCAACATAACCTGGGTATTCTCACAAACTTGTAAGGTAATAGGGGTCGTAGAATTTTTAATAAAATTTTTAACAATGTAATCAAAAGATATGGTGCATTCCTCCTCTTTGAACGTCATTTCGTATTCTCTAAATTCAAATCCTTGTTTGGCCAACTTGTTTAATGATTTTTCGTTCAAATCAGCTACAGATCTACGTGTGCAAAATAATTTGGTTGGTTTAACCTTTTCCGAAGGAAGTATCTTAAATCTAGACGACAAGATCTCTTTAACCTGATAATCAACCACACCAACTCTAATTTTATTTAAAACATTTTTAAAGATAGAATCAATCTGTCTAACTATATTTCTCAATTCTATGGTTTGATCTATGCACCGATTAAATTTTTTACTATGAATAATTAAGGTAGAATTTTGACTTACACATGGTAGTTGAAATAGGTCTCCGGTGACCACTAATTGAATTCCCCCAAATTTAAGCTTGTTTTCCCTCACCAATCGAGCTACTTTTTCAAGTTTATTAAAAATGTCTGGGTGAAGCATACTTATTTCGTCAATAATTAAAAGATTTAATTTCAACCATAAATCTCTTTTATCTTTATTTCTAATTATTTTATCGTATAAATCCTCCACATCGTCGTTTCCTAAACCGATACCCAAAAAAGAATGGAGCGTTGATCCACCAATATTAAGTGCGGATATTCCCGTGGTTGACGTTAACCCTATTAGTTTATTTTGTTTGTTGGTTTCGACATAATGCTTGATTAAGGCCGATTTACCCGTTCCAGCGGGAGCATTTATAAAAATATTTTTTCCAGACTCAATCAACCTCAAAACATACTCTTGTTCTGGATTAGGCACAAAGGTGTCTGTAACTGGAGTGGTGTTATACTTCCAATATTCGATCCAAAAGTATGGATCGCTAACCCATATAATATTATCATATGGTAATCTCTTTAGTATATTAATTTTAATTTCGTATGGTAAAGACGAAGCATATTTTTGCAATCCATTAGTCATATTTAATGTTTATTTATAATCATATTTTAAGGGAAAAAATTCAATTTTAGTTTACAGGCTTAACCCTTTCACTGCCGTGGTGTCTCATCTTTTACCCTTTGGGCAAAAGAGTTCAAAGATGGTAACATTTTGGAATCAAAAGAGTTAAAAGGTCATACTTAACCATTCGGAGCCTTTTATCCAGTTTTTATAAATTTGATATAATGCATGATCCGTATTCTCCTTAAATAAAATATTTAATAATTTTATGGCTGCAACATCCTTAAAAAGTATAGTAAAAATTTTATTTTTTATGGTGACCTGTTCAGGGTTACATTTAACCATTTCGATGATTTCATTTGTAATTTTTTCGAAAAGGTTCTCTGACCCAAAACAAAAATATTTCAAGTTTAAGCTGCATTCCAACGTTGAAACCGAAGGATGAGATATATAAAAAAGTTGGTTTAACAACACCTTTTTCAAATCTAAAGGTTCTTCTTGACTTTGCATTGAATATTTATTTTATAAATAAATAAAAGACATGATGGAACTGGTAACAATTTTTTATAGCAATTATTCAGGTAATTGTAAAGCTCTGTTTCAATATTTAAAAAATTCAAATTTAATGAATAGTTTATCCATAAAATTTATCAATATAGACAATTCAAGTATCAAAGAAGAGGTATTGAAAAAAATTGACGTTGTTCCTGCTATAGTAGTTATTGATAACGACCAAGCATCACTATATAGCGGAGAGAACGTGTTTGAATGGTTTTACCAATTTCACAGTACACTTGTGGCGCAACAACCGACTGCGACGGTCGAATCAAAGAATAATTTACATTTACAGTCGGTTGAAGACCAAACTAACCATAAACCGACAGAGTCTCAAAGTAGTATGGTTCAAAATGAACCACAAAATACAAAGACCAAAACAATCATGGAGATTGCTGCAGAAATATCAAAAAACAGAAAGAAAATGGACGGTTAAATTAAATGTAATTTTCAGAAAATAAATGGCATCTGGAATAGATTTTAAAACAGTTGATCCCGTGGCTCAATTAATTGCCAGTGGATCTGGTGGGGGTGGGGGTTTACCTTTAACCGGGGGTACTTTAACGGGTAACTTGGTTATGCAAGTTCCCTCCATCGTTTCACAGTGTCAAGGACCCATTGGTCCTTGCGACCTTACGAATAAACAATACGTGGATGGGTTGCTCGCGGGCGGTCCGTTTCTACCTCTCGCGGGCGGTTCTCTATCGGGCAACCTAGTTTTGGCCGGAGGCGCCAAAGCCCAACAAACACAAACTCCTACAGTCGGTGACGACCTTGTAAACAAAACCTATGTTGATGGAGCTTTTCAAGCTAAAAAACCGGCAGCTGTAACAAACAATATAGCTGTCTTTGGCGCTGGAGCAGACCTTGGACAGACCATTGATTCCGGTGTACAAATAAATGATTTAGTTGCGGGTATAAACACCTTATTTACATCGGATAAAACAATGTCTCAGATTAGAAAGGCGTTTTTTGTTATAAACAATACTGCACCTACGGATAGTATTGCTTCTGGGGAGGCCGTAAACTTATTCATTAGGAATGATCAGATTGGATCATCCGACTGGCCTATACCACTTCCCAACGATGGTACAGTTTTCTCCGTTAATGATTCCGGTGTGATTAGTATTACGAATCCGGATACCGAAAATAAGACGTATAGGATAACTTTTATCAGTGGTGGTTTGAACGAACAATCTGGGCCTCCCGCTTTGGATGGCGCAGTCGAAATTCAATTCTTTGATGAAACCGGCAATACTCAAGTAGGCCTTACAGACCGTTTAAGATGTTTGGCAAGTACTACTTTACCACAATTTGTGAATAAAGTTGTTAATACAATTACTGTAAATATAGGTCCAGTTGCACCAAATAATGTTTTCTCGTTTTCTGTGGTGGCAACCAACCTAACAGCTACAAACGTTATTTTGGACCCGAACGCGCCTCTTTTCGACTCGTCAAAACTTGTTATCGAAAGAATATGTTAACCTTTACGCTATAATATTAATTTTTAAAGCTTTATAAAGCTTTAAAAAGCTTTAAAAATTTAAATATTTTTTAAAATATTTTCAACCTCACTTTTAACCTTCTTCAACGGTTGGTTGGCGTCAATAATATAAACGTTTTTTAAGGTTGCTATTTCCTTATTATACTTGTTGTTCAAAAGTTGAAGATAATCCAATTTTAATGATCTTTCGGCAGCACGATCTCTCTGTAAAATTCTTTGATAAGCAACGGTTGTATCAACCTTTAAATATATAAATAAATCTGTTGTAAAAGCAATCTTGTCGTAAAACGAAGAATAAATTTCGTATTCTAATGGTTGAATGTGACCAGCTTCAACCAACATTTCCGTAAAAATATTTTTAGAAGACCACGGACACCTTTCCATTATAACAATATCTTTAATATTTTTAAAGGTCGAAAAGAGCTTATGAAACGAAAATAAAACTTGATATTGAAATGGTGCCGCATAGGTGGTCATGTCTTCGTAAAAATTTTGAAGAAGAGACCATTCGTGCACAGGTTCTTGGAAGCATGTAAAATCATCACTCAACCGAGTAATTAATGATGATTTACCGCACCCTATAATACCATCGATACAAACAGTGTATACCATTGTTATATTTATTTTATGCTTGTTTTAAGCATAAAATTCATTTTATTTAAGAGAAATTATTTAATTTTGGAAGGTTTAAGTAAGCATCCCGGGGAAGAGGAAACTTTTAGTTGTTTTGTTGGATCAATCTTACCTTCTTTTTGGTACGGAATAAAAGATTGAGTTAATGATAATACTTGATCCTTTAAACACTTTTCATTTTCCAATTGAGTTTGAAGGTGTTCAATGATCTTTTCCTGTTTAATTTCTTTGATTGTCGAGTTAAATCTGTTTTCTAGGTCCTTTGTGTCCTTGAGATATTTATTTTGTAGACATGAAAATAATGGACATTTATACTTTTCAAAATCGTCAATATTCTTTAATTCGTCTAGCTCGCCCATCTTCTTAAAATCGACCACAAATAGGTCATTTAAACCATCAACATCGTATAACTGAGTTGGGACCAAACGATTGTTAATTTTTTTAAAAACAGGAATATGATTAGATGTAACCATTTGTACAACGTTATGTAAATTGTGCGTATATGGTACAAGTTTACCGCTGCTTAACTCGTAGATCCAATTGTAAATATTGTCCGAAATATCGTTAAACAATACCATAATTTTCATTAGACCTTTTATTGTAAAAAATGGAGTACGACAACCTTCAAATTTAAAATATTTTACAGTGGTTGAGTCCAAGTTTAAACTTATAGGGTTAAAATTTTTACATCTATACTTTTCCAAGACCACTTTAACGTTGAAATACTCCTTTTCGTGAGCCTGTTTAAATTCTTCCAGATTGAGGTTAAAAGAAGGTATATTTTTTTTGATCCAATTTTTTTTAATTCCTACTTTACCAGCCTTTAACACTACCGTATCCGAATCGGATACTTTAAAGGTTTTGATAAAGCTTTTTAAATTTTTTTTAAACGGTTTTTGATCAAACACGTATAGTTCTGTCAGAGTAACGTATTCTTCCATATTTATTACTGAAAAATACAGAAGAGAGATGGATGATAAAAAATAATATAATAGAAACGGAGTTGGGACCCATTTTTTAGGTTCAACCGAGTCATTAACTTATCATTCGGGCAAAACTATTTATATCAATGAAGCCGGTCTGTACAGCCTTATTATGAACAGTAATGCTTTATTTGCCGAAGAATTTCAAGATATGGTTTATGAGACCATACTTACGAATACTTGGAAGTATGGTTCTTATCAAGTTGAGAATCAACTAGCTGAAGAAGCCGAAAAAGTAGCGGAAGAAGAGAGACTACAGCGTCTTCTATCAGAGATAGAAGCAAGGCAAAATTAGAGAAGGCGCTCAAGTTCAATCAAGCGACTAAACCGGTCGAACCACAAGAGTACATTTACGTAGTCACCACAGACCGTTACATTCCGGAAAACAAGTACAAACCTGGAGGGTGCTACGAGCTTCAATCTACTCAAGTCTCGAATGACTTCGTACAATTGTGGCAAGTCCGACTCCGGATCTACACAAACTTGGGAAGTAGTCAAACTTCTAGGTTCGAAGGTCAAAACCAACTGTACTTTTAAATATTAATTTTTAATTTTTAATTTTTAATTTTTAATTTTTAATTTTTAATGCTTTCAATAGGCATTAAAAATTTATCATCTTTACTTCTTTTTTGGTTTGGCTTTTGTCGCGACCTCTTTCTTTGATTGCTTTTTGGTTTTAGGTTCTTCTACAGCTTTAGTTTCCTTGACCGGTTTACGACCTTTCTTAGGTTCTTCCACAACACCGTTAGCTTCTTCTACCTCTTCAAAGCAGTTTTTAAGATATTTTTGCATAGTTGGATATTTAAGGACGATACCATCCTCAACTTGCAACAATTCTTTAAGTTTGGCATCTGGAATTATAATGGTTCGATTGTCTGGATCTCTTAGGTCGTTTTCTTTAATGTATGAACAGAGTATATTGGTCACGTCATAGCGAGATTTTTGAGTAGTTCCATATTCCAAGTCGGCAAACAGAGCCATACTCTTAGAAATTGGTCTCAATTTTTCAAGACCGGTACTGTGGCATTCTCTGGTTCGTTTCGGCTTGTATTGAATATTTTTATATTTGATTAAGAATTTCTTGGCTTCTTTGACTTCACGCAAGGAATTTCTTAAATTTTTACGCATCTCGACAACGGTTGGGTCTTGAAGCTTAATCACAGCCTCAATCGAAGCGACCGCTGTTTCAATCCTGTCAAGGGACTTTTCAAAATGCTCCAAGGCAATTTCCTTGTTCTTGCGACCCTTTTTGGGGATCATAGTTGATTCAACTTGTTTAGGTGCTACTGCAAACATATTTCTTTATAGTTATATTTTGTCCTTTTAAATTTTCATTTTTTCTAAAATATAAAAAAAATAATAGTTAAAACCACCATTAAATGTAAATTTATAAATTTTAAGTTTAACCAAAATTCTAAGGTTAAAGAGGACCTTCTTCTTCGTAAAATACTACTACTACCAGCTAAAAGAAGAGGAATCCGAGAGAAGCTCTAGAGGACATTTTGGTTGGTTTACGCTCCTTATTTTAAGCATTGCAATAAACTTTAAAAAATAAAAATATTTCTTAAAAAATAGATATAATAAAATGATGAAAATTGACTTTGAATTTATATCGACTCACAGAAACCGTAATTTATGGCCCAATCCATGTCTTTTCGAAGTACCGTGGTCTGGTAATGGTCAATCAACAGGTTTAAACGCATTTGATCCGATCAGTAATCAAACTCCGATAGTTGCTTGGACTGGTCAAAACATTTCTATAAATGCGACTGTTGTCACTCAAACATCTACAAGCGTGGTCCTATCTTCTCCACTAAATAGTTTCTCTACTCTTCTCAACTACTACCAAGGTGCTGAATTTAATGTTCCATCCATCTTTAGAATAGATGGGTCAAAGTTTATAGGTCAAAGTGGAGGCTTGGATTACATTCAATTGGAAACGAGTGGTGGCGCAGATGTCACTGTTGGTAACGTAATAACGGTACAAACCACCGTTGTTCCGAATACTCTGTTTGTTCCTACGGGATCCGACTCGCCAAACGCCTACGTTGGAAAATATTTGTACAACGAAACAAATGGTGAGTCTGTACCGATTACCTGGTACGATGCCGTATACCATAAAGTGATAGCTCAGATACCAGATGGTTGGAACGCAACCGACCAGTATAGTATCAGGGAACAACTGCCGACGGTTGGAAACTTTAGTCTGGGTGCAGGTAATACGACAACCACGGTAAACTTGACCGGTATTCAGGTACCTGTAAATTTAGGGGACTTTATAAGGATAATTTCAACCGGGGAGATTGTTAAGATTGTAGGGTTTGACACAACCACTTCTTTGGCTACCGTATCACCCCTTCTTTCTGCTGTGTTTCCAGCTGGAGAGATTGTTGAAATGTTGTCTCAAACAGCCGACAACTACAAAACTTTATCATATGCTGGTACAACAGTCGGACAACACGAGCAAAAAGGGTACGATATCCAATGTGTCTCGGCTAGTATACCCAATCTTGTAATTAAGAATGGTGGTGGATTTCCAGCAGACTATCCGTTTTTATACGTCGAACTTTATGACACAAACCATCCATCACAAAACTCTTTATGCTCAAATAATCACTCGAATAAGAGTTATTTTAAGGTTACAACACCCATAGGACAGTTGCTCGATCGTAAAGAAAAATTTACCAAATATACAGGTGATTTAAGCTTTAAAACCATACGCTTCAGACCGACTAGCAATTTCAGGGTAGCTTGGCGCCTTCCATCGGAGGAAATTATTCAATTTGAAAAAGATGATACAGTAACACCTCAACTTCCAAACGAAAGTTTGCAAACATCGACCAAGTTTAATGTAAGGAGAGATTAATCTTAAATTTAAACCTTTTAAAGTTGACAACTTTAAAAGGTCACATCAGCCACGGTTTTGCGACGTTTATCGTTTACTTGGGATTTTAGATGCATTTTGGCAAACTCGAACCATACGAGTTGAAGTCTTGGATGAATCTTTTTAATTTCATAGAATGGTTCTTTTGGATCATAAATAAAATTTCCAGATTGGGCCATTTGTTGTTTATTAAATACAACCAGTAGAGAATAAAGCTTCTCTTTACCTTCTAAATTTAATTTATTATTAATAGCATCTATCAACCATACTATTTCGGCGTGGTTTAGACAGTCGTGCTTCTCAGTCAGTCTAGTCAACGACTCAAAGAGCATATACGATGCCATTTATTAATTACTCGTGGCTAAAAAAAATGAAATGGTGCGGATAAATCACAAATAAATAAATGTCTTCAGACGAAATGCTATTAGAGTATCTATTTTGCTGCAGGTATACCGCAAATAATAATGTACTGGATTTATTGGAAGATTTGGCCAACCGTCGTCAAAAGTGTCCACTCAACAACAAACTCGAATCTTATGGTGACGATTACCATTCTCTCTACAAAGATGTTTTAAAATATTTTAAAATTAGAGATGAAAGGCGTCAAACAACCATAGAAATAAAAACCTGGTCTTCTATTAAAAAAAAGGTTACTAAAGACCTTATTTTAAAGAATTTCATTATAGAGGTTAAGAGTATGTATAATTTTGACGACCGCACCACTTCCAATTTGAAACGAGACTTAATGATTGGTTTAAACTATAAAAATATAAACGATAAAAATATTGTTATAGAGAAGAATAAAATATGTAAGATTATAGGGTTAAATTTATCCACAAACTCGTATAGTTGGGATTTCCAAGTTTTTAATTTTAAAGGTTAAATTTTACCATTAAAAATAAATATAAAATGGTAGATATTGAATACAATAAAAATGATTACGTCAAAACTTAATAAACAAGTTACAGGTGCATACGTACCTAAAGAATTGATCCCAGATATAGCTTCTTAGAGTTTTACGATAAGTGTAACAAGGTCGTAATCAACCACTTTGTTAAAGAGTTCAAAACAATGGGTACCAAAGCCTTGACACAAAAAATAAAAGAAGTTGGTTATTAACGACCAAAAATATGACGTTTAAGAATTTATAATTTTTAATGCTTAAAGAAATAACAAGTTTTCTAAAAATGATTTTTTTTATAGTAAAAACTATCATAATAAAAATGTTTGAGTGCGAATACTGTGATTTATTTTTTGAAGAAAAAAGGTTGCTTGTAACCCATCAAAAAACAAAGAAATGTAGTCTTCATAGAAGTATAGGCTTTGTGTGTCAAAAATGTTTCAAGAGTTTTAAAGGCTACGATACCATTTTAAACCATGTCACCGAATGTAAAGTGGAAATAGGTTCAAACGAAGGATTAATGATGGCGGTGGTTAATCAACTCTCCGACAAGTTTAAAACAACCATTGCTTTTAATGAAGACAAGACAAGTGGTCAAATAACCTTTTCGAAAGAATACAATTACACCCACCCCAAAAATTTAGTTCATGGTTTAAATCTTCCACAAAAAATATATTTGTTTGTTAAAAATAAAAACCCCGATTCAAAAATAATAGGTAGTCACGGCCACTACATAAACGATATTTACAATTCTATCATTAGATTAAGTGAACCATTTCAATTTTTATGTTTGAAATATAATTTTGCAATGGTAGTGGATTTGTTGTGGTTAAAAGTTCCCACAACTCAATTTTATATAAAAAATGATGATATATATGTTTTAGGTAAAGTTCAATGTGAAAACGAAGATAAAAATAAATGGTATGGGGACACCTTTTTGTTGAACGAAAATGAAAAAATTGTGAAATGCGTGTGGTACAAAGATCCACAATTGCAACAATTTTTTTCAAACTTATATCCCATTTTAACTGATGTTTTAAACCTTTATTTGACTTTAGGATATCGGTCTTTAAAAAAGGATAAAATTAAGCTTAAAACAGACTTAAAAACCGACACATCTTCAGATCAAATAATTCAAGATTTAATGGACAAATACAACCTAACAAATGTTGTTAACTCAATTAAAATTTTAAACTCGTACGAAACCTTTTACAATATCTTTAAAACAAACTTATATAAAAAATTCGAAATGGATGTATTGCTCCATACCAACATCGGTCATGTATTTAAAGATGAACTATTACCTTCAAATTTTTTCCTAGAAGAGTTTTCTTTAATGAATAACCGGAAGCCTGAATATATTGGAGGAAACTATGATTATCTTCTCCATTATATTTTACCTGATTCGGAAAAGAAAATTTTTATCTCCAAAGAGTAAAAATGCAATTTTTAATGGATATTTAGTCCATTAAAAATTATCATTACACTTTTTTTTTAAAAACGAGGTAATAAATATGAATACCTCCAAATGTAAAGAGTGGGCTAATGAAAGACTTAGCCCGTCACCACGAAACCCTCTTACAAACAGACTTATCAAAAAAGACGGACCAAAATATAAACAATTAGATAAGGAATGTAATGACCTTATTGTTGATATAAATCCGATATGTATGGAATGGTTGAAGAAGAACCATAACAATTTATACTTACAACTTGGTACTCAACCACAACCTAAACCCAAAGTTAAGGCTAGCGTCCAACCCAAAGTTAAGGCTAGCGTCCAACCTTCTATTATAACCGAAGACGAAGATGAAGAACCTGTACCTTCTGGGCAAAAATTTTATACAATTTCTGAACGTCAAGGGTTTAATGGTGAGATTAAATCTTATTTTGCATCGGCAATTATTGAAGAAGGTAAGGCTTGTATGACCAATACTAAAACACTATTGAAATATGTGGTTGATCCCAAGCTTTTAGGTTTTGGGTCATTTGGAAATGTTTATGGTGTTAAAATACCTAATAAAAACATTAAAGTCGCCATAAAAGAAGGTCGTCTAGGCCATTGGGAATTTCGACGAGCTTTGAAAAAAAATTATCCTATCGAGTACCTTTATAATAAGCTTATAAATGATTTGATAGATGATAAGATTTGTCCAAACTTTAGCTATACTTATAGCATATATTTTTGTGACAGTTGTTCTTTAAAAACATTGGATAACAAGACCGTAAATGCCAAATGTTCTGAAACAGTGGTTGAATTGTTCGATTACACTTTGAACAAATTAAAAGATTTGCGAGATGAGGTTATATTATCCATTCTTTTTCAAGTTTTTTTCGGTTTGGCAGTTATCCAAATAGAGTATGGAATGTTCCATAATGACATCAAAAAAGAAAATATACTTATAAAGGAGATTCCACCAGGAGGATACTGGGAGTACTATCTCAACAATACGGTATACAAAGTTCCGAATTATGGTTACATTTCAGCTTTAAACGATTTTGGAGTCTCTAAGGCTTATCGCCAAGGCTTTGCAGACAAACAATATGGTTATAGACACGCAGAGGTTCTACGAGACCCTAAAACTAACGATTATTTTTTTAAACCATTTAATACTCAATTTTATCCATCTTTGGGTAAAACCGGAAAAGTGACAAAAATAGACTCACCAATCAAACGTGACGGTTTTACTTACAACTCTTTTCATCAAAATTTTGACTCAAAACCATCCATACCGGTCGATTTGAACGATATGGTTCGATTCCCCGATTATTATTTTCATTACGACATTGTTGACGCTATCCATATGATTATAGGTGGAAGGAGAACAGGACAACCAGGTGATCATATACCTATGAAAGTTAGTCATAAACTTAAAAGTATGTTGGAACCATTATTTCATTTTGTAAAAATACCGGACGGATGGAGGAACGTGTATGAATTTTCGGCTCATGTAACCATAGAAAAATTATTCGATACATATACAAAAGTAGCTTCCAACGGACCTAAAATTGAGACTTATAGATTAAATTTTAGAAACGTTTAAATAAATTTTAATGGTATTTAATACCATTAAAATTTTTAAAAGAACGGAAAAAAGAATGGAGAAAGTCTTCTTCTCCTGGCAAATCAGCAATATAATCAAAGGTCAAATACACTCCATTATCCACCGTTTCAGAAAAACGTTTCCACTTGATTAGCGAAACATTGAATAGTTGAGCATCTTCGGCCACATTTACCCTACATACACTGTTTAGGTCTGGGACATCTGTAAAAAGATTGGATAGTTTGTAGTTTTTCGTAGTTGCAAGGTACCGACCGCCTATATTGTGTCTATCAATTGCATCTATGGTATTTGCCAACCTTGGATTTTCAAAATCGGTAAATACCTTGTGAATGGCGGCTAAAATACCTTGAGAACAATCATACGAGTTACTCGACCTTAAACTGACCAATAGTTTTTGAAATTCTGTAGTGACATGTATCGACCACAACCCTTCTGGACTAACCACAAAGTGGACCAATTGATCTCGAAAATTTAAAAAACTTAACGCTACAACCATCATATCTTGACCGCTGGGCCAAGATATAAATGCCTTAAACTCTCGAGTTATATGATCAGGGTGCATATGAAACACAAACGGTGAGTCTGGAAGGGGAACTGAACCTTCATCGCCACTTTGAATATTATCGGAATTAAGGCCTATTAAAGCCACACCATTGTCTATATATTTTACGATGGAAAGGTTTCCCGAAGCCTCATTAATTTCTCTTAGACATTTCGATAGTGTGACTGCAACCACCTTTGGAATAAACATGTTTATTAATAAAACATTTTTCTTTAGACTGGCTACAGCCGACCTTATTTGCATTAACGTTAATTTCGTGGAGGGTCTCTTCACATATCTCATACGTATTACTTTTTTAATTAATTTAGGTTCTATAAAACCATATTTAACGAAAAAATTAGCATCCACGTCAAAGTTGGGGTTACTAACCTGAATATCTAAAAAAATTTCAGCATGTATACTTCTGGTTATTATATCCAATATTCTCGTTTTTATTAAATAAGATTCATTTTCAACCTTAAAATAGTCTATAGCTTTTGAATTCATATTATAGATGGCTGCACCATGCAATGGTAGACCATCAAAGATATTTGGAGTAATTAAATTATCGGAGGAAACAGCTGCAAATACGACTCTGTGATTATTGGTTAAATCATACCCTGTATTGTATATTTTTTGTATAAAATTAGGAAAGAAATCAATGGCTGTTTTAACTGGAAAAACCCCAACATTGTCAAAAACATAGAAATGGTCAATGACCACTTCAAATTCCATAGGTACTGGATTC
>Ga0073922_1000029_pt1 | contig 13704 bp, 12 predicted proteins | sample GWRWT2_2Sept14_FD_70955 | JGI IMG/M metagenome (GOLD analysis project Ga0073922, IMG submission 70955) | Sand microcosm microbial communities from a hyporheic zone in Columbia River, Washington, USA - GW-RW T2_23-Sept-14 | ecosystem: Engineered > Artificial ecosystem > Sand microcosm >...
CATCCATTAAATTTTCGTTTAATAAATGTTTCAGAACAAAAACCGTCTTTAAATATTTAAGGTCAATATTATCATTAATTAATATTTCAGAAGAGTAATGGTTAAAATGATAACCTTTTAACAAGTCGAAATTTTTAAGGTTAGTTATACTCATACCCTCCTCTCCCGAAAACTGAGATTCTGCACCTATTCCATCCTCGGCTATACAGAACCCAAAATTTTCCTCTGTGTTTATGACAAAGTTAGTTTTATCCATTAAAATATCTTTAGAAAATACCAGTACACATTCTCCCCCATAGTTTAGTTTTATAGGTGTATCAACCGTGAGAAGTCTAAAGTATACACCGTCTACTTCATCATACTTTTGACTAAAATCACGATCTACAAGAGAAACTTTGGGGTCGTCTGCCAACCGACGATTTTTACTCCCCTGGAAGGTGCTTAGACCCAATTCTTTTATTTTAGAACTTTTAAGGAGTTGATTAGCCTTTAAAATATTTTTAAGAGCGGTAATGCTTGTTTCATGTATTATTAGATACATCTTTATTAGTTGTTTAAAATTAGCAGTTGTTATTTATAAGTTTTTAATGCTTTTTGTAAGCATTAAAAACAAAACGTTTTTATTCAATTTCGAGTGTAAAATTAGGTTCGGTTAAAGCTTTAAAAGTGTTGTTAACATCAACAGATTTAATGGAGTTTGTAAAGATAAACATTGCAAGTTTATCTATTAACGTTTCGTTTGGTACATCGCACCATACATTTTTAATAGATGTGGTGTAGCCGGGTGTAACCTCAAACAACGATCGTACTCGAATGTGGTTCAAAACACTTGTATCGAGAGGTACATTATCAATGGTGTAATGCTCTAATATAAACTTGTAAGATTTTTCAATTCCAATCCGAAAAATGTTCTTGTTGTAGTCGGTTCCACACATGATGCAAAAGTCCCTAAAAGATTTAGATGTCAGATTTAAGGTGTCCAAAAGCCTTTCCTTCGATACTTGAACAAATGTTAGATCATTTGTATTAAAAGTTGTTATAACCTTTAAATTTAAAGTGGTAGGATGATGGTATGCGAGCACATCCGTATCTTCTGATATTATGTAGTCGATGTAACCATTATAAAAGAGGTGTACACATTCTGTTTCCGCCTCACCTTTGCTTTGAATAAAATTAATTTTTAAGAGTTCAAGGAGCTCTTTAACCAAATTCGTATCTTCTTCAGTAATTGAAAATTCATACTTTCTTCTACGGTTGATTTCGTCCTTAATCTCTTCGACGTTAATTATGGTAGCTTTTGAACTTAAGAGACTCTTTTGTTTCTTTTCTTTTAACTTGGTCATCGTCTCAAATAAAATAGGGTTGGTTTCTCCTTTTTGGACAAATGCGTCTAAACTTTCTTGTAAGAGGTTCGTTTTGTCCACAATTTTTTGTTTCTGTTCGCGTCTCAAGATTTGTGTTGGTGCTTTTTCTGGTGGAGCTTTACCTTCGAAAACGAAAATCGGATGGATATCCCATTTTCTTAAAAAGGTAATAAAGGTTATAAAGCACCCTAACCACTCCTTCGACTCTGGATACATGCTTTTAAATTTGTACATGAACATAGGTGTATCTACACCTATTTTAACATATCTCAAAGAAGATATATTTAAGGTTTCATAAACCTCGTGTTTTTTTAAAAATTGGCTCATATTTTTAATTCCCATTATTCTTTATTTTACCTTTAATTTACCTTTAATTTAACCAAAAAATTTCATTTTTATTTTTTAATGCTTTTTTAAAAGCATTAAAAAATTATATATTTCTTTTGACCTTCAATAGCTTCAATTAATTTTTCCTCATCGATAGAGCTGTTTTCCAAGTCTAAATTACAATTGTACGGTCAGCTTTTCATAATATTAAAATAATTTTCTAGATCTTTCCGAACGACTCCAAATTCTATACTCTTTTCCACCTTCGATACACAACTTTGTTGCGTTAAAGTACCCGGTAGCCTTGTCTATGACAAGTTTAAAGTCTCCAAAGAGACCATAATAAAACGTATCTTTGATACTTTCATAAATACAATCCGTAAGCTCAAAGTTATCCATATTTATTGTATAAATTTTTTATTATTAAAAATTTCATTTTTATTTTTTAATGCTTTGAAATCAAAAAACAAAGTCAAATTAACCTTCACAAAAGGTACACGTTTCTGGTTCCTTTTCTTCCTCCTCAACTATCTTGTTAAAGTTATGGTTTACTTTATCCACCGTTAGAATTTTTGCAGAACGATGGTAGTACAGGGTCAATATACCAGATAACCAAGCTTCAAGATGAATGCTGTGAACATAACTCTTTTTTGCGTTAGGGTTGAAAAACAAGCTTAAAGATTGTGATTGATCTATATACCTTTGTCTAGCTGCGGCCAGCCTTATTAACACCATTTGGTTTATTTCAGGCCACGTCTTGAAAACTTTCTTTTCGTGGTCATTAAGAACCTCAAGATGTTGGACGGATCCATCCCGCATTTTTATACTACTAAAAATTTCCTTCAGTTTTAATGGATCTTTTATCTTTTCTTCCAACCACTTTTTGAGATGCTTGTTGTAGGTTATGTGAGACCCTGAAAGAGTATCTTGTTTGTATACGTTGGCTCTGAAAGGTTCGCAACTAGGGCTAGTATTACCCATTATAATAGATGATGTTGCGTTTGGTGCAATAGCCATCATGTGACTAAATCTTTGTCCTGCCCCCTTACAGTCTGGCGCTTCTCCTCTCAATGCTCCAAGGATCAAATTGACCCTTTTAAGGTTGGTAGAAATTGTTTTGAAAATTTTATTATTAAGGTTATATGCTTCCATACTTTCGATTGCAATCATTTTAGATTGAAGGTAAGAATGGAACCCTAAAGCCCCGATTCCTATCGCCCTTTCGGATTCTGCTGAAAATATAGCTCTTTTGAGTGTATGTGGTGCATTATCTATAAAATATTGTAGTACATTGTCTAGATAAGTCGCTACATCCAAATAAAATTGTTCGTTGTTGCACCATTTGTCGTAGTAATTGAGGTTAAGCGAAGCCAGACAACACACCGCTGTTCTATGCTCGTCTGTAGGCAGTAAAATTTCGCTACAATTTCCAAGTAGAATTCCATTAAAAACACCTGCGTTGTTGTATGGTTCAGTGAAGCAATAAGTATCGGCTCTACGATCAAGCTTGGTGACACCTGTAACCTTAACCATCACACATCTTAAATTTTTACGAACGTATAAAACCGGGAAATTTAATGGTAAATTAAAAGCATATTCACGTTTCATTTCTTTGTATGGTTTATTTTTATCTAAAATTAAAAATCGATGGTATGGAGTACACACAATAAACGTTCCATTGCTAAAGTCGACCCTAACAAGCTCTTGATTGGTGCCAGTTTGTACGATGGTAACATCGGACCATTCGTCTCCATTCCACACCATAATGGTTCGATTGACCAAACTTTTGATTGGAAACTCCCCACAATCTGTTAAAATTAAAGTCTCTCCAACCACACAAAGATTCGACTGTTTGATGGATAACCCCAATTTTTTCTGGCACTCTGGAAGCTTACGATTAGAAGCGTCTATAAAATGTAAGTATGGTTCGCCTGTCTCCGCGCGAGTTACAAGTATTCTTTCCCACAATTCTATAGCAGATCTGGTCTCTTTAACCTTTTTATTGTGGGGATCAACAAGGTCAAATTTATCCATTACATTAATCTTCTCTTGAGCGTTTTCTAAGGTTAAATTATCCAGAAATTCAAAGGAGTGTATAGAATTTTTAAAGTCGTTGATTGCTTTACCCAACAAAGCCTGTTTTTCTCCATTATTTTTAGTAGATTTTAAAATTGGAGAAATGGTTGAAACAAACCATACCTTCTTCATAAAATTATCGGTCAAGTTAACCCCGTTGTGAATATTCATTAGTTTATAGTTGTAGTCGCCTCCAACTCCACTGACACGTCTGGTGTTTAGAAAGCTTATAATTTCAGGGTGGTCAACATCCAAATAAGCAGCATAGCTTCCACGTCTAGTTTGACCTTGTTTGAAAGCGGTACAACTAGCATCATAGGTGCGTAAATGTGGTATAATCCCAACAGACTTGTCATCTGGTTGCCTTATGCCAACACCCAACCCTATACCTCCTCCTATTACACTTAGTTCACTTACCTCTGCCCAGGTGTCAATTATGCCACGAGTCGTATCCGGTAAATAAGGCAGGAAACAAGCTATCGGCAACCCTTGTTTTGTTTTTCCAAAAGAAAGTTGTGGAGAGCTTGGACTCAACCAGTGTTGAGAGATGTAGTCATAAAGTCGTTGTCCAAGTTCCAAATCACCATTGCAAAAACTTTTCGCGACAAAGGCAAAACGTTCTTGGGGTGACTGCTCGTCTGGACGCATGTATGAGTCTTTAAGTCGAATATAACTCAAAGAGTCTAATAGTTCATTTCTTGATTCAATTGTGGTAATCGTCATGTTTATTATTAAATTTTTATTTTGAAAAAAATTTCATTTTTAAATTGTGGTGGAAAAGTGTTCATATTGTATACTTGAATTTTTAATGCTTAAAATAAACATTAAAAATCTTTTAATTAGGATTTTTGAACTAGTTTTATTTCGGGTCTTAGTTTACCTAGGAGATGTTGTACTTGAGATAGGCTCCTCTTTAACCATAATCTCTTGTAGAATGAGAGCATGTTCTTTTTTCTCCTTCAAATATCCCAACCAGGGTAAAATTTTCAAAAAATATAATAATAAACATGCATCTTGTACACTTACTCGTACTCTTCTTATATACCGTTTTAACCGTGGCGTTTCCAATGGTGAACAATAGCATACCAGAAACAATTGAGGGAGTGGATATCTTTACCCCAGACCAGTACTCTTTTAACGTGTCATGTTGTCGTTGGTAATATATTTTAATGGTTTTTGAAACCATTAAAATATCTTTAAGGCTTAAAAAATGTCTTTAACTCTTGATTTCCAAGTTTCACTCTCGAAAGAGCTAAATTAGACCTTGGTTTGAGTAAATTTTTTACTCTATTTAAAAGACGGCAAACTTCCTTAAAATGATTAAGATAGTTTTAAAAATCGATTTGTAGTTATGAACGGCTATACACATTTCAGCGTCATTGTTCGACTCTGAAAGAGACAGTTCACCGCTCATTTCGGCAATATACAAGGAATGAATAGTAAAATTCTTGTAGGTCTTGATACTTTTTAATCAAAGCATCGATTTGTATTATTAATTTATCCATAATTTTATTAACTAATAAATGGAGTCAAATAAATACAATAACTACATGCGAGTATCAGAAGCGGTTGTTGTGGGTGGTCTAAGCCTTTATTTTTACAAAAAAATTTCAGACTTGGAGGCGGTCGTGGAGGACCTTAAAAATCAAATTGTTATACAAAATAACCAAATTAGATATTTGATTGGTTCAATCAATCCACAACCACACCAACCACAAAATCAACAATTTGCAGGCCATACAACACCTTTAAAAATACCTCATATGGGAAATGAGTTCAATCGCAAACCAATGACGCACATCTACCACGAAAGTAACCCTGAAAGAGTTAAGGAACATTTTAACCTACGTGAAAGTGTAACTGCTAGAACTAGTGTAGCTGCTCGGACCATTCAAAATAGAGAAATGGAGGCAATGTTTGAAGCTAATAACAAAAACAGTCTTGTATGCGAGGGAGACGTATGCAAACTTGTACCATTAAAAATAAGTAACACCTTCGATGAGGATGGTAAAGCCATCCGAAATCCAAAAGTCAATAATAATGGTGACGAGAAGCTAAAAAAATCTGTGGTAATATCGAAAATTAGTAAACATGTTGAATACGATCGAGAAAACGTCGACAACGATCAGACTTTCAAAGTCAACACATTTACAAATAGTTCACCGAATCCAGTTTTAAAGTCAGTTACGCCAAATCCCAGCACAAGCGCAATTCCAACAACGGGTGAAGACGAACCATCAACCACAGAATTGGATAAAATTTTAAACGAAATAGACGATGAAAATTGAGTATTTGGTGTATGCATCCAGACACTATGAAAAAATTTGAATTGTTTCAGTTTTACAGTTAATAAATGACCGCCCGAAGCCCTTATATACCAGATATATTCAAGGATCCAGACACTTTGCCTCCAAAAACGCAAAAGTCTGACATTACTAAAGAAATCAAGGACTACATTGGTTCTTGTTTTGAAAAAAGCCTGAGGAACCATAAATTTGAGGTTTTTGAAAACGAAGACATAAAACCAGATATCGCGAGTCTCGTACACGAACTACAGAACACAACAGATAACTGTGTTAAGAAAACCGGGGATGTTGTTAGTGGTCCATTGCACCTGCTGAAACCTCCGGTTGCAGAAATGGATGCTGTAAACAAACATTACGTGGACACTCTCCTAAGTGAAAAATTGGCTACTAAATATTCGCGTAATTGTGACCTTAACGTTAACCATTTTAAAATAGTTAATCTTCAAACTCCTCAGAACCTTTCAGACGCCGTTAATAAAAATTATGTTGATGAAAGATTTGAACGATTAATGGCTATACAAAACCCTACATATCATATTTTTTCTAAAGGTCACACCCTAATTAAAAAAACGTTCTACTTCAACCCAGGTTTCGTGTGTCCGCACAAAATGCACATTACATCTGTAGGGTTCGCAACGTCCCCTTATAAATATAAAATTGGGGAAAAATTAAAAATGGGTGAAATGAACCCTACAAAATTATATTTTATGATTAACCAAGAAATAAGGAGTGAACACGCCATTGAAAAAGATGTGCAACTAGGATACATGCTAAAGGAGTTTTCCGAGCCTATAATAATAGAAAAAGGTGACAACCTTATGATGGTTGTAGAAAGCGCGCTTGAGGATTCTTCGGTTAATCTTACGTTCTATTAGGAAGGTAATAAATGAGCGGAGACCATATTAATCAACTTAAAATGGTTAAAGAACAACCATTAAATTTTCAAGATTTAGAGTATACTAAAAGGCTTCTTGAACCTTTTGAAGACTTGACAATAGAAAGGTTCGATGGAACCTCTTCGTCAACGATAAGCACGCCATCAAGCTCAACGAAACCAAATTTATTTTATCTTCTTGCTATAGGGCTTGTTTTAATCATTAATTTTCCAACGGTGAGATCAAAGTCTGGGTTAAACGAATATATCTTGTGGTTAATTTCAGCCGTAATACTACTTTTAGTGTTGTATTAAATTTTTAATGCTTTTTTTTAAGCATTAAAAATTATTGAACCAAAAAAGAGTTAAAATGACCAAAAAACACAGAAAATAAATGCAAGAGCTAATCATTGTAATAATTGTGCTACTTTCGGCCTTACTATTGATGTTGATGAGATACCATCAACCACCACAACCCATGGTTTCAGCGTCACCTCCACAACCTTCACTTCAACCACAGATAGTTCCAATTTATTTTCCAAGACCAATGTATCCATTCCCAAGGTTGGTTATCCGATAAGGTCTTCACCGCCTAGATTTAGGCCTCCAATTTACAGACGTTAAGTTTAAATTTTTTAAAAAATTTTTAACATGGGATTTTTAATGATTAAATTAACCTTAAACCCAGAAAAAGTGGATTAATCCACTTTTTTAATTTAATGGTTACAATAACCATTAAATTAAAAATTGATCAAAAAGTATAGGTAGTACCCTTGCCCAAATAACCATTTCAGACCCACTTTTTTAAATTTTTTAATAGACTAAGTCTATTAAAAAATGATGGTTGTTTTCTACTTACAATTTAACAGTTTTAACAACTCGTTTTACAGGTTTAGATTCTTCATCTTCTTCATCTTCGCTACTACTCGAATTAAGATCGCTTTCATCCTCGCTTTTATTGGATACTTTTATATTTTTTGTTGGTGATTTTTCTTGAGGTTTCCTCCTTAAAATCAAAGGTTTGGCTTGATAGGCTTCAATCCACTTTGAAATTAAAACGTCGTTGACTCTAACTTGTAAGGCTACCTTTGACCCTACAAAGATACTTTCAAATCTTAAGGCCACTTTGATCCTAGCACGTTTATCAATGATAGTTTCTGGTTTGTCAATTGTCTCGTCGTTTTCATCCATAAAAATGGTAATAAATTCTTGTTTTTTCTGGTTGTACATAATCTTAGGATAAAGTTTAGGTCCGTCAGCATCACCAACTTCACTACCTTTCCAAGACAATCCTTTCATAGCGTCGATTTGACCTTTCAATTTTTTAAACTCGCTTTTCTTCAAGTAGTCTCTGCACACTGTCGCCAACTCTTCATATTTGGCAGCCCACTTTATTTCCTCATCCTTAGGGTTCTCTCGATCATAAAGACAAAGAGAAATTTGATAAGAAGTATTGTTAGTGTCCAAGGTGTTGAGAGCCACTCCAAAAGAAAAGACTTCTTCGGATGGGAACACTAAGGGATGATGCTCTTCATTAACCTTTTTCAAATATTTTTCGGAAATGTTCTTGTTTAACCATTTTTGATCAAGTAAGATGTGATAATGATCGGTTGGAATTTTATTGATTAGGGTTGGTTTCTTCCTATACATCTCGGTTGCATCGAAAACCTTGAATTTAGCCACAACAAATTCTTTTTGAGCAGGTTCGTCATGGTATATTTTGTCTGATAAGTTGTAAACAAAAGATGGTTCTTTCAAACCAGAATCGATGTTTTGAGTGTACCAGTTGTAGTCGATTAAAACGTGGTAGTCTATATCCTCTAATTTAGAAAAATCGTATTTAGTGGTGAATTCAGTAGTTGTAGTTTGAGAGTCGTAATCAAGCAATTCGTTGACGTCGTAGACACCATTTATTTTGTCGGTAACAGTTCGTGGTTTAGGTCCAGTTATAGCCGCAAAGACACGATTGAAAGAAATGTTGTTGTTGGGTAGTTTACGGGTGACAGGCTTAGTGAATATAAGTCTTTCCGTGTTGAAGTATTTCAGTTCGGTTAATGGTTGGTTTATATTATAAAACTTGAAAAAGTTGTATTTAGTATCGTTGATAGTAATATTTTTATCTTCCATTGTATATAGTTTATTTAAAGTATTATTTATGTGAAAAAAATCAATTTTTTTATTTCGAAAAATGAAAAATATATTTTCAAACGTCGTATTTTTGGTCATTAATGACCATCATTTCATCTGCTTCATTCAAGTCTATATTATTACCTTCGAAAGTGACACCTCGAGACTTCAAGTTATCCTTAATTCGAACATACAACGTTTTAGAGTTTGGATTTGCCTTGAAATCGAGAAGAATTTCCATCTCTGGAAATAATGCTTTCTGAGACCTTAGTCGTCTAGATGTGTAATCATTTTGAGCTCTAATGGTGTAATATGGTAGGTAATCAGGGTCGTTTCTCTTGATGAGGACAAACCTCTCCTGTTTCTTCTTGTCGTCTGGAAGAGGCGCGCGATCCTCGACCGCGATGCCCAACTTACGTTGAACTTTCTTTACCTCTTTTCCTAGTCCCTTGTTAGTATCTAGCAGCTCTTCGTTCTGATCTTTGACTTCCTCAAGAGAGATACCTAAAGATTTGAGCAGTTGTCGATCTTGTTGTCTCAAGCTCTCTTTTTTCCTGTTGTAGTCTCATGTCAAGTCGCATATCTGACATCATCTGTTCCAAATCTGTAATCTTTCTTTGTGCTTCGCGATGGTTAAAGTAAAGCGTATATTCAACGTATAATTTAAGGAGCTCCTCCAGGTCAATGTAGTAGTCTCTAATGATGTGGCCATTTTTCGTCTTGAGTTGCATTATAGCCATTTTAAGGTCTCTTGGTTCCATTATAAGAAATTTAGAACATGCTCTGGCACCCTCATGGGGTAGTATTTCCAATTCTTGTTGAAACGTTGGAAATTGTTCCAACTCATCGTCTTCAAGAGTCAATTCACGGTAATATATATTGTTGTTACGTAACATTTTCTTAAAATTTTGACGCTGTTTATAGTATTCCCCATCATAACCAAACCATTCCAAAACCACCCTACCCACTAGGGTAGACTGGGTTCCGACTACAACTTGCCAGAAGTAATCAAACATGACCATATTTAACTTGAACTTGGTCACTTTAATAAACTCCATGATGTCATGGAGTTTAAAGCTTTTATTTAAAGCCTTATTAATTTTAGGGTTAGAAGAACCATTTTCTGTATCGATGGTTACTCCCAAAAAATTAAGTTTACTATCGTTTTTAGGCTTTCATAGTCCTGTTTTCAACCATTAAAAGTCTACATTGGTTTTGGATTATTAATCATCTTTATTTATATAGTTTTTAAAGACTAAAAAGTCTTTAAAAACTATATTTTCACATGAAGAGTTTATTCATCGTCACTATCATCGTCATATTGTCGTTTCCAAGTGAAACCTTTTAACATTTTTTCAGTTTCTCCCAAACCATACTTGTTTTTGACCATTTCAATAAACTCGTGCTTGTTTAAGGTTATCATCTTCCCTGAAAACGAATTTATGTACCAACTTTTAAAACTAACGTACATATCGTCAAATGAAACCTTACTATCGACGTTATCAGTTTTAATGTATGTATCCTCCATAAAGTAAGCTAAAATATCGCACTTGGCTTGATACTTGACTTTAGCCTCGTTTACTTTATCTGGAATTTCAACTTCATATGTACCATCACGACGTTTAGTTTCCTTCTTAATGAAAGTTTGGATCAAAAACCACCCTAGAGCGTTTGCCAAAGAAGCCATACGATCTTTTTGAGTCATCTCGGTATCGCATAAAAATATTTTTCGTTGTTTCTGTTCTTCAACTGATACCGGACACTTTTCTCTCGGTACAAATTTTGATTCAAACGGTATTATACGAATACGGTCCCATGTAGCGTCAACGGCATCTTTCAAAGATGGTAATTCGTTACAAATACACAACATTTTAAACATTGGTGTAAAGTCATTACTATCCTGTCCTTTTTGGAACAGATCACGACACGGTAAAGAGTCTCCACCAGTTAGTACATTCAACGAACCGCTCAAAATCTGTTCTGTCTTACCCCACTCATCAAACACTCCCCATCTTACACCGCATCTAAGTCTCGTCAATTGCGGGTTGGGTTGTCCCGGTTGAATACGTTCCGTGAGTACATTGGTAGAGAGCTTTATTGCTAATTTTTTACCAATCATAGTCTCAAAGAGTCTTTGCGTAACAGACTTTCCGTTGTTACCGTTACCAGTCCAAAACATTGCAATTTTATCCCTGTTACCTCCCCTAAACACCTCGCATATCTGATCAATAAAGTACTTTCTAACACTCTTATCTGGAAAAATTTTGTTTAAAAAGTCTTTCAGTTTAATGACTTCGTCACTATCCTCGGTTAAGGTTTCATCGTACTTTATGTTTAAAGTTTTAGAAATGTAGTCTGATTGTAACCCTTTTCTAAACGTTAAAGTTTCAAAGTCAAACACACCATTTTTAAACGCTATCAAAAGAGGATTTTCATCCAACAAGTCGGAAAAATTTTCATCGTAGAAAAAGACCTCACACATCTTAAGTATACCATTTTGGGAAGCGTAATTTTCAAGCTTGTTTATGGCCTTAGAAATTTCACGATATTTAGTGGTTAAGATAGCTTTATCTTTTTTAGATAAACTTTCAGGTTCTTCTTCGCTTTCGCTATCTTTACCACTATCAGAGTCGTTTTCAGAGTACAAAACATCTATAATTTTACTTTTAAAAGATTTATATTTTTCAGAGATCTTTTCAAGCTTAAAACGAAACTCTTTTAAAACTTTAACAGGTGACCAAATGATACCATTAAATGTATACCAACCATTATCTGAAAAGATATATTCATCGGAATACATATCAACCATTAATCGAGCCAGTGGAGCGTCTGTGGTCATTACCTCCAAAGATTTAATACTATGTGCAAGATTTTTCTCGTCAAACTGAAGGCCATGTGTACTTTCAACAAACTCGTTATATTGTTTGAAATTGTCTTGTTTAGCATACCATCTTAGCGAACCCATTCCTTTAATATTTCTGAACGTAGGGTCTCGCTTCTCCATAGAATTCCACATTTCCAAACATGCGTCTTCGTCGTAGTTATCGGACTTGGAACTCCATTTATCCCATAACTTAAATGCTTCCTCACAACCATGTCCAATATTAAATAAAATAATACCAATGTCCCACCATGAATTATAATCGTCCGCGCGTGTCGATTTTAAAATTTTAAGGAGCTCTTTAGCCTGAATTAAATTTTTCCGTATAGAAGCTGAATTTTTACCTTCAATGTCTTTCAATTTTTGTTTGAGATAAATTTTAGTCGGAACTTTAAGGTCGGTTGGAGTTTTGATATTGTATATGGGTTTTTTAATGGATGAAACACTCAATATTTGAGGCAATACATCTAGAAGATTATCACGTGTAATTTTTAATGGTTCTTCTTCACGTGTAAAAAACTTATCTTTTGTAAACGCTTCGTAAGGTTCCAACTGTGCTAATTTATCGTCGTAAATTTCAGTAATTTTGTATGGTTTTTTGTCTTCGCTTTTAGAACTTCCATACATCAACCAACATTTGCTGGTGACATCGTCCACAAAATTTTCTGGGTCGTTTGTATGATCGGAAAAAAGCTTTTTCCCATTGCCCAATTTAAATTCTTTGATTTCATCTTTAATTTTTGGAATAAGGACGTTTTTAACCTTTTCCTTCTCTAAAAATAAATATGGAAAATGAAGGTGAAACCCGTTCTTTAAATAATTTTCTGATACATAAGGTTTTTTTTCTAAAACAACACATATTAATGATTGTTCTGTCCATCCAACAACAAATTTTTTTATGACATCTTGAAAACATTTAATGGTTCCTAGAAGCTCCTCGTTTGTGTATAAAGTTCTTATTTTTTTGTGGTTAGTTTGAAGCGTGTTATCGGTTAAAATTTTAATATCAATATCTCCAAGTAATGGAACATATTCTCCTTGTTTTTCAGCCAAGCACATCGGAGTGTTGGATTGAACCATTTTTGAATAAACCATGTAAAATTCATTGTCTTTGGAAGAAGTAAGGTAAAATTGACCTTTCCTATCTCCCATAGACACATGAGTATATTTTGATGATCCTGATAAACCATTATTTTTAACAGAAGAGAGTAAAGCATAAACTTTATTAATGTCTGGTCGATTCATGTTTATTATATTATTTTTTGTAATAAAAAAATCATTTTTTATTATGAAATCTAACCATAAAATAATGAAAATTTATATTGGTTAAAAAGGTTAAAAAGGTTAAAAAAAGCAGACAATAAATGGCTTTTTATATTCACAATACAACGGTGGAGAAAATGAAGAATTTGCTCCTACCTCTTCATGGAGGCGCAATGTCGGGTGCTATCTCGCAACCTGTGGCTCCCGTTAACCCTAACGATCTTACAAACAAGGCCTACGTGGATAGTTTAGTTGCTGGTGTAACACCAGACGCAACAACTTTAGTCAAGGGTAAGGTTCAGCTAGCCGGAGATTTAGGAGGTGTTGGAACTTCGGCTTCAGCCCCCATTATCTCGAATGGAGCTGTCACCAACGCCAAATTGGCCAATCTAAGAGGCGCTAGTCACATCAAGGGTTCAAGCTCGAGTTCATCTGCCGCGACAGATTTAAGTTTAGGGTCGGGTCTGTCCATATCTGGAACCGTTT
>Ga0073922_1000030_pt1 | contig 13567 bp, 16 predicted proteins | sample GWRWT2_2Sept14_FD_70955 | JGI IMG/M metagenome (GOLD analysis project Ga0073922, IMG submission 70955) | Sand microcosm microbial communities from a hyporheic zone in Columbia River, Washington, USA - GW-RW T2_23-Sept-14 | ecosystem: Engineered > Artificial ecosystem > Sand microcosm >...
TTAGTAATTTTAGTGTAACTATTTTCATCCCAATTATTATCATTAATATGATGATACCATAATATCCATTTATCGGATAATATTAAGTCTTTATCATTAATATTAATTAAAACATTAGACATTGTAATAATTATATATATTACCTTCTTTATATATTTTTAACTATTATTAAAATCATAAAATATTTATAAAAAATGAAAAAAGTATAGATTATTAATAATAATAATGTCTATTAAATTAGTATTAATTGATACCTCATCGATGGTATTCGATATAATTTTTCAATCACGTAAAGAATTTTTCAATAATAAGAAAAATAAAGAATTGGATAATTTTATAGAAAATAAAGAATTTGTGTCTATTCTATGGAAGAATAGTGAAAAAATTATCTATAAAATTATGGATAAACATATTGTATCTGGAAATCGACTTTATTTTATTAGAGATTGTTCTTTAGAAAAAAATTGGAGAATTAAAATATATCCGTTATATAAAGGTCATAGAAAAAAATTAATTAAACATAATGGAAATAATTTTGATATTAAAAATATATGTATATATTTTTATCAAAATATTCTTCCAAAAATAATTAATAAAATTAATAGTAATTCTATTAAAATCAGTGGAGCCGAAGCAGATGATATAATTGGTGCATTTGTTATTAAATATCACTATTTATATGATATTATTATTATATCAAAAGATCATGATTTTATTCAATTATTGAAATATAAAAATATAAAATTATATTCATCATGTGGTGAAAATATTGAAGAATTATTAATGAAAAAAACAATTTATTATGATGATTGGATTAAACAAAATTTGGGACATGAAATTCGTCAAAAAATATCTGAAGAATTTCTATTAAAAAAAATTATGAAAGGTGATAAATCAGATAATATTAATTATTGTATTAATAATGATATTGATATATATTTGAATAATATAGATTTATTAGAAATATTATTTCAAAATAATGAAAATATTAAAATAAAATTTGAGTTAAATAGACAATTAATTGATTTTAATTATATTCCATCATATATATATAAACAAGTAGATACAGAATTTAAAAAAATTAATTCAACATATTCAATATAATATATATTATATATTATATATTATATATGGATAAAATAGGGATATTAGATCCTGAAGGAAAATATAAAAATCCTTTAACTGGTAATAATTATTCGAATGAATATACAAAATATTCATTAGGTGACCGAGGATGGAGTAAATATCCTGTTTATAAAGATGCTTTAAAAATTATTGATTTAATAATAAATAATCAAATATTATTAGTTATTTCTGGAACAGGTAGTGGTAAAAGTGTATTAATACCTAAATTAGCCCTTCATACATTAAAATATGACGGTAAAGTTGTTATGACAAATCCAAAAATATATTCTACTATAAGTGGAGCGGAATTTGCAGCGAAAACATTAGATGTTAAATTAGGAGATGAAGTTGGATATCAATTTAGAGGATCAAAATTAAGTAATGGTGGAAAATCAAAAAGTGATAAAACAAAATTGTTATTATCTACTGATGGAAGTATAGTATCACAATTAATAAATGATCCTAGTTTAAAGTCATATGATATAGTAATAATTGATGAAGCACATGAAAGATCGATACAAATTGATTTATTATTATTATTAATGAAAAAAGCTCTTAAATTAAATCCTAAATTAAAATTGATAATAATGAGTGCAACAATAAATGCTGAAATTTTTAAAAATTATTATATAAAAGATTTTAAATATTCACAAATAGAAGTATCAAGTGGTCCAAATTATCCTGTAGAAGTAAAATATCTGAAACATTCTTTAAAAAATCCTGAAAAAGATTTTATTGATGTTGGTATTGACCAAATTATAGATATACTTAAAAAAACAAAAGATGGAGATATATTAATGTTTGTAAATTCTTTTGATGAAGCTTCTAAAGTATGTAAAAAATTAAAGAATAAAATAGAGGAAATTAATTTAGAAAAAGTATTTTGTATTGAAATAAGTGCAAGTTCAGATCAGGAAATAAAAAATTATGTTAAAAATCCATTAAAATATAAAAATCGTTTAAATGGTCCTTTTTCTCGTCGTGTCATAATTGGAACAAATACAATTGAATCATCTGCAACAATAGATGGTTTGAATTATGTAATTGATTCTGGATGGGCATATAATGATTCATTTGATCCAATAACAATGCAAAAAAAATTATTGCAAACACGTATATCACAAGCACAAGCAGATCAGCGTAAAGGAAGAGTTGGAAGAACTTCTTCTGGAATATGTTATAGATTATATACTGAAAAAGAATTTAAGGAATTTATAAAATATCCAATAACTGATATTCAAAAATCAGATTTAACAGATGATATGTTACGTTTTATGACAATGCCGTATGTTAATAATATAAATGAATTATTAAAATTATTGAATGAATTAATAGAACCACCAAAAAAAGAATTCATTAAATGTGCATTATATAAATTATATGCATTAGATATGATAACAGGAATGAATAAAGATAGTATATTAACTGATATAGGAAAAGAAATTGTTAAATTTAAAAAATTAAATCCAATGTTAGCTAAATTTATAATTAATTGTTATAAAAATAATATTCATAATGAAGGAATAATATTATCATCACTTCTTTTAAATGCAGATTCACGTATGAATGTATTTATTATAGATTTACCAAATAAAGATAAAAATAATAAACAAAAAATAAAAGATAGAAAGAATAAATTAAATAAATTTATAAATTTAAATGGTGATATGAGTACGTTGTTAAATATATATTATAAATATAAAGAATATGCAAATGAACATAATAGAGATGAATTACGTAAATGGTGTTTAAATAATTATCTAAAATTTCAATCATTTGATAATATAGATTATACTATTAAACAAATATATAATGAAGTTAGAGAAATATTATATGATAAAAAAAAAATAGATATTGAAGAGATATATGAAACAGATGGTATATTATTGAATAAAATACCAAATAATAAATTATTAATTTTAAGTGGAGGAATTAAAATTGAAAAATATAATGAAAATAAAAAATTATTTGATATATTATTAGATAGTTTTTTTATTAATATAGCAATTAAAAATAAAAATAAATATACAAATATGTTTCCATTTAAAAAATTATCAGGAGATTTTTCTAATAATAGTATATGTGATAATAAAAGTAAATATATTGTATACTATGAATTTTCAAATATATTAGGAAGATTAAAATTTAATATTATCAATAAAATTTCAGAAAATCAAATTAAAAATTTATCAAATAAACAAAAAAAAATGTTAGATTTATAAATTAATTTATATAATTTTTTTTATATCTAAATATATAAAAAGTATATAAAAAAGTTTGAACTTATTATAAGTAAGTAGTATATATTTTATATAACTTGCTATTATATGTATAAATATAATAGGAGGTGTAGTGAAATAGCATCACGTCGTGCTTATAACGCGAAATAGGGGGAGCATAACCCTCCGCCTCTACCATAAAATATTATATTTTTGTATAATATTTTATATAACTTGCTATTATATGTATAAATATAATAGGAGGTGTAGTGAAATAGCATCACGTCGTGCTTATAACGCGAAATAGGGGAGCATAACCCTCCGCCTCTACCATAAAATATTATATTTTTGTATAATATTTTGTATAATATTTTTAAAAAATAAAGGAATATATATAAAAATATTTATATATGGTCCTGTAGTATAATTGGAAAAACGAAAGCCTTCTAAGCTTTAGTTCCGAGTTCGAACCTCGGTAGGACTATTATAAAGTTATATCTTTTTGATATAATTTTATAAAAAATGATAGTTTATTATATAGTATATAATCTAAAATATGGATAATATTTATCATAAATGTATATTTTGTGATGAAAAAATAAAAATATATGAATATAATAATCATATATTAATGCATCAAAATATTGAAAAACCAATTAATAAATATAAATGTAAATGGTGTAATATTATATTTGATTATTCTGAAATGGAAGGAATTGAAAATATATTTAAACATTTTGAAATTAATCATAAAAATATAACTGATTATTTTTTTAATTCAATTAAAAAATATTAAAAGATTATAATTATGATTAATTTGATGATAAAAATTCTGTTCTCCAAGGTTCTTCTATAAATATATCATAGAAAGGGCTTATTATTTGTCGTACACCATTTTCATCAATTTTAGTAAAATATTTTAAATATTGATTTAAATTTTTATGATTCATCCAGAATGTTTTATTATCTTGAACCCAAAAAATTTTATGTTGTACTTCATCAAAAGATTCAAATGTAATGGGATCTTCTTTATTTATATAATTTTTAAAATCAATTAATTTTTTTTTTTTATTTAAAGTTTCCAAATAATCATAATAAATCATTGATATTTTAAATTCTAAAAATGCATAATCATATTTTTTTTTATTATATAACAGAATAGAATTAAAATAATAGTTGTTTATATCTAATTGTAAATTTTGTGTATATATATAGTCATTATTGTATGATTCTTCATACATATAAATTATATTTTTATTGGAAAATTTAATAATTTTTGATAACAATGATAATGTTTTAATATTTTTATGTTCTATAGATAAATTATTGAAAAACAATTTTAGTAATTTATATTTTTCTGTATGTAAAATATTATATACAAATTGACCAATAGTTATATTTTTATCAACATCAAAAATATAAATTTCTTTATACAATAATCGTGTGAATTTAATTTTCATTTTATTATAAAATGTAATTAAAATTATTCATTTTTTAATTAAAATTTTATTAAATTATTCAAATGATTTAACAAAATTATACTGTTCTATATTTTGAACCATATGATCACGTTGATTACGTAATTCATAAATTATTTGATCGATTTTTTTTGTTTTTTTTCTATAAAATTCATATAATGTTAATATAACACCAGTTCTGCCTACACCTGCTGAACAATGAATAATAAATGGATGATTACCTTTAAATCTATCAATTATATCAATGAGATGATATATTTCATTTTTAGAAGAGGGAATACCACGATCAACCCATCCAATATATTGAATATGATTAATAATTTTGTTATTTGCAATAAATATTCTTAAAATTATATTGTTTAGATGATATATATTGATAAGTTTAACATTAGGAATATTAAATGACCAATATTGACAACATTTTTCAATATTATTATCATAACAATTTGTAAGCATAACAATTAATTGACATTTTGTATCTATTATCATTTGCCAAAAATCCATAATAGTTGTAACTAATGGACCTTGTGTAGCAATACATAAATCATCATAAATCCAACTTGCGTTAATATATTTGTTATTAGATAATTTTACGATATTATCATCATAGGGTAATACATCATAATATCTATTATATTTTAAATTAATATTTGCAATTGTTTTTTGTTTAGTTGGATGATAATTTAAAATATTATCCATATTTTATATGGCTTTATATTAAATGATTAATATTATATTTTTTAACCATAAATAAAATCAACTTTTTTATATTTGTTGATTGTAATATTTCAATTATAATATTTTTATTATTTTGACTTGCTAAATTGTATAATAGATCAAATTCTAAATTATAATTTATATTATAAAAAGAAGAATGATTATAAATATGATTTAATAAGAATATAAAAAATTGAGAATTTTTTACAGTAATTATATGATTTAATAATAATATAATATCATTTGATGGAACATTAAAAATAAATTCATCTGTAAATTTCCAAATATTATTAGTATATAAATAATATAATAGATTTGATATATGGTCGTTATATTTATTAGTGATGTTATCAATTAAATTATTTTTATCATTTGATAAAAAATTAGAAAAATTATTATTTATTTTTAATAATAAATTCCATTGAGCAAAATTTATATATTTATAAATCATATTAATAAATATATAAATAATATAATTATTTATATATTGTATAATTATTTTTTTGGAATTGATTTTGGTTTAGGTGCTGCAATAGGTGCTCCAGGTTTTCGTAAAGGATTTATAAGACCTCCTTTTCCTCCATTTGATCTAGGTTTTGGTGCAGCTTTTTTTGCTCCCCCGTTACATCCGCACATTTTATTTATAATATATAAATATATATTTTTTTAAAGTTCTTCAAAATTTATTTCATTATTATTTTCACTTATGGAAAAATTATTATTATTACATGATTTATCATTATTTGAAATATTTTCGTCATCATCATCATAATCAATATCAATTATATTATCAATTAATTTTTCTGATGTAATTTCTCCAAGTGATACTAATTTTCTAAAATCTTTTCCAGTATATTTGTGAATAATATCAAATTTATCATCAAAATTTCTTTTTGAGATTAAAACATAATCTCCTATATTGAACCATAATTTTTTTTTAAATTTACCAGGTATTTTAGCTTTAATTATGGTATTATCATTACATAATACTTCTACATATAAGTTACCAAGTGTTTTTAAAATTTTTCCATATTCTTCATTTTCTTCACGAAATTCTAAAATTTTTTCAATTAAATCATCGTCAGTATTTTTTTTACTACTGCGGAATTTTTTACCTCCAAGTCCTTTATTTTTAGGCATATTATAATATTAATATATAAATTAATATAATTCATTTTTTATATTCTTTCAATAATTCAAAATATATATATTAAATACTGTGTAAATTAGTAAAAATTTCTAATATATGTTTCTCTAATATTAATTTATTCAATTGATAATGATGAATTGGATGAACTTATTGTTGAAATATCATCTGTATCACTAAAAAAAGTTGTATTAAATCCATTATTATATCCATAATGATAACGTATATTATCAATAATAATAATATCATCTTTATCAATTAATTTTCCAGATAATTCATTTATATTAACTGATGATATATAAACATTAATATTTTCATCACCATTTAATACATTTGAGCAAAAATATTCATCATATTCATCGTTTAATTCACAACTATTGTTATTATGATCAATTAATATAGGACTATTATAGGGGTCAAAATAAATTTGTGGATATTTATTTAATTCATAAAAAATATATTGATGTAAATCAAGTGACTCTACTAATATATTATCAGTATATCGTTCTAAAATTATATCAATACCTAACCAAATTGTTTCATAACAACCGTCATTAGATGATAGAAAAATATATAGATTGTTAATAATTTTTTGCAAATTATTATATATATAAAGGTCGTATCTATTATTTTGTTGTTTTAATTTTAAAATATAAAAGCTCATTATAATAATTTTTTTAAATTATAAAAAAATCATTTTTTATAAAAAAAATGAAAATTTATAATTATTTTTTATTATAAAATGTCTTTAGACTGGATTGAAGTAAATAAATCTTCTGTTAAAAAAGATAAATTATGTATAAAATCAAGTATACGAAATTTATTTCAAACTGATTGTATATATAATTTTGTAAATAAATGTAATGGAAAATGTAGTTTAAAACATACTGAACAAAATAATTTTTTTATGAGTATTAAAAATACTATTAATAATCCTTTAAATATTATTCAATTAAAAAATTCAAATTCAAATATATTAAATAAACTTAAAAATGAGTCACCAATTTCTAAATATGGTTTTGAACCATTTGTTAGAATGTGTTTTTATCATGCTAGAGGTATGAAATGTAATAATATTGAACAAGGTAATTATATTCAATATGATTTACAAACAAATAATGAAAATATTAAACTACATATTTGTTTTCCTCCGAAATATTTGTGTGTAAATAAAGTTCAATGTGGTATTCATATAGATTTTAATTTTGAATATAATAATGATAAATTGACAGTATTAAATATTATACCTGATAATATTGATGACAATGTTATGAATCGTCGTATTATCAAAAAAAATATCAAAAATAATATAATTAAAGATGATATAATTAAAGATGATATGATTAAAGGTGATATGATTAAAGATGTTATCAATGATGATATTAAAGATGATTTGATTAAAGATGATATTAAATTATCAACTAATAATTTTCCTATATTAGAAAATACAAAAATAGTTATTAAAGAACATAAATTTGTCAATTCTTTTTCGAATATTATCAAAGAAACTAAAACAATAATTCAAGAAAAATCAAAATGTGATGAATTAAATGATAAAGAAGATAATAAGATAAATGTATTAATTAATACGGAAGAAACAAAACTGAAATTTGTTTTAATTAAAAAAGAAACAGAAAAATCAATAATTAATTCTTTGGATATTAAAATTGATGAAATCAATAAAATTCAAGATAATGAAAAATTGAAAATTATTATTTTTGATTTAATTAAAAAAAATAATTCAGTAAATGAACACAATACTTATTTAACAAATTTAAATAAAAAGAATGTAAATACAAATATTTCTTCATTTAAAAATGAAAATAATTTTAATGAACATCGTCATTATGATACTGATGATGAATATTATGATAATGATTTTGATGATTATTATGATAATGATGAAGATGATTATGAAAATAATGCAGAATTACTTGAATTGTAAAAAAAATATTGTTTATATTTATAAATGGAATTTAATTTTGATAATTTATATAAAAATGTAACAGATATTTTTGTTTCACTAAATGATTTAGATGTTACAAAAATAGTGTTATTGACTCCCCGTATTGTTCAACTTATTCAAGAAGTAGGTATTATAAATAATATGAGTGGTCAAGAAAAAAAGAATTTATATTTTTTATTAATTAATAAAATAATTGAAAATTCATCATTAAATAATGATGAAAAGAAAGCTCTTAAGACTTTTGTTGATACATTATTACCTGTAATTGTTGATTCAATTGTATTTGCATATAAAAGTGAAGCATTTAATGAAATTAAGAAAAAATTAAAAAAAAAATGTTCTTTACTTTGTTCATAATAAAATTTATAAGTATATAAATAAAAATTTAATTTAATTTTTATCTAATTTAATTTTGTATTTTTTATTTTTCATCATTTCAATGGTTCCAATTTTATTATATATATTACCTTTTTGAATATATAGTTTATTAGTATAAACACATCTAATATATTTAATACCATTTTCTTCAATATCTCTCATTGCAATAATACAATTTTCTCCATTATGAATGATTGGAGAATTGGAATCATTTACTGCCAATAATTCACCAATTTGTGATGAATTATCTTCAGAATCTTTATCATATATATATTTATCTGCTAAATAAAATGTTTTACCATTTTTTGTTAAAATTTCTTCAGCTTCAATTATTTCTTGATCTGATTCTTCATTTTCAGTATCATTTTCAGTATCATTTTCAGTATCATTATTTTGATTTAGATTTTTATCTTGATCTTTTACATTATTAATACTATTTATATCATTATTTTGATTTTTATCTTGATCTTTTGCATTATTAATATCATTAATAATATTATTATTTGATTTTTGATTTATTTCACTTTGTTGATTATTTTTTATTTCATTATCTTTTATTTTATTATTATCAATAATTATATTTGAATCAAATGAAATTTTTAAGAATTGTTCTTTCAATTCTTTTGTAATAATAAAACTAATAATTGGATTAATTTTAGATTTATTGATATTTAATATTGTTGATATTTTAATTGAATTACTATTTTTTAAAATAGTATCAAAAATAACACAATTATTTTTATGTTGGTCATGTTTAAAACATAATTTAGAATCTTTTTTTGCTGTTAATGAACATTGTTTGAAATAACAATCTTTATTATCAATTTTTAGACAATAAACATCTTTATTATCTAAAATTTCTTTATTAATTTTATTAATAGTTAACATTTGTACAGAGCCTTCGCAAAATAATTTTTTAGTATTTTTTTTAGATAATTTTTGATTTTTATCCATATCAAAAATAATATTGTTTTTAACAGTTTTCATTGTAATTATCACAATAATAATTTTTTTCATTTTTTAAATTTAAAAATAAAGTTAATTAATGACTAATTATAGGTTTATATATTATTAAAAATTAATATTTTAGATTAATTTTATAAAAATATTATATTGAGGCACAATAAAGAATTTAATTGAATAAAAATAATTATGATAAGGTAATAATTTAATTTTTAACAAATTATATTTAGTCGCTAATTTATTTAATAAATATATTATAATATATTAAATTATGGAATAGTTTTTTCTGACTTTTCATAATGATTAATATTAATTTGTTGATTTTCTTGACCATTAATAATTTTATGATAAATATCTTTAAAATTATTAAATAATATTTTAATAACTATTGGTGGTAATATATTATTTTTATCACATAAGGCAATATGTATATATATATCACCACTATTAAAGGGCAATATTGAAATATATTTATCATTATTATTGTTGAATAAAATAATTTTATCTTCAAAATTTTTTTTTGTATGACCTTTTTTAGAAGATAATATATTACTAATTTGTTTTTTTAATGAATTTAATATATTAATTTCATCTCTTAAATTTGTAATTTCAGTTAAAATAAATTCTTGAAATTGGATTTGATTCATATTTTGAGATAAAATAAATTTATTATTTTTCATTTTTTGTTATTAAAAAATGAAAAATTAATGGAATTAAATAATTTAATGATTAAAAATCAAAAAAATTCAATAGAATTATTTGATAAAATATTATTTAATATAAATTTTTTATCTAAAAAAAATGCAATTAAATCAATTTCAAAAATAAAAAATAATGATAAATATATTGGATTATATATAGCAAATAATATATATAAATTGTATGAACAAGATAATACTGTAAAAAAAATGAAAAAAAAACAATAAAATATAATTTTATAAATGAAACAAAGTAAAACCAAACAAACAATGGAAACTCAATCAAATGATACTTTTACTTCACCGCCATCTCTTAATGAAATTCGTTCATTAACAGAGAAAAGTCGCGAATCTATAAATAATATATTTAAAGTAGCTTGTGATGAAGCTTTTACTGAAATTTTGAAAAATCATGTTGAAAAAATGAAAACAGCATCGGCACAAGGTAAAAATAGAGTATATTTGTATAATTGGCAATATTTAAGTGATAAAACAGATAAAAGATATACATTTAATAATATTCGTATTATGGATCTTCTACTAAAAGGAGGTTCAAAGGAAGGAGATGGAATTTTAACTGAAAAGTTGCGTAAATTTTTTAATCCAGATAATAAACGAGATGGATATTATGTAGGTTTTAAAAAATTCTTTAAAAAGAGTGAAGATGAACCTACATTATATGGTATTTATGTATCTTGGTATAAACCTAAGACTTTTGAAAAAGATAAACAAGAAATTGAAGAAATGCAAACAAAATAATAAATATATATCTATATATAAATGTTATGTTTTTATAAATATAGTATAAAAAAATGGAAATATATAAATATAGATGAATATATTAAAAAAATTAAATAATTATAATAACAATAGTGCAAAATTATTAACAAAAACAACAACGAGTCATGTAAATAATTTTCAAATAGTTAAATTTGTTGAAAATTCAACGAAAGATGGAACAATTGTAGCACCAATAAATTTTGAAAAAATAGTATCAATTTATAATAATCAAGATATTAATATAAAAAACTTAATATTAGATAATAATGGACATATTTATTTTACTGGTTATATTAATAAAACAATAATTTTAAATAATAAAACATATAAAATATCAAATAATAATTATAGTGATGTTATTATAGGTAGAATAAATAAATATTTATTAAATATTGATATGTTTATTCAAGTTCCTGGAATAGGAACTGATAAAGGATTATCTATTACAATAGATAATAAAAATAATATTTATATATGTGGAACATTTGATCATTCAATTACATTTGGTTCAATATATTTATATTCAGTTGATAAAAGTAAAAATTTTTTTATATCAAAGTATAATACAACAACAAATGAATGGATTTGGACAAAAACAGCAGGAGGATTATCATCTTGTAAATATATTAAATATATTAATAATAAAATATATATTTGTGGTTATTTTATAAATAAAATTGTGTTTAGTGATATGATTCCAAAAACAACTATAACAAGTAATAATAAAAATATATTTGTTGGAATATTAAATATAAATGATGGAGATTGGGAATATATAAAATATAAACCATATGAAGTTAAAATAACAAATTTTGATATAATAAATAATAATATGATATTAAATATGATAAATAATAATATTATAATACAAGATATAATTGTAGATAATACATGGCAGACTAAATTTGAATATGTATTTGAAAATATAGATAATATTGATTTATATAAAGAAAATATATATATTAAAAATAGAAATTCTATATGTAAAAATAATAATATATTAATTCAAATTAATGGAATAATATATGATTATTGTTTTGATAAACAATATAATATTATATTTATAGGATATTGTGATAATAAAATATCTATTAATAATAAAACATTATATGGTAAAAGTAATTTTATTTGTAAAATAAATAATGATGGAACTTGTATTTATTTATTAAAATTAGATATCAACATTAATGATAATAAATTATTTATTCAAAGATTAAATAATATATATATATTATATACCAATAATATTATATATCAATATATAGAAGATGATAGATATGAAAAAAAATTATCAATCGTTAAAAATAGTTCATTATCAAGTAATAATGTAGATATAGAATATATTGGTAATATAAAATATGGTTTTGATAATTTAAAACCAGGATATGAATATTATATACAAAATGATGGTTTACTTGATATAATAAGTAATGATTTTTATTTAGGGACTGCATTATCAAATGATCAATTATTAATATAAAATTAGTTTATTATAATATATATTATAATAAATATATAAGCGATTGTAACATTTTTTTTTTAAAAATATCTTTTGATAATGATTGTATATAAACTTGATTTGAAAATAATTGCCAAATTTCAAAATGTTCAATAGTATTACATTTCATATAACATAATTTTAAATTATTTATTAATATATCAATTAATATTTTACCATCTTTATCTAAGATCCATTCATTTCCATTCCAAAATTCATATTGTTTTTTATTTATATTTTTAATAGATTTTAAATCATTAATTAAATAATATTCTTTTAAAATATATAAATCTCCTTTTAAAGAATTTAAGGATAATGCATATTTTATTTTTTCAAATGGTAATACAATCATTTCTTTTTTGACAGAAATAATATTTTTATTTATTAAAAACATATTTTTATTATTATTTAATAATAGTTTTAATTCTAAAATTTCGTTTTTTAAATAATTAATTTCAATTCTAGATTGTTTTAATTCATTAAATATTTTATTTAAATATAATGATATATTTTTATCTTCTATTGTATTTATATTATAATCATTATCATCAATTATAATATTATTAATTTCTTCTATAATATTGTTGTTAATATTATT
>Ga0073922_1000032_pt1 | contig 13269 bp, 9 predicted proteins | sample GWRWT2_2Sept14_FD_70955 | JGI IMG/M metagenome (GOLD analysis project Ga0073922, IMG submission 70955) | Sand microcosm microbial communities from a hyporheic zone in Columbia River, Washington, USA - GW-RW T2_23-Sept-14 | ecosystem: Engineered > Artificial ecosystem > Sand microcosm >...
ATTAAGGCATTCTTGGTCGTCTAATTCCTCAATATCTTTTTTTATTTCCCTTGAACTGCTCGTAGCAATTACTCCTGTCGCCCATATTGCTCCATTTGCTTTTATACATACTGAATGGGCGGTTGTTGATATAATATTATAAGAATAATTTGCCGATACAAAAGTAAATGCTAATGACCCTGATGTGGATGTCCCATAAAACTCCGTGTAAGCAAAATACCATATACGCATACGAATATCACTCAAACTTGCTGAATTAAAGTTGTTTGTTAAATTATTTACACAAAAACACATATTAGCACGAGACCAAGTATTATACGCCTCCGCAATAATAGCACATCCATATTTTCCAGTACCACTTGCTGGGGTTGCTAATCCCAAAATACAATTAACATTTTCCGCCGTTGAAGATACTACCGTTTGATTAACAAGTGTTCGCAAATGCTCCACACCATTTATATATTGTCGGTATGTCGCTCCTGATGGAATGCTATTCCATAATGCGGAAGCACCTATACCAGTTGCGTAAGGATATGTAGTTGCCGATGGATAATATATGATTTTTGCCCCTGTCCCTCCTAATATTGTCGCTGGATTTGCTGGTGTCCCTGCGTCAAATTGTAATTTATAAGTATTTGATATTCTAAACTCGCTATTTGCCGTTGTTATTCCATTAGAAATCCTGAAAGCATTAGATGGAGTATCATAAGCAATTTTAAAAGGTTCTAACCAAGTCCCAGCAGTATTATTATTACCAAAATCTCCAATCGTAAAATCAAAGGCGGAGTTTAATCCCAATCTAAAATGGCGTGATGCCCCTCCTGTCGTGCGTTTTGATATAACTAAAAATCCGTCGCTATTATCTGTTGCTGAATTACCGATTGTTAATGGGGCAATTGGGGCATCATTTAATATGCCTATCAAACCTGTTGGAAAAATTGTAAATATACTTAAAAAGTCAGGAAAACCATTTAAAACTTTTTTGGTTATTCTAAAAAGTCCCTGTGCGTTTTCAATTCTCCAATCTGTAATCCCATCACTCCCATAAACCCCTGTCCCTCTTATTAACTCAATTCCAGTAGTACCTGTCGCTAAATCACTATCCACAATTCGTAGTGTCGCATATTGCCCCTTGATTTCCAATTGTGATAAGGGGTCAGTCGTTCCAATACCTACATATCCATTAAATAATTTATTATTATAATTACTCAAATAACTTGCTACTTTTGCGTCCGTATATTTATTTGCGTCAATATTCGTATTTAATACCACATCTCGTGCTACAAAATCAGTCAGTAATATATTACTCGTGGTTGTTATTTGCGTATAAACCGCCGTATCATCATAAGGTGGTGTCGGTGGTGGTATATTATCAATTTGAGATTTTAAATAATTACTCGTTTCCCATACATAATTACTTACATTTTGGTCGTTAGTACCAATTAAAGTATATATTGGCGTTAAATCTTGCCATAAACTTTCAGGAATTACATTTAATGTATTATTAGTAGCGTTCCAAGACAATCCTGTCCCAGCACTATCCTCAATAAATCCCAAAATAATCGCATCTTCCTCGCTTCGTGTTCCAATTCCTGACCCACCACTTCCAATAGTAAATCTTTTTGTACTTAAATTATAATTTAATGTCCCACTACTGGTTGGATTTTCAACATATATATTACCTATTTCAATTAATACATTCCCTGCTTCCTGTGTTTGGTCGCTTCGTAAATCTCGTGAGCGTGTCGCACTTGTAAAATTAGCAACTAATGGATTATTATTAATTACTAATTGCCTCGTGGTAATATTATTTGCCGAGATTTCATTCGTATCCAAAAGTTTATCCACACTAACATAATCATAATAATAATTAAATGCTATTAACTCTTTTAATTTATTCATTTCAGCAACTGTAAAAAATTGCTCGGTATTTTGAAAAAACCTCCAATTAAAATGCGAGAATTGTACTGACCCTGTACTCGGTATGTTGCCTACTACTAACACGCTATTATCTTGCGTTAAGTTCGCCCAACTTACAAAATTAGCATTAAAGAATGGAATTGTTGGGTCAGGGAAAGGAATATCAGTTGAATATACTTTATTAAGAGTTCTCGCACTAAAATTGTAATAAACCCCATCAAGATAATAAACTATACTATTATTTGGAAGGTCTAATTGTAAATTAAGTAAATAAAATCTGTTATTAAAAATACCTGATGATAATGCTAATGATGTATCGGTTGTCGTATAATTATTAAAAATTGCTTGTTTTGCCGTTTCAGTTGTATTATAATCCTGTATTATATATTTAAAAAGGTAAAGCATCGGTTGGTTATTATACCTACTTTGTGCGGTCGTTCCGTATTGATAAACGGCATTAGGTTTTGCTACTAATCTAAAAGTAAGATATTTTATTTGTTGTCCTACATTAGGATATGTTCCTACTATATCAAAAGAGTAAGTCCAATATCTTTTTGGAAAAGATGTTTGTCCTGCTCCTCCCCACCCAGTAGAATATGTAGTCCCTGTTGTTGTAAATGTTGGATTAACATCCGCCATCGTAAAATTATGCTGGATTTGAGTTATACTACCATTAAATGTATATAAGATTTGAAAAGTAAAATCACATTTTGCGACTGTATCGGCGTAAGATTGTTGGGTCATTTGTGGATATTGGTCGCCAGCACTTGTTTGCGTATTAATTAAAATATCAAACTTTATAGTTATTCTTTTTATATATGTAGGAGGCGTTGCTATATTATTAGGATAATCAATAAGATATTCTAAAAAAGAATATCCACAATCTGCTATGGGTCTTGATGGGTTGTTGGGGTTTGATAAGTAAAATATTATATAATTTGTATCGTTATTTTGCTCCGTAGTATAAGCATCATTAATTATTCTAATTAGCGTTGTAAGATTATTATAAAGTATATAATACGGATTACTTCGCAAATTAAAAGAATATTTATATTCAAGCGGATTGAATGATGTTTGTTGTGCTAAAATAAAAATATTATCATCACCCGTTCCATCTTGGATATAATTATTATTTACAATATATCTCGTCAAAACATTTGTTGGATTAAGACCATACTCCATATATTCCACGAGTGCTGGGTGCTGAAACTTTAACTTTCGGTTTCTAATCCATAACCCTACTCGTGTCGTATCAATATCAATTTGTGTCCCTAAATCAACTGCTGATTGTAATATATGGTAATCCGTCGTATTATTATTAAAACTTACAAACTTTAAAAAGCATAAAAACTCAAATTGTCGGTTAAGATTAAATGTGCTAAACTCGCTACTATTTTTTAAAAATATAAATCCTTTCGTGAATTGGTCGGTGGTATTTACGGTTAATAAACTTTGCCCTATTACTTTTATATCGCCAGTCATAGCAACTCTCGCCATATTTGGAAAATATCCTAAATAATCAAAGTTATAATTGTCGGCACTAAATGTGGTATAAGTGTTTTCATTAACCGCCAACATCATTAAATCGCAAGCATATCCAGTAAATATTTCTTTGTATCCTAAATTGAGTTTATAATCGCTCGTCATCGTCGCACCAGTCGGTAAGATTACTTTATAAACTTTTTCTAAACTCTCGTTAATATCTGCTATTTCCGTATCGTGTACCGCTATATTACCATTAATAATATCAATATCATCTTGATTTACATATTTATTTATATTTAATGTCCCATTAAGCAATTTTAATTGGTCGGTATTAATTTTTAGTTTAATCGTAGGTACTTGTAATACCTCGCCAGTTTCCGCATTTGTAATTGTACTATCGTATGTGATTGATAAACCATCGCCTATTTCGTCGGTATTTATTATTCCATCTCGTAATCGTCGGCGATTGTTAAGATTAAATCTTTCATTTGATACTTTTGTTATTTCATCTGCTATAATTTGTCTTTTTGATTTTAACGCTATTACATTTATCAATAAATCACCTGTTGTTCCACCAATACTGCTTTTAGGTATAGTTATAATATTACCTATTTGATATACCGCTGTCGTATTAAATACCTCTTTAATTTCTGCTATTAAACCATTAGGACTTGTTTTAATAATTATAACTATTAATGCTCCATTATTTGGTATTTCGTAAGGATATGTCCCAGCAGTATTAAAATTATTATTAGTCGCACTTTGTATTTCTAATCCTGCTGGATAAAGTAGATTTAATGTATCGGCGGTTGGGTCATCATTTAATGCTTCATAAGATGTTATTAATGCTCCTTCTTTTGTATCAAGAGTTTCTCCTTTTATTTGGTCTAATACATAAAATATTCCTGTAAGAAGTAATCCAGCACCACCCAATCCTGCGAATAAATATGTAGCATATTGTGTCGCCACATTTGTAAAAGCATAAGTCCATCTTGAAGCATTTTTAACGACATCTGTCCCTGTTCTTAAAGCATCAATAAACTCACCAGTTCTTGCTACCAAAGTAGTACGCTCTGGAACAGCAACACCACTTGTAAAAGCACTTGCCGACGCACCAGTAGGAGTACGAAGTTGTGATATATCACTTGTTTGTCTTGAAGCAGATTGAAATCCATTTAAACTATTAACTTGTGCTATAAGTTCATTTACTTTTCCATTTATTGTACTTACATTAGTTATGATTGCCGATATTGAAGTAGTAATTTCCCCTATTTGAATATTAATTGTGATTACATTTGCTTGTATTCCTTCTACTTGTGTTCCTAATGCTTGAATTAATCCCCTATTTGCCGTAATATAATTAACGACATCAGTCCAACCTTCTAAAACTAATGGAGCATTTGTAAAATCATAGGTATAATATAAATATAATTTACCTCCTTCAATTTTAACTTTTGGTTCGGTATTTTGATTTTTAAAAAATATTCTTGAACTCGTGGTATTATTTACAATTATTGTATCTAATGAGGCATTTTGAGTATTTAATTGTTTTGGTATAAATACGGCATTTATATTGGCGAGATTAGTATTAATTTGAGTAATATCGTCATTAATTTCATTTAATTCGGTTTGAGATGCTCCTCCTCCTCCACTTGGTAATTCTTGGGTAGCATCAATAAATCCCTGATTTTGATTATTATACCAACTCATTCTAATATATTGTTATATTTTATTTATGTGCGATACTCCTAATTTTTTTTTCTTGCGTTATAGTAGATAAGATATAAGTATGTTTGACGGCATCTCCGCCAATTACCCTCGTGAGTTTTTTTACAACCTTTCCAAACTTCAAGGAAGTATGAGTAAGCAAATCATCAAAGTTTCCGCTGACCGCACATCTGGTATTAACCCCTCCAATATTGTTAATTTCCGTCTTCCCATCGGTGCTCTAATAAATCTTGATTCGCTAAATATTTACTTTACCGCTGATATGCTTACTGAAAAATGCCTACCTGCTCGTTATGCTAATACCTTCATCAAGCGTCTTTCATTACAAATGAATAATGTATCAATCCAAATCATACAAGACTATAACTTCATTTATAATCTTTACAACGACCTTAATAACAAATCAGCAACAAAAGGCATCGGTGGCGATTGGGTTGATAATTCCGTTATATACTCACAAGCAGTCCCTACTGATGCGAGTGAAACTGCTATTTCCGCCGTTAATGCTTTTCGTAATGCTACTACTCTTCAAACTGGTCTTACATTTTGTATCAACAACTTCATCGGTTTCCTTGGAAGTGCCTCTACGAAAGTCTTACCGACTGACCGATGCGGTGAATGTGTAATTTCAATTGAGTTTGCCCCTTCTGCCGATGTTCTCGGTGCTTATGAGGGAGTGACCGCTACTTCATCTGCTTCCTACTCAATTAAAGACCCTTACCTGTCTTGCGAAGCGTTGTCGTTTAGCGACGATACTTATTATAATAGCATCGGTGATAAGGATTTGAGAATTGGTTTTAATGATTATGTTTATACTTCGTTTGCTACCGTCACTAAAAAGTCTAAAATTAATGTAAATACTTACATTTCGGCAGGGTCAATAGACCACATAATTGGAACTGCTCGTTTCCCCACAGCATCTATCCCTACTAAAATGTATGCTAATAAAGTCCTTGCTGGTACTGGGGCAACCGCCATATCTATTGCTAATCATTTATCAAATCCTGTTGATAATACTGGTGAAGGTGATGCTTTTTACTCCACTAAAAATATGATACGCAATTTGTCCCATCTAAAATCATCGCAATTCAGTATCAATAACAAAGCACTTAACTGGGGTGCGTTCAATCAATACGAAGTATTCCAGAACAATCTGCTCGCACTTGGATACGAAAATGTTGATATTTCGGCGAATGGGTTAAATCCAGCGATACTTTCCCTACTACATTTTTATAAATATTATGCTTGTCACATTCAATCTCTGGAACTTATTGATAAAGATAGTTTTTTTATCTCTGGATTGAGTTCCAGCGGTTCTTCTTGTGCTATTAACTGGACTTGTGAGTTTTCAGGAAGTGCTAATGAAGTTTTAGTAGTCCCTGTTATAATTGCTAAACTATCTCGTGTCCTTAACATCGGTAAGGGCAGAGCAATTTATGTGGAATAAATTGAGTACATAATTTAATTTTTTTTATAATTTTATAAAAGTTTTTAAAAGTTGAGAGAAAATATAATTATGTACTCATTTTTTTATCTTCGCTATTAGTAGATAATGACGATAGGAAATATTGCTACTGGATTAGGTACAAAAAATTATACCCAGTTAGGATTTGATTTTAAAGAACATATACCGACAGGTCAGTTAGACGATATTAAAGGTACAAGTTTTCATCTCCCTTTTGCGAGAAAAGAGCGAGATAAAGAGAAAAAAATAAATTATCCTGTTATTCCTGAAATAGCAGGGTTTAAACACGACGAACAATACGACGACCAACCTCTAACACAAATTAATCCCACCATCTCGGTATTTACTAATTTATATAACTTTAATCCTACTCATAAAGAATTGAGTTATTTTCACCCTCACGAAACCGATAAACTATTACATCATCCTGATGATAAACCTCGTTTTGAAAGTGAAACCGAATATGATATGAGTATTCCTAATGAAATTAATAAATTAAGAAAGGCAGATGCTCCCAAGACTTTACCTCAACATTCCTTCACTATTAAGCGAAGAGTTAGAACTTAATAAAAAATATCTCCTTATTTTAGATATGGATTATAAAGTTATTAGATTAAATAGCAAAGATGCCGATATAACTTCAAGTAATAAAAAAGATTATACATTTTTTTTAAATATACCCATTATATTAAACGACGAATATGTATTACAAGTTAAAGAGTTTATTATTGATACTGCGGATACTGGCGGAGCAGGTGGAGGAGGCGGTAGTGGTTCAATACCAATTGGGGTCACTTCGGTATTTGCGGAAGATATGTATGTATCAGGAAATAACAGCGATTGGGGTAATACATCTTATGGTATTTATACATATTACGCTCAATTTGACGCAAGAACATATACCTTTGAAGTTTATGATAATGCTGGGACAAAACAAGCAAGAATATTAAGTTTAACTCAAAACTTTGGTGTTCCTTATTTTAATGGTTCTTGGTCTCGTATTTATTTTCAAGCAAGTCCTCCATTTTGGGTTATTGAAGGTGGTTCGCTTACACACGCAACATTAGGTACTGATTTTGTATGGAATAAGGCGACTGATATGACTACAAGTGCTACACAATTAAGAGTTATTGTTCCCCCACTTGTTCCTAATCAAAAAAGATATACTATTAAATTAGATAATATCCAACATTTACCGAGCGAATATGCTAATAGTGATAAAGTATATGTTCCACAAATAATATATTTACAACTTTCTAAATCAGTTATAAAAAGACCGAAAGATGAAAATTATTTATTAACATTACCGCCACAACTAATATCTAATATTAAAATATCACTTGAAGACGAAGCAGGAAATGGATTAACTATTGCCGAAGATAATTTTAGTATATGCTTACTTTTAAAGAAAAAAAAATATATTGCTGTTATATAGGAGATGGAAATTACTAAATTACATAAGTGTAAAAATATTTGGTTAAATACTACTGATACTACGATTGCTAATGGTGGAACTGATGCTACACGCAGATATTTCAGGTTTAATGATTTACCCTTAATTCAAATTAAAAAAAAGTCATATTTGAAGGTTAATAGTTTAACTCTTTCAGGAGCAGGGCATCAAAACGCTACTAATCATAATTGGACTGTTAAATTACATAATATTAATTATAATCAGTCTTCGTATTATAATAGCGATAAGTTTGCCGAACCTACCATTCTTCAATTTAATTTTGATAGTAAAAATACAATCCAAAATGGTCTTTACTCATTAGAATTAGAACCCCAAGATATTGTTAATGTTATGATTGAAGTATATAATGAGATAGGTGAGGGATTAGTTAAATCATCGCAAGAAATTAATATACATCTTAACCTACTTATTGAAGAGTTTGAAGATGATTATTAAAAATTGAGTACATAACTTTTTTATTTTTATAATTTTATAAAAGTTTATAAATATTTTAGAAAAATAAAGTTATGTACTCAAATTATATTTATTTTTTTAAAGCATTAGACCAAGAAAAAGGGGTATTAATATAATCATTTATACCCTCATCATCATAACCATATTTAGTTATTATAGGGCGTAGTGCTATTTGTGGAACATCATTACGATATTCGTCAGTCCTGCCCTCTTCCCAATCGTCAGTAATGTTTTTAATTACTTGTTTCATATAATCCCAAGAAGGGTTTTTTTTATATGCGTCTTTTATTGCGTCTAATAATTTATTTGCGAGTTTAAAATGTACGGATGTGTGTTGGAGTTGGTAGGGTTTCTTTTGATATTTACCTTTTGTTCCTTTGTAATCACTTATTTCTTTTAGGACTTCTTCGTAAAAATTATCAAATGATTTTGGACTTTCTTTTTTTGCTACTGGTGTTTCATTTATTTGACCTGATTTTACTAATTTATTATAATACTCAATACTTACTAATCTTCCTGTTAGAGGGTTTTTAATTTTTTCTAATAATTCCGCCACTTTTGGTGGTTTTGGAACTGCGTGACTCGCCATAGAAATACCTTTTTTCTCCAATAAGATTTTAAGATTATCAAATTGAGTAGGAGATTTCTTTTTTGGCGGTGATGCCGATTTCATTTTTGCTCCTGCTTCTTTTGACGACGATTTCTTTTTTGGCGATGATTTAAAGTCGTTTTTATATGCTTCATTATATCTATCCTCTTTTGATTTTGACGAGAAGTTTGATTTTCCTGAACCTGAACTTTTTGAACCTGAACCCCCTGAACTTAAACTTGTACGAGAACCTCTACTCAAATCTAATTGACTTAATGTTAATACTTTTTTATATTTAGCATCCATATCTAATATATGATAATATTTTATTTTTTACACATATTGTGGAGATGATTGATTATAACCTCCTGATGAAGATGAAGACGATTTCTTTTTAAGTTTCGGTTTATTTAACGCACCTTTTGGTCTGCCTCTTTTCTTTTTAGGCGGAGTTGTTGGTTTTGGCGATGATGATTTCTTTTTAGCAACTTGTAATAAATCAGGATTTTTTGGGCGAGGTGTCGGTCTTTTTGCTGTTAAATCGCTTTTAGGCGAAAGAGTTTTTATAAGGTCAGTATATTTTTTCATTTTATCACTTGATGATGATGAATAATCAAAATAATCTTGATTATAATCATCTGTCGTCATTCCTACACCGCTATATTTCGCAGGCATATTTGGGTCTTTTCTTCCTACCCATCTTCTTAATCTTTCGTCAATTAAAGGTTTTGCTTTTAATAATCTTTTAGGGTCAGCATATTTTCCGTATGGGTCGCCTATTACTTCATTTGCTACATACGCTTCTTCATCAAACTCTTCTCGTTGTAATTTTAATTGTTTTTTCTTATATTTAGGGTCGGTGGGTGTATTTTTATTTATCATTAACAAATAATCAGGGTCTATGTCCGCTGGGTCGCTTATAGCAAACTCAAAATATGCTGTATCGCCATCACGATATATTTTATCTTTTAGTTCTCCAATTGGTTTAGGAAATGATATTGATGGTGGTTCTGGTAAAGTTTCAGGTGGTGGCGAGAAAAAATCAATTTTACCTGATTTTGCCTGTGATAATGTATCGCTTATTTTACCTGATTTTACTAATGATTTATAATAACTAAAACTCACTTCTCTTCCTGTTAAAGGGTTCATTATTTTACCTTCTATTACCTTACCTTCTAATGGAGATAATTTTTGAGGTTTTAGTAAAAGAGGTTTTTTAGTTTCTAATTGTAATGGAGGTAATTTTTGAGGTTTTAATGGAGGTAATTTTTGAGGTTTTATATCCATTCCTGCCTCTTTTTTTGGCGACGATTTGAAGTCGTTTTTAAATGCTTCGTTATATCTATCCTCTTTTGATTGCGTTGAAAAAGTTGATTTTCCTGAACTTGAACCTATACTTGAACGAGTACCTCTGCTTAAATCTAAATCTTTTAAGGTTTGGATTGCTTTATATTTTTTATCCATATCTAATATATAATAATATTTTATTTTACGCAATTATAAATGGTTTATCATTTAATATTATATCACTACCTTTTAATGTCGTTTTATATATCATATCATCAAACTGACTATCTAATATTTTTAATAATGTTATAAATACATCTTCCTTGGGTTTTACAACTTTTCCACCAAATCTTCCAACATTTTTATCATATGCCATCGTTGATATTATTTTTTGTATATTTGCTATTCGTCTATTTATTGGTCTCATCGTCGCATAGTCGTTCCAACCACCTGTTGGTTCATCTTCTGGTTGAAATGCGTACAACGGACGCAAAAACTCACCAAAACATTTTTTATCGTTAGGATTTTTTAATTTTTTACTTAATCCAAAATCATATAACATTATATTATAAGGGCAAGATGGTATCCAAAATGATTGTCCTTTATATTCATATTCATAATATCCTTCTTCCGTATTATTTTGATATAAAAAATTACCCCAGTGGGTATCATCGTGTAAATATCCAAAAATGTGAAAGGTTGTTAAAGATATTAAGATTTGATATATTATATTTACTATTATTTCAGGTTTCATCGTGTTAATTGATGGGTCATTTGCTAACATTTTTAAATCTCCATTACATAATTCATTTACCGATACTACCGATAATTTCTCTTTTGGGTCAGGGCATATATGCGTTGTATATAGTAAAGGAAAATGTTTTGTTTTTTTTGTTTTTACTAATTTTTCAGTTAATTTTTCCATAATTATTAATTCTGTTAAATTATCGGTTGTTTTTTTTGTAATTTTACTTACTACCGATAAGTCAGGTACATTCTTAACACTTGATAAAAATATAGCACCAGAAGCACTTTCAGTTCCTATTCTTTTATCCATAAATAACATATTTGATAAGGTCAGTAAATCTTTACTTCCTGATTTAACTCTCGTTATACACTCCTTTTCGCTAATTTTATCTAAATATATTTTTGCCTTATTATATAATTTTATTCGTCTATCCAAACTATACTTGTTTTGAGATGTATCTTCTGCGATGAAAATGGTTGTTGATTTTGATTTTTGTGGTGCTACTTTGGTTCTTTCTTTTGGCGGTGGTGGTATTATTATTTGTTCTTCCACTTCTTCTGTTATTTGTTGTAGCGGAAGCAAGTCATCGTTTGCCGACCCTGTGGAAGGGGTTTTAAGTTTCGGTTTCGCTACTCGTGGTTTTCTTACTTTTTTAGGTTTTGCTGGCGGTGTTTTAGGTTTTACTGGCGGTGCTTCTCGTGATGGTGTGTGTGTTCTTGCTTCAATTTCATCAAAGTTCGTCGTCTTTTGTCGTAATGGTTTCATTCCTGCGAGTATCTTTTTACCCAATACACTATCTTTTCTTACCGCTCTACCACTTTTTGGGTTTATTATACAATCCTCTTTAAGTGTCTTATCAGCATTTTTCATTAATTTTTTACCTAATGCCGATGTCTTTTTAACCGCTCTCCTTGTTTTTGGGTTTATTATACAATCCATTCTAATATAAGTAAATAAAAAAAGTTATTTAAGGGGTTTAGGTTTATTCAGCGATTTCAGTTTCATTTCCACACGACTTCTTCGGCATATCCTACAATTCTTATAATATAAATTACCATTTAAACTTACATCTTTATCATCAGGTACATAATTCTGCTTACATATATTACACTTTACAAAACTTACGATGCCTACCAATCTCTTCTTCTCCTCCTCCTTAAACTTATTTTCTTCAACCCTCATTTTATGTTATTAACAAGAATGCTTTATATGTGTTTTAAAAGCATTTCATTAGTCTGTTTTCTTAACATTCTTAATATTTTAATATGGCGTTCTTCTTCTAATCTCTTTTTCTTTTCTTCTTCAATTTTTTTTAATTGTTTTTGTTCTTCCTCTAATTTTAACCTTATAATCTTTTCTTTTTCCATCTCATTTTTATAAATATTAAACATATTACGCATAACATATAAATCCCTTTTGTTTTTTAATCGGTTCTTTAAACAGATAAAGCATATTTTAATACTGCCTTTATCATAATTTTTAACTTTTCCTTTCTTTTTATTACCTTTTACTCTTAACTTATCATTACATTCAGTACAAACACCATTATCATTTGCTGGTTCAAAGTCAGGGTGAAAGTATGTTATACATCTACTACCCATATAAAATGAGATGCCTGTTTCAAGATGTACGCATTTATATAATGCCGAGTTTTCACCACAAATACAATATGTTTCTCTTTCTTCATAATTATATGTTAGTTCTTTATCTCCTTCTAACTCGTTAAGTTTTAATTTTACAAAATCTTTATCCAAAAAATGTTTAACTACTTTTATTAACTCCAAATGTCTTTTTAAAGGGTTCTCTTCACAACCTTTATCGTCTTCACGAGCATCTTTTGCTATTCTTCTAATAACCCCTTTATCCTCATAAAAATTACTATCATAATATGATTGACTATGTTGTTTATATTTATCATCATCATTAACATATCCTGTATTCATCTTATTATAATTATATTATATATATATCAATTTTTATATTATATTAGTATATTTGTAGTATTTTAAAAAATATCTGGTAAGTAGTGTGTGGAGGGTGTGGGGAGTGTGGAGGGGTTTTACCCCAAGTTGTATAGGAAAGGGGTATATATAGGGGACTTGGGGTAAAACCCCTCCACA
>Ga0073922_1000033_pt1 | contig 13198 bp, 31 predicted proteins | sample GWRWT2_2Sept14_FD_70955 | JGI IMG/M metagenome (GOLD analysis project Ga0073922, IMG submission 70955) | Sand microcosm microbial communities from a hyporheic zone in Columbia River, Washington, USA - GW-RW T2_23-Sept-14 | ecosystem: Engineered > Artificial ecosystem > Sand microcosm >...
GTTTGGCTACAAGGAGAATAATATGATTACGCTCGATGGAACTCTGGGAATTACTACACCAAGCGAAACCAACACAGGAACACTGAGTGTCACTGGAGTAACTACGCTGACTGGTGGACTAAACGCTGCTCTGCCAGTATTGAGTGGCGGCACTGGTGTTACTACTAAGACGGGTACTGGTGCTGTAGTGCTTGGGACTAGTCCTACTCTAACCACCCCAACCTTCGACTCAGCTCAACTAGCCACTGTATCTGGTACTGCACCACTCTATATGTGTCGTGCTTGGGTAAACTTCAACGGTACTGGTACTGTTGCTATTCGTGCGAGTGGGAATGTGTCGAGTATTACGGATAATGCGGTGGGTAGATATACCGTTAACTTTACGACAGCTCTTGTTGATGTAAATTACAACTTTACAAGCTCTTGCTCTGATAACGTCAATATTACAGCTTTAGGATACGACTCACAGGCTGCAGCTTATGCCCCAACAAAAACAGTGAGTGCGCTTGGGGTTTCTGCCGTAACTGCGGGTAGTTATGCTGATAACGCTCAATGCTATGTCTCAGTATTCCGCTAAAAGGACAATCAAATGAAAAGAATAATCTACAAGACACCTGATGGCGGCGTAGCAGTTCTAGTTCCATCACCAGAATACCTACAAGATCACACTATTGAAGAACTTGCTGCAAAGGATGTACCGGCAAATACTCCATTTGAGATTGTAGATACCGACACAGTGCCATCAGACCGCACATTCAGAGGAGCATGGACATGGGCATAACAATTGATTTCACTAAGGCACAAGGAATCACTAAAGATCGACTCCGTGCAGAACGCGCTCCACTGCTAACCGCTTTAGATGTCCGGTACCAACGCGCTCAAGAAGATGGTAGAGATACCACCATTATCATTAGTGAGAAACAAAGACTGCGTGATGTTACTAAACTAGCAGATGCGGCTACAACACTGGATGAACTCAAGGCGCTGTCAGCATGACAATAAAAGACAAAGCTAAGAAAGTAGTGGGCAAAGTTGATGAGGTTATGGTTAAGACCGACTCCACCGTAGACCATGCGCTCGACCTTATCAAGAACTCAAAGCGCAGCGTTCTCATCATTATCTTAATCGTTGGTCTAATTATTTGGATGGTGTAAATGGATGGCCAGATGATAATCAATCTGTTGGTTGGTAGCGGGCTGGGTGTACTAGGCTGGTTCGCTCGTCAACTCTGGGATGCAGTTGAGAGATTAAAGTCTGATGTTAAGGATATCGAGATCTGCCTACCATCAAACTATGTTCGCAAGAAGGATATGTCCGATCTTAAACACGACATGGAAGCCAGGTTCGACAAGATTGATCTGGCCCTTGAAAAGCTCTACGATAAGTTAGATACTAAAGCAGACAAGTGAAGCTAGCACGCAAGTCTAAGACGCTCTGGTTAAATGGCTGTTTAGTTCTAGTGCTCGGCCTGCTTGAACTTGCTGCACAAACCTTCTCCATGTTTATCCCACCTCTAGTATATGCCGGCTTGATCTTTGTCAGTAGTGCAGGTAATATGATTCTCAGGTTCTACACATCTGAGTCCATAAAATGATTACGCTGCAAGACTACTTCAACGATAAGCCGCATCCCACCGAATACAATCTCAACGCTTTAACTTTACTATATAGGGTGAATAACTTAATAGCCGAGTTCGTTACCGACACCGGCGAGATCTCTGTCAATAATCCAGCAACAGGTAATCAGATCTCAGGAAGCAAGAATGGGGATGGCGGCTTCCGGCTTCCAACCTCTTTGACTGGATCATCTAAGTCGGCACATAAGCAGGGGATGGCTGTAGATATTTATGACAAGGGCCAGCACTTGGATAATTGGCTTGACAAAAACCCTGACGCATTAATTAAATATGATCTATACAGGGAGGCGCCAGAATCAACTATAAATTGGTGCCACCTCGGCACGAGGAAACCACTCTCTGGTAAGCGTACTTTTTTCCCATGATACCATTTCTAGCAGGAGCACAAGTTTTGTCTCTTGGTACTAAAATTGCTATCGCCACAACGCTCGCTGCTGCGTTATTTTCTTTCGGTCTATACTTGGGTAACAAAATAGGGGTAAGTTCTTGCTATGAGGCTACAATCGAGGCGCAGAGGCATAGCATTGAAACAGGGGTCAAACAGGCAGTGGTTTCAGACAAAACGATCACAAAGTATGTGGACAGAGTACAAATTGTGCAAGGAAAGAGCCGCGAGATAATTAAGGAGGTGAAAATTTATGTACAAGATACTGGGAATCTGTCTTCTAGTTTCAGGATGCTCCACGACAGCGCCGCGAACAATGCAATTCCCGACTCCTCCAGAATTACTGATGAGGGCACCGTTAAAATTACAGATGTTGCCGAGACAGTCGCGGGTAATTACGGTATCTGCGAAGAAAATTCCTCTACCCTCTCAGCTCTCCAAGATTGGGTCAGAGAGCAGTCAGCAATTCGATGAAGATTAAGTTAACAACGTGATAGACTTAAGTTGACAACACCAGCCACGCCTCTCGACGAAGCGCACCAGGCTGGTTACTTATTTGTACTAACCGCTATGTAGTTATACTTGTTTTGAGATATAGATAGGTATAAAGTATCGATTAAGTTGGGGCTAGGGAGACATCCCGAAAATGCCTTGCGTGGTCCTGGTCGGGAAACCCAGTTGATCCTCGATAGATAACCGCCCTAGCTTATTCACTAGTAATTATATAAAGGGTATTTGTGGCAGACATAGCTGACATTGCAGAATTGGCCGAGAGTTCGGAGAGGGAGTTACTGATACAGAGGGTTAGGTCGGCATCTAAGTCCAACCTTCCGCCTGTAGGCAGGTGCTACAACTGCGATGAGTATACTGAGGCTGGGGCAAGATTCTGTTGCATTGAATGTAGGGATGATTACGACCGCATAGAGAACAGGCGGTCGCAATCCCCTGGTGCTAAAGGATAAGCAGCCCGAGTAGACAGGCGATTACTGACACAACTATCATCACCGGCATTAGTAGTATAAATATCACCAACCCCTCACCCCACACGGGGCTGCTCCTCCATCTGCTTACCTTATCCATTGCTATCACCAAGGTATATCGTTATTCATATCATCGAATGACCCAGGCTTAACTGCCTGCTTGGGCGTAGATCCTTCAGCAGACTTCTTCTCAAGCAGCTTGACTTCAGACGCGATAATCTCTGTGCTGAATTTCTCAACTCCAGACTTGTCTGTCCACTTGCGTGTCTCTATCCTGCCCTCGATATAAACCTTCGATCCCTTGCCAACAAAGTTGGTTACGAACTCAGCCTGCTTGGCATACACGATAACTCTATGCCACTCAGTCTTCTCCTTCTGTTCGCCAGAATCCTTATCCTTCCATGTCCGACCTGTGGCAATTGCCAGATTAGTAACTGCCCCACCACCCTGCAATACACGAGCCTCTGGTGCAGCTCCAACGTTACCGATCAACATGACTTTATTTAGTGATGACATTATGTTCCCTTTTAGGTTTACCAAGAATTTTAGAAAGTGTGTCTCTGTGCATTTTTAATTCACTACAAATTTGTAACCTAGATAACCCTTGTGCATTGAGTTTAACTGCATCATTTACTAGCAGCAGGGTGTTTCTACAGATCTCCTCAACAACTCCGTTGCCTTTCGTTATATGGAATGAGCTTAAGTCATTGATTCTCCTCCAGATTAAACGCTTATGTAATTTTTGTTTACCGCGCAAACATTTAGATATGTGATCTGGATCATAGCCAGCATCCAAGACCCCTTGCACAGAGTGTAATCGTACCATCAATTCCCCTGTGCTTGGCTTGTAACCACCTACAATTGAGAACTTATTTTTCTTAACTGCACCACCATTGATATACTTTAACGAGCGCTCCACTGATCTACGGCCAAGCCCAAGCTCCTGGCAGATACGTAGGGTGGACATAGACTCAGACAAAAGCTCAATCTTTGGCAGCAAGTTAAACAGCTTGTCACTGAGAACTATCTTCTCGAACCCTTCTCGCGGAGGTAGTTTGTGTCTAAGTCTATAACGGTCAATGATAGTTCCGATGTAAGCCTGTGGCATTGCGAGAGCCAGCTCCATTGAGTGTAGGTCTGCACCATTCTCATACAACTGGTTGATCTCCTTGGGTTCGTAGGTATATTTACGTGGCCTGCCAATTACTACCTTGTCTGGCTCCTTATCGCACAGCTTATGGTCAGTTACGATGCCGGTTGAGTGCAGCTTAATTGCCTCAAGCTCAGCATCTAATCCAAGTATAGACTGAAGGAGCATTACCGCACCTGCTTTAACTTGTTTAACTTCTCTACTGTCAAGGTAACTTCATCTAGGAATTTAGATACCTCCATCTCTAGCATATGGATATAGTCCTCGTCCCTTGGCACCCGCTTACAGAAGAACTCAAGACCCTCATCTGCCCTTGGATCATAACTAAAGTAATCGCACCAAGCCCTGCCAGTGCAAGCCATCTGCCATTGCATCTGGGTTATATACCGAGTCGGTATCTTCTGTGTAATCAGGGTATCGTAGTGTGTCTCCAGATTGGGACATTTAATTTCCAGCTGACCCTCTGTCCCTACTAGCCCGTCAGGACTGGCACCTGAGTTTGGGATGATAGGATGGGCAACGAATCCAACCTCATCTACCATCTCGTACCTTGACTGATAGCGAACCCTAGCTTCGGGTTCACGATCAATACCCCACTGCATCGCAGGTGTTACGTAGGCAGAGGTAATCTGCTTAGACGAGCGCTCCGTAACCAGTTGCAGGTGGTACTTAGCACGTCCAGCAGCATAATCCCCAGACTTGGTTTTAGATATGACATCGTAAACCTTACTGGCTGTGACTTTTCCAGCTCTGATTTCAAACCACTCGGCTGTTAACTGTTTCACTTGGCTCTCCCTTTAAGATTCTCACCATGTACCGCAATTACAGCAACTTTTTCAGGTGAATCTGGAATCTCTTTGTAAACATTACCAAGTTCAGTCCTACCATTTTTTGCAGCTACTTCCAAGATTTCAAGGATGACCTTCATCTTTTCTTCGTCCAGTGGCTTTGGTACAGCCTTCTTCTCTGGTGCTGGTGGCTCAGCTCTAGCACCGTGTCCGTCATCGTCATCCTGATATACGCCCATCATTGCTGATAGGGTGTACCGGCGGAGATAAGAACAGGCTGATCCTAACCCTTGGCTATCTGCTTTGGGCATAGGTGATGATGCAGTGTCTTCGATCCACTCGCCAGACTTGTGTAGCAACCTGGTTGTGATTCTTAGCTTGCCGTCATCACTCTCCGTAATGGACTGGATAAATGCGATCCCGTTATCATTAAGAGGGTTCTTTACAGCCTCGATTACTGCCGCTAGATTGGCATAGGTATTCTTTAAGTGCCCGTTCTGCGCGTTCTTGGCAGCAAAAGTAATACTCTGTTGAGCTGCAATTAGTGCTGGTGTTATTGCTGTAATGCTATCAGACGTTCTCATTTTCCATCTCCTGTTGTTGTTGATCTTCATCGTGCTGCTGTTGGTAATCTAGTCTATCTTCTGTATCCATATCGCCTCCTTGTGTGACGAGAACATGATAAAGCCCACTGTTTCACAAAGTCAACAAATATATTTACTGGTTATGAAGATATTTATCTTGACAAAATTCTGAGGCGTGAGTTACCGTGTTTGCGTACTTACAAAGGAGGTGTTTGATGTACTACGAAGCGGAAAGAAGTAACCATATAAACTGTAGTTACCGTAACTGTCCTAACAATGCAATAGTTTCATACGCTACAACCGGCCAGCTGTGCCGTGAGCACTACGATAACCACTGGCAATCAGAAGCACTGAAGTATACGCACAAGATGGGGTTGGATACGCCTGAAAAGCGTATGGCTTATGTTAAGAATTACATTCGAGTCATAATTTCTGGAGTTAAAATGGAGGTTTCAAATGATAAGTGAAGTGTTCGACTACCGCAAGTGCTGGACCACAAAAGACGAGTTAGCCTTTATAAGTGGCATTGGTACTTATAACCCAACGCATTCTCTGGTCGCTAAGATGGGTGAGATTGGCTTGCTCAAGGCATATGGAGAGGCTGCAAAGAATCGGGTTAACTGGGGTGGGATAGATCAAGACATCATTCTGACCTTTGTACGGTCGAGGATACGGGCGCTGTATGCGAAATAAATGGCGGTCTAGGCTGTCTCACCACGAATGGTTGATGATATGCCTGGCCGTAGCGCCAGTGCTAGTCATCATTGGAATATTTGGATATCTCATAGGATTGTTACTATAAATCAGGAGAAGGATAATGTATGAAGATGACTTGATAGATATTGAAAAGTTTTTAATGCACTTGCAGTTGATGCACATTGCCTCAATGTTGGGCGCTAGTGGGATGCACAAGTCAAGGAAATCAATTGCTTACCTGAAGCGCGTGAAGGAGCTACGCCTGACGATAACGGCTTTGATAGAGAAGAACGCAGGAGGTGGCAGGGAGGAGGAGCTTGATAACTGGCGCAAGGAATCCGATGATGGCGCTGATGATGGTGTGGTTAAATGCAAAACTCATCCAGATGCACCACATGGATTTTTAAGAAACGCATCACACAATGCAGATAGATACGTCTGCGAGTGTGAACATTGGGAGGAACCGAAATGAAGACGAGAGAAGAACTGGTAAAGGCGGTTGGGGATGCCGCTGAGGTGGGGGATGCTAGGGCTGTAAAAATTAATGATCTTAGAGCGCACGATGCTGCCAAAGATGCGTACCTTGTTAGATATGAGGCTTATGCTAATTATTATAAGGATAAGGAGAACGAACACATGAGAGACTTTGACCAATTGGAATTGACAAGGAAGGAGAACGTATGAGTAACCCAATAGCAGAGAGCATTGACTACCTAGTTGAGTGCGGGTGGGAACGAGAGCAGGCGGTAAACCTAGTCGCAGCAATCCAAGATGAATCAGCAGAACGGCTCTGGGAAATTGCCCCGCTCTGGCTGGACCACTGCGGGGAAAGCATGAAATATATAAACTTGATGGGTAGTGTAGCAACGGGTCTTATAACGGTCACCCAAAGTAAAGATGGGGAATGGTTATTTAAGCTGAATGACAAAGGGATGGGTGTAGGTAAAAAGTTAAGTGAGGAGAACACATGACTGAGATAGAGAGATTGAAGGAGGCTGTTGATGATCATTGGGATGCTGTTAGGGCTAAGAGAGAGGCGTGGGGCGTATGAACTATGCAGACATTAAAACTTTCTCTGAGAGGTGCGAGACACATCCAGACCATCAGAGCGGGATGGTTACTGAGCAGATGTTAAAGCACCGAGCACAGGAGGAAGTGGATGAGTTGAGAGCGTACATTGATTTTATTTGGAAGGTGATGACATGAGAGATTTTGTAAGAATAATTGAAGCCAAGCTAAAGGAGAAGAGCACGTGAGAACGCCGAGAGTATTTTCCGCTGACCAAATGAAATCCTGGGACGCACAAACGGAATTCCGGGCTGGCGCTTGGACGCAGGCTCGACCTATGTCTAGACCCGGAATTAATTTACTTCAGAGAATTTCTACGGCTTGGATGGTGTTCACTGGAGCGGCAGACGTATTAATTTGGCAAGAAATAACAAGGAGAACACATGAGCAAGACTAGAGAAGAATTAGTGAGGGCGGTGGAGGATGCTAGGGTTAGTTGGGATTATTCTTCTAGGGATGCTTATGCTGATCATTGGAAAGATTATGCTGAGGCATTTGCCGCTTTGAAGGCTTACGATGAGGAGAACACATGAGCAATTACGATTGGGAGTTGATTTTTACATGCGCATTTTACGGATGGTACATTGGATTTGGTTGCGGCGTTGTCCTGTCAAATGTCTTACTTGCACGCACTATCAAAGACAAAGCCGATACTGGTATACGACTTGAGATCGGCGGGAAGCTGTACACAATTCACAGTGAACATATTCTTAGGGATAAACAATCAAAGGAGGAAGCATGAACAAACGAATTAGAGAACTTGCTAAACAAGCAGGATTTGACTGTCCTCCTGATGGGAATGTTTATCATCCTGATATTGGGGATGGAGTGATGCTAGATGGATACCTAGAAAAGTTCGCTGAGTTGATTGTGAGCGAGTGTATCAGCGTTGGGAAGTCGGTTCAGCTTGACACAGGACAAGAGGAGTATGCATTGGAACAATTGCTGGAAATTATCAGGAATCATTTTGGAATTGAGGAGGAGAACACATGACTGAACTTTTGATGTGGTTAACCCTGACGGTCTGGTTCGAAGGTCGCAATCAGAATGAGGTGTGTATGACTAAGATTGCACAGGTCGCATTGAACCGGATGGGTCCAGATGGCGATATATCCAAGGTTATATTAGCTCCTTACCAGTTCTCGTGGGTGCCTGAGAAGATGGCTGGTGGGGTAGTTAAGCCAGAGCATCGGCCTAATAAGCAGAGCGAGGCTTGGATGAAGTCTGAGAGGGCCGCTAAGACTGCGTTGTATGGTGGTGGCAAGTTCGAGGCTACCCACTTCCATGCTACGTGGATCGAAAAGCCCAAGAGCTGGAGCAAACTTAGGCTGCTAACGACCTGTGACCAGCACCACTTTTACGTTTAATGGAGGTTATATGATAAAGAAGACTAACTTAGTGTTGCTTGTCGCTGTTTTAATTTGCCTTTCTACACGTGTTATGGCATATAATGCGGAAATTGAGGCGTGCCAATACCCTTGCCTAACGGACACCAAGCCGGTGAAGCCAGCATATGAATTATATGACCAATTCAATACTAAAGTCGAATCATTAGTTGACCAGAATGGTAACAGGGTGCAGGAGCTGTACGATAGACTAGGGATACTGGTATATGAGCGCAAGCGGTAGGCAGGTTGGTGGCACACACTACACACACAAGTCAATACAACCTTGGGATGCTATGAGCGCGTGGATGTCGGATGCAGAGTTTATCGGATACCTTCGCGGCAATGTCATTAAGTATGTTGCTAGATGTAACGATAAGGGTGGCCTAGAGGATCAACTAAAAGCATTACACTACTTACAGAAGTGGATTGAGGTAACGCAAGCTACTGAATCTAAACAGGCTATTGGAAAACCTTAAAAACATTATCTTTAAAAGCCTCAAACTGGATCTCGAAGCACAAGAGATTCCAGGCTGGCACTTACGCTTAGTCAGGTCAAATGCTGGCGATATCGGTGCCTACTGGACCGAGACAGTTTTAGACGCATTCCCATCCAAACCTATCCTGTTCTACAAGTCAAGTGCAACCGCACCTTGGGGTGCTTTTATGAGACTTGAGGATATCAATCCTGCGTACTGTCTATATAACGAGTCCGTTATTGTTACGTTCAACACTGCAATTATGGTTATCCGAGAAGATATATGGCGACCTGCGCCAACTAGGGGGCATTAATGGCTGTATCTGACGAAGACTTTATCAATATATGGCGTGAGTTAGGTGGTGCAAAGGCTGTATCCAAAAGACTACAGATGTCTGAGAGGGCGGTACATACGAGGCGGAGGGCAGTTGAGAATAGGACTGGCACCTTGTTGTCGGCAATATCAGGTAAGGTATATGTTTTGCCGGAAGCACCAGGACGTATCAAGATTGATACACTTAATGGCATCCATATAATCGGATCAGATGCTCACGTATGGCCTGGCGAGAGGACTACCGCCCAGCGTGGGTTCGTTAAGTTTGTCAAAGAGTTGCAACCTGTTGCCGTACACTTCAATGGCGATATATTTGATGGGGCACGTGCCAGTAGATGGCCAAGGATAGGCTGGGATAAGTCACCTACTGTCAAAGAGGAGCTGGAAGCCTGCCAAGAGTTCTCCCAGATGGTTGAGGAGGCTGGCAAGAATGCTAAGTTATACTGGCAGCTCGGCAACCACGATGCTAGGTTTGAGACTAGGCTAGCGGCCCAGTCACCTGAGTACGAAGGTATTAAAGGGTTTGCCCTCAAGGATCACTTCCCTAGATGGAACCAGTGCTGGAGCGCTTGGGTCAATGATGAGTTGGTGATTAAGCACAGATATCATAATGGTATTCACGCGGTCTACAACAATACCCTGAAGTCTGGCAAGAGCGTGGTAACTGGACACCTACACTCTCTCAAAGTAACCCCGTTCACTGACTACAACGGCACCAGGTTCGGCGTTGATGGCGGCACCCTAGCTAACCCCTACGGTGAGCAATTTGCTGGCTATATGGAGGATAATCCGAGGAACTGGGTTGCTGGCTTTATCGTGGTTACTTTCCATGATGGCCATATGCTGGAACCAGAGAAGGCTTCAGTCTGGGATGAGAACCATATGCAGTTTAGAGGTAACATTATCGAGGTTTAGAGCCTATTATCGAGCCAGACTTTCCAAGAGTATATGGGGCTTTTATTTGGCTGGCTCAGCCACAATAATTCTGCGGCCCAGCTCCAACTATTCTGTCGCCAACCACCGTGGGACTAGTTACAAAATGCCCGCCCCTTCCCATATGGCATCCTGAATTACTTGCTGATACGGATAGTTAGTGCTTGCTTTTTTGAAATGTTAGCAGTCACTGACCCGCTAACCGTTAGTTAGCGCTCACTCACAAGGTAACGCGCCGAAAGTCTGGCGTATTAATCCCTTATCATAATTAAAATGTCCGGACTATTGTCCGTAGACTGTTGCCATATATTCTAGTCCGTGTAGTATTCCAAAAAACACTATCCACACTGCAATGGCCGATAGAATCGGCGTTAACCATAGTCTGATCATTTAATAATCCCCTCGGTTTAAATAATAGGCTTGATCGTGTCTAGGATCGTCCAGGTAACTGTCTGTCTCAATGTCCCGGTAAATGTCCGCTTCCTGGTTTAACTCATAGTCACTGAATTCTAAGTCTTCCATAGATAACCTCAATGAATAGATAGATGAATAGATAGGTGAATGGATACCCTATGCGGCGAATAAACCAGTTTCCAGGAATCGGCACCAGTATATCCACCGTACCATCCGCCAAATACTTTATTGATAACATCATCGCCATGGGTCATTTCCAATACTACCCAGCGATTTGGGGTGTATGTACTCATGTGTTCTTCTTGTCGTAAGCCTTCAAAGCAATATAAGCGGCATCCAAAACAGCCCCCGCAGCAGCATCAGCATTAGCAGCCAACACAGCATCATCATAAGCAGCCCTAGCATCCTCAACCGCCTTCACCAGTTTCTCTCTGTTCACCATACTGGCTTGATAGGATTCGCAAACCCCTTCGGCAAAATTATGAAATCTGGAATTAGAAGTCTCAATGTCTGAGTAGTTCATGTGTTCTCCTTGTCGTAAGCCTTCAAAGCAGCAAACGCAGCATCAGCAGCATCAGCAGCAGAAGTATAAGCAGCATCAGCAGCAGAAGCGGCATCATAAGCGTCAGCACAAACAAACTTCGCATCATCAACCGCCTTCACCAGTTCTTCTCTAGTTTTCGTGCGTTGAGTATATTCCTTGGAGTGCTCCCTCAAAGCAACCAAAGCATCCCTCAAAGTGTGCCAAGAAGCATTATCGTCAGAACAAGTATCAACATAATCCTCCTTCCAAGCATCCGTAGCTTTCTCAACCATAATTTCTAGTTCAGCGCGCTTCGCTTCCCTATACGTATCAACAGCATCCACAATTGCCGTGTCTAGTTCCTCGCGTGTCATCATTTTGGTTCTTCCCAATGTTCGCACTCACAGACATATCGATCTGCATTGTGTGATGCATTCCGTGAGAATCTGTGCAATGGTGCACGTACTAATAATAGTCAATCCGTATACATATTGTCAATACCCTCCATTAAATATATATAATGTGAGTCTTCACTATCGCTGAAAGGGTATTAAATGGGATTCGTGTTACCAGAGAAGCCAGTGATTGAGAGAGTAGAAAGGGAAGACGGCAGGAAGTTTTGCGTTGTCCCATTGAGAGCATTCAGAGAGAAAAGGTTATCTCTTAGCCAATTGAGGATTCTAGGATTGTATGCGAGTTACTGTAATAACGCGGGTATGAGCTTTGTTAGTTGTACAGCATTGGGCAAGGATTATGGATGTTCTAAATCCTACATGGCCCTCATGTTACAGAAGATTGAGAAGGTAGGTTACATAGTTAGAGTAAAGAAACACGGCGTACCTGGTGTTCGTGGATGCGTGCGAAGGATGATTTACGATACCAGTATCAGCACGGACGATGCAATAGGTATTAGTCAGTCTCAATTAGTAGAACCGGTTCATCCACTAGCTAAATCAAAAGGTATATATATGACTGGAATTAAGAAGGGCAGAGGTAGGCCAAAGAAGGTAGTTGAGGTGAATACGTGCGAGAGTGGGAATAAGGTAACAGAGTATACCGTCAATCCTATACAAAGTGGGGAATCACTGTTGAATTGGGGCGAGGTTATGGGTATAAGTGGGAATTCTGTAAGAACTGAAGAACATATTCTCAATCTCGAAAGGATGTGTGAATCTGGAATAACTCTCACACAATTACGCGTCTATCTATCCACACTGTAGTCACCACACTCCGACCCCTGTTTCCTAGCTAGCGATATAAGCCTGATATGGCACGCTGACCACACTGGCGATACATACACGGTACGCAAGCCGCTGTATCCATTACACTTGTGGCGGAAGGCACCCTATCCCCCCCCTACCCTACCGGTAGCGGTGAGGGGCTTCCTCTCAACTTTTCGGTAGATTTCCTAGTTTTCCCACTTTACCCTGAAAAGAGGTGTGTTTTCTGCTCCGGTTTCCCACTTCTACTATGTGGTGTTTTGAATTTTATATATAAAATTGTTTTTGGTAACGGAACCTGATATATCTGGTACGTATTAAGTATATGTTTTACAGAAGATCACGGTATATCGGTGGGACTAAGTATGCGATGAGGTGGGATTTTAGAGACAGATAGAACCTTACCCGTATAATTAAAGGGAAAGATCCTAAAAGGATGTGTCTTCTTGTTTATCTAGGCTAGAGAGTTATCTCTCAGTAGACTGTGCCCCGATAATTCCTTGTAGATCCAATCCTGGCAAGGTAACTAAGGAAACACTTACTGTACGCCACGTTTATCCGCATCTGTCAGACACTACATTTGCGAGGGGTGGGTTATGCCCCCAAGACATAATAGTATATCCA
>Ga0073922_1000034_pt1 | contig 13155 bp, 8 predicted proteins | sample GWRWT2_2Sept14_FD_70955 | JGI IMG/M metagenome (GOLD analysis project Ga0073922, IMG submission 70955) | Sand microcosm microbial communities from a hyporheic zone in Columbia River, Washington, USA - GW-RW T2_23-Sept-14 | ecosystem: Engineered > Artificial ecosystem > Sand microcosm >...
CATCACTATCATCACTATCATCATTATCATCACTATCATCATTATCATCACTATCATCACTATCATCACTATCATCACTATCATCATTATCATCACTATCATCATTATCATCATTATCATTATTATCACTAATATTGTTATAATTATCTTCATTATCTTCATTATCTTCATCTATATTATTCCAATCATCATTATCATCATTATCATCATTATCATCATTGTAATTATCTATTTTTTCTAAATTTTTATTAAAATCTTTATCCAATTCACATTCTTCTAGACGTAATAATAATAATTCTAATAAAAACATACCAAACGAATATGAGATCCATTGATTATAATTGCAATTTTTGCGTGGAAAAGCAAAATTATAGCTTTTTGTATCATATAACATTTTTTTATTAATTTTATAATTTTCATTTTCTTGAATAATCCAATTGAAGTCAGTTAATTTAAAACTATATTTATTATAATCATTTCCAAAAAAAACTAATATATTTTGTAATTTAATATCAACATTATATATTTTTAAATTTTTAAATAACCAATTTTGTGAATTAATCATAAAAACAATAATATTATTTATAAATTCTCTGTCAATTATAATATCTCTATATTTTTGAAGAAACATATATAAATCCATATTCGCTTTTTCCATTAAAATATATTGATTTGCTGTGATAGGTGATATTAAATGTGAATAATATTGGATAATATATTTATTTGTATTTTTAAAATTTATAAGTTTATTAACTATTATTAGTTCTTCGGATTCATTATTATTATTAAAATCTATTTTTTTTAAAATATAATCAACAGTATTGACTTTTAAGATTGAAATATACTTGGTTTTTTTTTTTTTATTTTCATAAAATAATTTATCATTTTTATTTATTAAAAATTTTGAAATATTTTTAATATTATAATATTGATTTTTAACATTATGTGAACCCATAATAATAATTAATATAATTCTTACAATTATATTAATTATTATTTTTTATATTATATTTTTATAATATAATTTTTAATTTTTGTTAAAACTAATTTATTTACAAATAATAAAAATATTGAAAATATATATATATATATATATATAATATTATATAATAAAAGAAAGAATTATTTTAAACACAATGATTGGACAAAATAATAATGTTTCAAATAAAGAAGCATTAAAAGATAAAATACATGAAATTCATAATTATCTTAGAAATAATGGTGCAGGATATGGTATGAATGCATTAAAAGTATTTAATATCATTTACGGTCTTAAAAAAATAGAAGAAAATGGATTACTTAATAAAGTAAGTTTGAAAAAACCAGATTGTGAATTTTCATATTTGCTTAAATTAGCAAATGAAAATAATGATGAACAATTAGCAAATTTAATTTTTGGAAATATTTTACAATCAATTTGTGATAGTGAATTGAAAGAAATTTTATTTTACGAAATACCACAAAATATTAGAGGTTCAGTGTTTGTATTTCTTATAAAAGAAATTAATAAAATCACTATTATTGAAAAAACATGTAATGTATTATTATCTGGTAAAATATATGAATATTTTATTGGTAGAGATGAAAGTGCAATTAGTGAATTAGGTGCATATTTCACAGATAGACATATTGTAGAATATATATTACAAAAATTAAATCCATCTATAAATTCAGATGGAACAATACCATCAATGATTGATATGTTTGGCGGTTCAGGTGGTTTCACAACTGGATATATTAATTATCTAAATGAAAAATATCCACAATTAATTAATTGGACAAGTGAAATAAATAAAATTTCACATTTTGATATGAATGAAGATGTTATTAAATCGGCAGGTTTAGAATTTTTTTGTTTAACTGGTGTGTTACCAGATATGAATAATTTAAAATATAAAAATTCATTTACAGATGAATTCAATGGAAAAAAATATAAATATCCTCTTACAAATCCACCTTATGGCGGTGATAAAAATAATAAAACAGAAGTTCAATATAAAAGAGAAAAAGTAAAAGAATATATTAGAAATGAATTATTAACTATTACAGATGATTTAATTCGTATAAGAAGACAAAAACAACTCAAAAATATAGAAATTCAAGAAAAACAAGAAAAAAAAGAAAATAATAAAACAAAAGTTTCTGTATCTGTGTGTAGTGGAAGAATACAAAAATTTGCAAAAGATTATGGGTTAAAAGGTAATGACAAAGAAAGTTGTTCTTTAATATTATTAATGGATATTTTAGAAATTGGAGGAACAGCAATTGGTGTGTTAAAAGAAGGTATTTTTTTCAATAAAACATATAAAGATTTAAGAAAATGTTTAATTGAAAATTTTAATGTAAGAGAAATTATTAGTGTTCCTCAAGACCAATTTGAAAATACATCAACAAAAACATCTATTATTATATTTGACAATATTCCAGAAAAAAAAACAACAGAAGTAAAATTTAGTGATTTAATAGTTAAACGATATACAGAAGATAAATTTTTAGAAATATTTGGAGATATTATTATTATTGAAAATAAAGGTGATATTATAAAAGTTAATGATAAACTTATTTCACAAGCAACAAGAGATGAAATATTAAAAAATTCAATTTGTTCATTAAATAGTAAAGATTATACAATAAATAAAATAATTTGTTCAAAAGAATATAAATTGTATAATTTAGATGAACTATGTGAAATACAATTAGGAACAAGAATAACAAAAAAAAATAATCAAATAGGTGATATACCAGTATATGGTGGTGGCGATATATCATTTTATACTAATAAAATAAATAGAAATAAAAATACATTAATTATTTCTAGATATGCGATGTCCAAAGAATGTGTTAGATTAATAAATCATGAATTTTATCTAAATGATAGTGGATTAAGCATACATAGTAAAAATCCAGATTTACAAATATATATAAATTACTTCTTATTAAGTAATATGTGTCAAGAATATATATAAAAATTGTACATCTGGTAGTATTCAAAAAAATATAAATATGAACCTATTCTATAAATTAAAAATTTCTCTTCCTATTAATAAAAATAAAATACAAGAATGGGTAAATAAAATTTCAATTCCATATAATGAAAACAATGAAAAATTATATAAACAATATATTCAAGAATTAGTTCAAGAGTCCATTTCACAAATAAATTAAAAAAAAAATAATTTTTTATAAAATATTAAATTAAAAATTTATTTAATAAATAATTAGTAATATATCATACTATTTATATATTTATCGTTTTCTATTCCTATTAAATTCTAATTCTTTAGGAATATTAGTAAAATCTTTATAAAAAATTCAGCAGGTTCTTTTGGTAAAATTTCATATATTTCACAAAACATATAATAATCATTTAATGAATTAATATTTTTTTTCTTTACAAAAATTTATCCATTCTTGTTTAGATTGAATAAATTTTGTAGTATTAACACCTATAAAATCATACAAATTATTCCATACACCTTTTGATTTAATAAAATTTCATATATAATCAATATAATACATAACTTGTAATATAATAGTTATATATTATTAAACGACCTTTGATACTAATTGAATTAAATTTATAATTATTTATAGTCAAGTGAGTAATTATCGACATATACAATATGAATTATTACATGCCAAACAACGTCGCTTAATATAATTCATAATGTTATTAATAGATTTCATTGAAGATATTTTAGAATATTAAAATAATTTAATCTACTTTAAATTTATTATATATTATTAAATAATAATATTTAATGTCATTTTTTATACTCTTAAATATTTAAATATCAAATTATTATATAATGTTTAAATTTTTAACAAATAAAGGAGAATTAAAAAATTATACAATAGATTATAATATTGATATAAAATCTTTATTAAATAATGATATAAATATTGCACCATTTGAATATAATAAACAAAATATATCTTTAGTTCCAGAATTAAAAAAACAAAATATTAAATATATTAAAACAAATATTAAACCAGATTTTAATACAAAAATATTAATTTGTTATAAAAATAACAAATATAAATCTGATGCTATTTTATATAGTTATATTTCTAATAATTTTTTTATTCAAGAAACAGTAGGCAGTATATTAAATCCATTAGATTTTATACTTAATAGATTACAAGGAATTAATAATAAATATTTAAAATTAAAAACATTACGAATGTATATTTTAATATCAAAAGATTTATCTCCATTATTATATAATATTGAAAAAAATAATACTATTACATCAACTGATAGATATATAATGAAATATAATATTATACAAAATTATGATAATTTTATTGATTTTGAAAAAAAATATAAAATACTTATTAAAGAAGCTAATTTAATACAAAAAAAAATAATAAATACAATAGAATATCAAAATTATGCTAAAAATATAAAAATAAAATCATTTTAAGTTAAATAATGAAATGCTGCTGCTAAAAAATAGAATAAAATAGATAAAAAATGAGATATTGGTTTTGCTAATTTAACTATATTAAGAAGTATATTAAATATAATAACAGATGATAATAAAATAAAACACATAATTCCATAATTCTTTCCATATTGTATTGATTCTATATTATTTAAAAAATATATAGAAAATAATCCTATTGGAAATGCACCAATAAGTGCCGCTAATTTTGGATTATTTAAATGAGTAGCAGCATATTTAACACCAGAAACAATTATTCCACCTGTAATAAATGGTACTAAAATATTTTGTATATTTTGCATAATATATATTATATAATAATATAAAAAAAATAAAAGTAAATAATATATGATTAAAAAAGAAAAAAAATATACATTTACAACTCCTTGTAATGATTATTATAATTTTTTTTCAAATAATGATCCATATGCTAAATATGAATTTTTAAGTCCATTTGAATTAAAAAATACTTTAATTTATAAAGCAGAACAAGGTTCAAAAATAAATAATACTTATTTAAATGCAGGACGTGGTAATCCAAATTTTTTAAGTATTCAACCACGTTTAGCTTTTAGTCTTTTAAACATTATTTCATGTGAATTATGTAATAATTTAAAATATGGATTAGCAACAGAACCCGATAAAAAAAATATTTCTAAAAAATTTTATAAAATATTAGATAAATATAAATCAAATCCTGGATATAATTTTTTAGTAAAATCATTAGAAAAAGCAATAATAATAACTAAATTAGAAAAAGATGATCTAATACATCAATTAACAATTAGCACTCTTGGATCTTTTTACCCAGTACCACCGCGAATTCATGAATTTAATGAATTAATAACAAAAGAATTTATTGAAAAATGTATATTTAAATCAAAAATAAAAAATAAAGTAAATTTATTTGCGACAGAAGGTGCATCAGCAGGTATAATGTATACATTTAATTCATTACTTATAAATGGAATAATTAATAAAGGTGATAAAATTGGAATAATAACTCCTATCTTTTCTCCATATTTAGAAATACCTAATTTAGAAAAATTTAAATTAAAAACTGTTTGCATACAAGCAAATAAAGATGATGAATGGAATATACCATTAACAGAATTATATAAATTAAAAGATACAAATGTGAAAGCATTATTTTTAGTTAATCCTGGTAATCCTACTTCAGTATCATTATCAAAAGAAAATATTAAAAATATTGTAAATATTGTTAAAGAATTCAATCCAAATTTAATAATATTAACAGATGATGTATATTCTCCATTTGTAGATGAATATAATTCTTTATATACAGCATTACCTGAAAATACTATTTATATATATTCTTATTCTAAATATTTTGGTGTAACTGGTTGGAGACTTGGATTAATTATGTTAAGTGAAAAAAATGTAATTGATTCTAATATAATACCAAATCTTACAAAAATACAAAAAGATAAATTAATAAAAAGATATAAATTAGCAACCCTTAATGTTGAAAAATTACCATTTATCGAAAGATTAGTATTAGATAGTAGAGAAGTTGCAGAAGCACATACTGGTGGATTATCTACGCCACAACAAGTAATGATGACATTATTTTCATTACAAGAATTAATACCAGAATATAATTTATATAATGGTGAAATTAAAAAAATTTTAAAAAAAAGATTAAAAGATGTATGCAAACCAATAAAATATAAATATATTACAAATTCTCGTACATCATATTATTATATTATATTAGATTTAATAATAATTGCTGAAAATTTATATGATAAAAATTTTGCACAATGGATTCATAATCATTTAGATCCATTATATTTTCTTTTTATATTAGCTGAAAAATATAGCACAGTATTATTACCTGGACTTGGATTTGCAGGACCTGCTTATAGTGTTCGTATTAGTTTAGCTAATTTAAAAGATGAAGATTATCCAATTATTGGAAATAATATTAAACATACATTTGAAGAAATATATAAAGAATATATAAAAACAAAGTTAAATCACTAATTGTTTTAAATTGTAAAAAAATAATTTAATCAAAAAAGAATATTATAATAAACATATCAATAAAAAACAATAATGTATTAATGAATATGTAAAATAATATCTATAAATATTATAATGAACTATCATGAAATTTTTATTATAATATTTCTTATTTTAATGATTATTATATATATTAAAAATGAAACAAGTGATTTAAAATATATTAAATCTGAAATAGATAATAAACAATATTTAGTTAGAGAAAAATATGATAGCATAATCGCCGCTAATATTTTAGCAAAAATAAGTCAAAAATTAATAATGCTATGCGATTATCTACAAAAAAAATACAAAAATAATGAAAATGTTCAAAGATTACTTGATAAATTTGATCCATCAAGTATCACTGAATTAGAAAAAAATAATCCAAATACATCATATACAATAAATAAAGGAGAAAAAATAGTATTATGTTTAAGAAGTAAAGATAATGATGAAAATATACAAGATGAAAATACAATAATGTTTGTAGCATTACACGAATTATCACATATTATGACAGTTATGCTTCATCATCCTGAAGATTTTTGGAAAAATTTTAAATTTATATTAGAAAATGCAATAGAATTAAAAATATATAAATATATAAATTATAATGATAATCCACAACCATATTGTGGAATTACAATAACAGATACACCATTAAATAAAAAAAATAGTAATTGATTAAAATAATTATTTTCCAAATCTTCTATTACGATTTTGATAATCAATTAAAATTTGTATAAAATCATCTATATTTAATTCACCCCATAATTTTTGAAGAAAAAACCATTCACTATAAATAGTTTGCCATGGAAAAAAATTAGATGTTCTAAATTCACTTCCTGTACGAATGACAATATCAATATCATTTTTTAAATCAAAATAATTATAAAATGTTTTTTCATCAATTTCTTTATTTAAATCTAATTTTTTAATATTATTAATAATTTCTTCACGACCAGAATATGCCATTGCTAAATTTAATGTAAAAATATTATTATTTTTTGTTAATTTAACTATATTTTCTAATTTTTCTACAATATTATTATCAATAATAGATAAATTACCAATAATATTAATTTGTATTTTATGTTTATCAATAAAATCTTTATTTTTATCAAAAAATTTTATAAATTTATTAATTAATTTATAAATATTATTTACATCATCTTTATCACGTTTTAATAAATTATCAATTGAACACACATAAATTGTTAATTCATTAATATTATATAATTCATCAATTTCTAATTTATTTACTTTTTCATATAATAATTCTTTATTTTTTATACAATATTTAATAATATCTAATATTAATAAATATCCTTTTTTATATGCTAATTTTTTACTAATATTATATTTTTCTGCATATCTTCTATTTCCATCTGGAATAATACCAATATGTATATTTTTCATATAATATTATTAGTATAAAATAATTTTATGAAAAAATATATATATTATTAATTATATATAATACGAATGAATAATATAATAAAAGATGATATCGTATTTGTTAATTTACATATTAAAAATGAAATCCTAACATATTTATTTATAGGAAATATAGATAATAATATTAAAATTATATTAAATAAATTAGAAAATAAATTAAAACTAACTGATAATGATCATAATTTATTAGTTGAAAAATTTCCAACTTATAAATCATGGAAAATAACAAAATTTATATTTGATTATTTAAAATTAGATGATAATATAAATTGTATAAAACAAAAAATATTCATATATCTTAGTAATCCATATCAAAAATACTATATACCATTTAATAATCAATTATTATGGATAAATAATAAAATATTAGGTTTTACATATATAAATAAAAATGATAATACTATTTTAAATCTAACAATTCCTACAAAAATTGAAATTGATAATAATTTTGTTGATGATAATGGTATTCCATTAAATAATTATGAATATGTAAAAACAAATGAAATTTTATATGATGTAATTAATAAATTAGAACCAATTATATTAAATGTTTTAAATATAGACGATATAATAAATACCAAAGATATAAATAATAAATTATTATATGGATACATAAAAAAATATTTTCCAAATATAGATTTAAATGTAAATCTTGATTCTAAATTAAAATTATATAAACAATATAAACAAAAAATTGATGATGATAATGATATAATTAATATAGTTGATGATGTTAAAATAAATGAAAATTATTTCTCAGAACAAAAAATAATTATTGGAAGAATTCATATTAATACAATTGGTGATATTAATGATGATAATATAGATTTACTAAAAATTTTTAACTATTTACGAAAAAAACTCAATTATAATATGCCATTTATAAAATATAAAGATATAAATTGGGATAAACCGTATACAACAGTATATGAAGATTCAATAAAAAAAGGTTATATTGATGAAAATACATTAACACAATGGATGTATTTCAAAAAAAATAAAGATACTATTGAAATTAAAATAACAAAAGGATTAACTATTAAAATATTAATATATGAATTAAATAATATCTATCATTATGGAACTATTACTATATTTAAAAATGGTGAATTTGAATTTATTGTAAATTATACTATAGAGTATAAAGCAACAATTGAAACAATTCTAAATGATTTAAAAAAAGTTCAAACGTTAATAAATGATATTAATAATATTGATTTTTCTACTAAATCAAATTTTAAATTAATTTTACCAAAATTAAAATATACAAATGGACATATTATTGAAGATAATAAAACAAAAATAAAATCATTATCAAGTGTAACAGAATATAATATACCAAAAATAATAAATTATACTGATTTATATAATTTTACAAAATTATTTACTCCATATATTGTATCAAATATTGATACATCTGTATCTAATCAAAAAATATTTTTTCTTTATAAAAGATTAAGTAATTATACAAATATGAATGCATATTTTACATTTATTAATCAAGAAATAATGATTGGGAAAAATGAATATAATATAATTATGTCAATTATGGAAAAATTTGATAAAACCGAAACAGAATCAACATTAATATTTAATGAATATAAAAAAAAATATGAATTATTAACATCATTCGGTTTTTCAAAATATACTGGAATAAATATTATAATAAATAAAAATACTAACAAAATATTTATAAATAACGCAACAGAATATTATTTATTACAAAAAGTAAATTTATTTATAAAACAATTATTAACAATTTACAATGATTTAGATTTATATAAAAAAAACATAAAATTTATGAAATTATTATCAAAAAATCCTGATATAATAGATATTAATGATGTTATAAATGAAAATAAAAATATATTCAAAAATAAAAATATAAATAATGAAAACGAAGATAATGAAAATAATAATAATGAAAATATTTTGAAAAATATAACTGGTACAAATTTTAATACTGATTTTGAAAAATATATGCATTATGATGAAACTAATATTTTAGAAAAAAATATAAATATATTATCAGAAAATCAAATTACAAAAAATACATTTGATGATAGTCAAATTAATCCATTATTAAAAATGAAATGCACAAATCCAAACAAAGAATTACAAGTATGTAAAGATTATTGTAATGATACAAGTTATTTTTTACGTAGATTGCAATTACATGATCCTAAATTATTTCATTATCCAATTGTATCAAAATTTAAACAATATGCAAAAATTTGTCAAGCAAATAAAAGCAGACAACCTGTTGTTATGAAACATAATCCAGAAACAGATCCATCAATTGATAAAGAATCTTTCACATATGCTATAAAATATGGAAGTAGTTCAGATAATCAAAATTATTATATATGTCCAAAAGTATGGTGTCCATATGATCAAAAACCAATTACATTATCTAAAGTAACAAATATACGAAAAAATATATTATTAAATAAAGGAATATGCACTGTTGGTAAATGTCCATATGGTGATCATGATGTAATAATAAATACTAAAGGTGATTATGAAAAAGAAGATAAATATAATTCTGGATTATATCCTGGATTTACATCTATAAAAAATCCAGATGGTTATTGTTTACCATGTTGTTTTAATAAATCACAAAAAGAAAAAAAATTTAAAGGTTATAAAATTTTTAAAGATTGTATTGGAGAACATATCAACTCTAATGATGATATGAATGAACGTTATAAATATGCATTAGGGACAACAGTTTATTTACATAAAAATAGATATGGATTATTACCAATTGATGTCGCTAAAATTTTAAATGCACATTGTAATCAAGGATATATAAAAAATTCATGTTTTTATAGGAAAGGTGTAGAATATAATGAAAAACAATCATTTTTAGAAGCAATATTACAAATAATATCAGATGATAATAATTTTTTAAATATTATGGATTTAAAAGAATATTTAGTGGAAAAAATAGATAATAAATTATTTAATTCATTAAATGGTGGAACATTAAATTATATTTTTGGATCAATTGATAAATATAAAGAATTTATATTATCTGACACAATTATAACAGAAACATTTTTATGGGATTTATTATCACGTCCAAATATTTTATATGATGAAGGTTGTAATATAATATTATTTACAGAAAAAAGTATTGTATGTCCTATTGGGTATAATATAAGAGAATTTTATTTAAAAAATAAAAGATCAATATTGATAATAAAATATTCTAAAATATATAATCCAATTTATTATATTGATGTTCAAGATAATATATTAAAAGAACAAAAATATTTTTCATCTTTAAATAAAGATATATCAAATATAATAAATATAATACATAACAATTGTATTGAATCATTTAGTGTAAATTATCAACAAATTTTAAAAGATAATTATAAAAAATATGGATATAATTATGATTTAATATTAAAAAAAGATTTGACAATACGACAAACAATTAAAGAATTAGATAAAAATTATAAAATTATTGCTCAAATAATTGATACATATAATAAATGTATTGCATTATTATTAGATAATGGATTATATTTACCTGTTAAACCAGATGGTGCATTAATTGATATAGAAATTATTGATAGATATAATGTTAAATTATTAAATTATAAAACAATTAAAAAATACTTGGAAAATATTTCATTAAATACAAATATCCCATGTAAAATAATATATAAATTATTAGATGATAATGGTTATATAAATGCTATTCAATTAGAAACTGGACGATTTTTACCTGTTGAACCAAGTCAAAAAATAAATGATGAAATAAATATAAAAGATATAAAATATTATGATGATGCAGATAAAGTTATTAAAGAAAATATAATTTATCCTGATACTCGTATTAACACTGTTTCAAAAATGGATTATGAAAATGAATCATATGAACGTATTAGATATGAATTAAGTAAATATTTAAAAAATAATATAACTATATTAAATAATATAAAAGATATTATAGAATCAAAAGAAAATTTTGAAAATAAAAAAAATAAATTACAAGAAATATTAATTCCTATAATAAAAGAATTTACATATATTAAAGATATAGTAAAAGATTGGAATAATTATATAAAACCAAATATACGAGTATCATGTCAAAATAATGTTGAATGTAATGATCCACATTTTATAAATGATAATAATATATGTAAAATTCATATTTATCCATATAATTTAATAACACATAAAAATAATTTTGTATATTATATACAAATATTAACAGAAGAATTATTACGTAATAGAATTAAAAGTGAAGACATATTATCAAATAGAATTTCTGATATTATTAATCCTCAAAAAATACAAAAATACGATTATGAAATTATATTTTTTGGTAATATTAATGATGATATGAAAACAATTTTTTCTTTATATAATAAAGAAAAACATATATATATATTACATAATGATGTATGGAATACAATAGAACCACATTTAGATGATGTAAATAAAGAATATTTAGAAATAAATAAAAGTATTAATGAACAAATAATACCAACCACATTATCTACTTATTGGTTAAAAATTTTTGGTGAAAATTTTGTTGTATATAATTCTAATGATGATTCAATATTTTTTGGTATATCCAGAATATTAAATTATATAAATATTAATATTGAAGAAAAATATAATACAATAAAAATTAAAAAAATATTGATCAATTATGATTTTAATTATATTTCATTAAAAAAAATTATTGATGAATTAAATATTAAAATTGATTTTATTTTAAATGATAATAATAATATACAAGAATTATTGTTAAAAATATATAAAAATTATGATCAACATATGTATAAAAATATTAATTCATTAAATGAACTTAAATTATTAATTTTATCAAATGAATATACTGGATCATTAATTGATTTATATTTATTATCACATATATTTTCATTAAATATTTGTATTTTACATAAAAGATTAAAACATAATTCAAGTTTAATTAATATTATAAAACAAAATGAAAATGATTTATATGCATTAATCTATTCATACATTATAAATGATAAAACTTTTTATAGTATTATAGCTTCAAATGCAAAATATGCATTTAATAAATCTGAATTACCAGAAAGATTTAAAGATTTATTACAAGAATTATCTTCTACAAATAATAATCAAAGTAATCTAAATATAATATCTAATATTAAAAAATTTAATAAACAAAAAAAACTAATAATAAAAAAAAAAATAACTAATGAACAATGAA
>Ga0073922_1000036_pt1 | contig 12969 bp, 13 predicted proteins | sample GWRWT2_2Sept14_FD_70955 | JGI IMG/M metagenome (GOLD analysis project Ga0073922, IMG submission 70955) | Sand microcosm microbial communities from a hyporheic zone in Columbia River, Washington, USA - GW-RW T2_23-Sept-14 | ecosystem: Engineered > Artificial ecosystem > Sand microcosm >...
CACGCCAAAATTATCCGCTAAAATATTATTTAAAATATTCTTATAAAAATTATTAATTAAGCAAAACAAACTTGCTCTATTTTGCGTGCCCTTGAAAGAGCAGTATATCTAATTTTAATATCCATCGCATTCCAGTCATAAATTGTAAAGTTTTCCACAATCGTCTCCCCTTGACTCTTATGGGTTGTGCTACAATAATTCATAAGGAAATACTTATTAAAATCGTCAATAGGGCAATTATAAATATAAACTGATTTATTACCATTATCATCAGGTCTTTCATTATATACAGTTATATAATCTTCACCTATCGCACAAACTGCAAATGTCTCGCTATTCGCAAATAATAAGTCATCGCCTTCGTGTTTTGTCTTCATAGCAATCACAGGCAATCCATCATAAACATACATATCTTGTGTTTTCGCTTTCACATCATTCTCAACTAATGCTGGTATAAATAAATCTCCATTCTTCTTCATCTTATCATTCCATATTTTATTGATTCTAATTCTTGTTTTATTATAATAACAAATATTACGCTCTGTTGTTAATTTAGGGTATTTCTTAATATCAATAACATTAACATCTTCTAATAAATTATAAAGTGTTTCATCATAACGCTTACGAACATTAAGAACATTTCTATTATAATTACAAATATATTTAACTGATGGGTGATTAAAATAATCTTGAATGTTTTGTTCTTCTTCAACAGGAGGGCACTGTTTCTCATCTCCAAGTAATAGAAATATTATATTAGGTGCTTCTTGTTTCAATAGACATAAACGCCTCCATAAATCCTTGCTTATCATACTTATTTCATCAACAATAATATAATCATAATCTTCTTTAATTTTCTTCAATTTATTTGCTTTAATATATCCTTGTTCGTTAATCTGTAAAAATCTATGAATCGTAGAACCTCCAATATTAAGTGCAGCCTTATTTGTAGGTGCTATAATTTTCACTCTGTCACCTAATTTAGACGCAATCATTTTTGCTGTATATGTTTTACCATTCCCTGCTGATGCTTGAAGAAGTAATCCCTTATTATCAATCATAACTTTCATAATACTTTCCCATCGATCACTATCATTAAAATTATAATCTTCCCATTCTCCATCTTCTCTAAACTCAACATTATTAATTATTTCAATATTACTTATATTAGGAACTTCACAACTTCTATAACCTCCCCATTTAGTATCATTAGGACATTCTGTATTAACTCCTGACATAACAATACAATCAACCTTATATGCAACTACACTACCACCCATCGCCTTCGCCATATCATATAATTTAATATTGCTTTCATCTAATACTTGAATATACATAGGCATATTGCTTTCATTAAATATCACTTTCTGATTAAACCCATACATAAAATAATTAGTATTTTCAATTTTATTTATCATTATTCCCTCTTCTAAATGATAGTATTTATTAAGGAAATTAAATATTTGATTAATATCATTATTAATATGAACTCCCTTACTTATAGTTTTATCACTTTGTCCTAGTAACCCTGACATTAAATTAATAACCGATTTACTTATATTAGTATCTTCATTAGAATATTTCATAATGACATCTATGATTTTAGTGAAAGTATTCTTGTCTTCCTTATGTGTTGCTATTAATTGTTTAGTAATAATAAAATCAATACCTTCACTAATCGCCTTCTTAATAATACATGTAGAATAATAACCACTCTTCTTAAATAATGTATTATCTGTTGTAGCAACATAATAAAGACCAAGTTTTAATTCTCCATCGTAATCTTCCCAAGTATCATTATAATCTAATCTTATCCAGTCTTCACTTGATTCATACATACAAGAAGTATAACATTTAACAATATCCCACGCAGTCAAATCCTTAATATTATTATAATTTTCAATAACTGCACCACATCTTGACCTTGCTTTGCGTGCTGTTAATAATGTATTAAATACATATGGATTATGAGTGCTCTTTGGTAATTTATCATTTCCAATTGCTTCCTTATAAATATTTTCTAATAATGTTGTTATACCTTGTCCTGTATATTTAATCTCCATATTATCACATAATTTCTTGATGACCTCAATATTATCATTTTGAATATATTTATAACCTCCATAAGAAAATGCAGTTAAGTCCTTATTCTTCATCACAATTTTAGTAGGTATTTTATTGTCTTCAAGTTTGCTTAATAGTTTCTTATTAATATCATCAACAAATACAACTTTACTCATATCCTCTTTAATATCATCAGTTTCATTCTTCTTCTTATAAGAATTATCTATAATATCACTATTAATATTATTAATTATAGATGTTCTCTTACGAATAGATTGTATTTTAGTATTATCAGTTATAGGGTGAAAATGACTATTCGCTATTAAATATATCATAGCAGAACATTTCTTATTTCTTGATTCAGGAGTATATTGACAGAATGTATTCTCGTTCTCATCTACGGCATACATAGGAATATTATATAATACACAGAAGTTTTTAATCTCTTCGGTATTAACTCCAATATCTAATAAGTTTAATGGTACTTCTCTATGTCTATTAAATATCTTATTTAAATTATCATAGTTGCATACCTTCTTAAAACCATCAATATCTTTATATTTATTAATTATATAATCAAATACACATCGTCCAGTATTTGTATTCCATTCTTGCGTATCATAACCATCATAAATACCAACTCCTGATTCCTTCATTCGTGTTTTATTAAGTGGAGTAGGTTTGTCATTTACAATTTTAATATTTTCAGTATGAGATAAATATATAATATCCATAATTTTATTACCATTAATACTATAACCCAAAGTATTATCCTTCTGTTCGTTAATATAATCATCAATAATATTCTTAATCTGTTCCTTAATATTTGATGGATTTATTATAATATCAATAGGAAGTGTTTTAACTTTAATTATAGAAAACTTCTTAATATCAGTATATCTTATCTTAATAGTAATAGAACCAACATAACGCTTTCTTAATTTTGCTTCTGCTCTTGCCTTCTTGTTTGCTTCCTTCTTCGCCTTACGATCTATATCTCGTTGTATTATCTTCGCTTTCTCAACCTTGCTTTGTAATGCTAATTTATATAATTCAGGTGCTTTATATTTTGCAACTTCTGCTTTATATTCCTTCGTTCTTGCGTCAGTAGGTAAGTTTATATTGTATTTTATGAGGTCTTGTCTTAATTTGGGGTTTATTTTCATCCTATACTATTACTGGAGAAAATAAATATTCCTATACTTTGTTATATAGTTATATTCTTATATACTTTCCTAAACTTAATTAATCAATCAATTATTATTAAAATAATAAAAATAATAAAATATTTTAGCGGTTAAATCAATATTTATATTTATTGAATTATAATTTCAGCGGTATTTTCAGATTTTAATTTTGCTTCTTCTTGGAGTTTGGACTTCCTATTATGATATTTCTCTCTGCATCTTTGCTTCTCCTTCTCCGCATATTCAGGGTCGTTCTTATATCTATTATATTTATATAGTTTTATGCGTTCCTTCTCCTTCGCATAGAAGTCAGGATTCGCGTGTATTTTAGCAACATAAAACTTTCTTGATGTATCCTTAATACGCTCATAACCAGTCAATTTAAGGGGGATAATAGGGAGTGTCATTTCAGTCATTATTATTCTTACTTTACTTATGTATAAGATAATTATTTCTTATATACTTTATAATATATTAGGTAATTATTAATCTCAACCCCACTAATATACATTCAACCCCCATACGGATCAGACAAACCCCAGTATTAATTCCAGTATAAATCTTAAATAGATTTAATATAAAATATAACATTCTTATAAATAATAAATATTATTAAAACCCACCGAAAGTATCATTCATTATTTTATTAATCGCTTGATTACGCAAGCGTTCCTGTAACTGTTCTCCATAAGATTTATCTATAAGAGTTTCAGTAGTCGTAGCGGACGGACGAGTTATTTTAGGTTCAACAGATTTCTTTGGGATTATTTTCTCTGGTTGCCTTGCTGGAACATCGTGTTTCTCTATTGCTCGTTCAGAAACAACTGATTTAGCACGACTTGGACGCTTATACTTCTCTTTAACAGGTGCAGTTTCAACAGGAGCATTGACAACAGGAGAAGGTTTATCAGCAATTAATTTCTGTAAAGTCATTAAACTATCTTCTAATTGCTTTACCCTATCCTTCTCATATTTTAATCGCATAGCATCGGTTTCTTCTTGCTTTATTTTAATTACATCGTCCTTAACCTTGACTACATCAGCAACTGCCTTCACCGCTTCGTCTGCTTGTTTCTTTAATGTTGATTTAGGTATTATTTTAGACCGTGCTAATGCGAGAGATGCTCGGCGTTTATCAGCGATTGCTTGCTTCCGTATGGTTTCAGCATCATCAATTTCTACTTCAGGAATCGGCATTTCTGGAACTGCCTCTGGCACATTTTCAGGGATACTTTCAGGTATTTCATCTGTTATTTTATCTGTTTTAGCATCTGTTCTCTTTCTATAACCCATTCTATACTAGTCAATATATCAATCTATATTAATAGGAGAAAATAAAATAACGGAAATATAATTATTATACAGATGCACCCATAGAAGGTATTTCCACAGTTAAACCTGTTCTTCGTTGTCTCGCACTATCTAATAATTCTTGTGTTCTTGCCGTAAAACCTCCTGCTCGTGCTGATGGAAATGTAGCGAGTAAAGCGTTTGCTGTCGGTACCGGTGCTAGCGGTCTTCCTGTTGCGTATTGTTGAGCGGAACTCATTAAATCTTGACGAGTTAATTTAGGTCTATTAGTTTTATATGTTAAATATTTATTTGCGGAACTTGGAATATATGATGTAGAATAATCATTAGGGTTTCCCATTAGTTCAACGCTTAATCGTTGTATATTAGCGTTAAATGCTGGTTTAGTTAATGGAAATGCACCGTTCATCATACAACTTCTATTAGGTATTATTCGTAAATCATTATTTGCTATATTCTGTCCTGATACATCTACATAGCGTTTATTTACTTGGCGATCATAGGCATAATTGAATCTTGATGCTGATTGTGTTGCTCGTGATGAAGCATTTATTTTATCATCTTTAAAACCGCTATATTGATATAATGAAGGGTCTCTATTAATTACACTATTATAATTTATTAATCCACTATAAGGATTTCTTGCGTAGTTTGCTGAACTATTTGCCTGAACTCTTCCTGTATATAACATAGGCATTATATCCGCTTTAATCTTCTCCATCATCTCGGCACGGTCTATACACGAAAATAATTCATTATCTGTTCTATTATCTACTGAAAATTGCGAACCGCCTATATATGACATTTCTTATCTAATATTAAGGTATATTATAAATTGTTATGTTTAATATATTAAGAAAATAAGTAATTGGACTTAAACTATGACTGTTACGGAATGTCCTTCGTTGATTTGTAGGATACGAGTAGTTTTGGCAAAGATATACGGAGTTATTTTCTCTGATGTATTAGCACCGAAGGATAATTTCCATACAACATTAAGGGCAGATGATTTTCCATCAAGACCTGATTTATAGAAGTCTCCAGCGTTTATCATTTCAAGAGAGCAGATTGCGGTAAAATAAAACTTCAAGAAATGTGCGAGCGAATTGAGCCCCGGGTGAGTTCCTACACCCATATCAATATGATTATGACCGAGAGCGATAAGACTTTCGGTATAAACTTCATAATCCGCGAGAGGGATAGGTGTGATCGGAGTATTGTTGATTTCCCAGGCAGAGGAGGTTAGACCACAAGCGTTAGATTGGAAATATACAACTTGGTTATATAGACCACCAGCAAATGTCGTTGAGGTTTCCGCAGTATAAGCGGCGAGAGACATAACATTATTGAATGGGAGAGCATCAGCGGTTGTATCAGCATCACCAGTATCATAAAGTAAGAGATTGTTTGCTGCTTGAGTTTCAGGGGTAAAGCAACCGATAAGTTGGTCTAATGAAGTGCTATTGAATGAAGTATATACATTATATGATGAGGATTTGGAGGCGGTTGCACCCTTGGAGCAAATGTAAGTTTGATAACCTATTGTTAGACCAGATGAGAGTAGTTTTGATGCTTTAAGGTTATAGTATAGGGGGTCATTAAAGACAACCTTGGTAATCATAAAATGAATGTCAGATAAAGTGTAACCAGGTGCGTCCATCGCGACATTTGTAGATTTCTTGAATACGATGTCTTTGGATTCAAATGTGATTTCAATTTCAACTTTGTTTAAATCGTTAGTGTCAATTATAGGGGTTGATAAGGTAGAAATGAACCCTAACCAGTTGTTAATAGCGAACTTACGCTTTACAGCATCACTATTTGCGGAGATTTTAAACACACCAGTAGCGAGAGAAGTTGAAGCAATACCAGTTTCATAATATACTGATGGGTCAGCATTTTCAAGGAAACGCTTTGAGGTTTGGTCTGCACCTCCGCCATCAAGGTCATATAGTTTATTATAGAGGACTGAATAATTATCAATACGCTCAACGAGATTACCGTTAATATATACAGATAAAGTTTTAATTATAGAAGAAGATAGACGAGGCATATGGCAAGCGGTTGCTCCTTCCGCTTCATAATACATACACAGAGTGCGTAAATCTACTAGGGTATTTTGAGGTAGGGCAACTTTGATTGTGTCATTAGGTTTGACGCTGTCCCACTTATCAGGGGTTAAGCGTACAGCTTGCTTGCTAAATCCGGAAAGTGCTTTAATGTTATAGGCGAGTGCTTTAGGAAACGAACCGAACTCCATTATATTTTATATTCTAATATATGGTTAGATAATTATTATTTGTTTTATTTGTTTTATTCATTATTATTATTATTTTCCACCCTTTGCACCCATTAAATCTAATCTCTCCGCTTCTATCTGTGCTTTAGTTCTTCTTGAACGAGGTAGTAAATCAGGTCCACGCTCACCTCGTCGTCTAACAATATCATCTATATTCGCTCCTCCACTTCCTGCCTCTGCAATTGTAGAACTTGCTGATGTAGCACTTGCGGTTGTTGCTTTACTTAAATCTGTTGATGATTTTGCCGGACTCTTACCTCCAAACATTCCTCCAAAGAAACTACTTCTACCAGCAATATTATCTACAATTTGAGGGTCTAATACAGTTGAATTAATATCAGTATTTGTTCTTAATTGTGTATCATCATCAATAAACATATTATCTAATAAATCATTTATAATTGCTCCAACATCTCCTAATCTTCGGCGTTGTTGAACTTCTAATAGGCGTGGATTAACCCAATTAGGGTCACCCTCTGAACTTTCATAATCTTTACCAGTTTTAATTTTCTGTATTTTCGCTTGATTATCAGCGATGAAGAAGGTAGAAATAGCGTCTATTGTATCATATTTCTCTATGTTATATTTAGTTAATTCTCTGTATCCAAATGCTCTCATATCTTGATTATATTTTCCATTAGCATCTTTCAATCCTATATTAGGGTCGTTCTTATGTTTATAAAATCTCTGTCTTAAATCTATTTCTCGTCCGTTAAGTATCGCATTTAATTCATCATCACCTGGATTCATATTACTTGAAGTTAATCTTGCGATAGTCAAGGGTATATAATATTTTGTAAGTCCATCAGGCATTCCGCTAAACGCAATCATAATTTCATATAATTCACCAGCAACCTCATCTATTCCATCTTCTATTCTATCAAACATATACTGTCCTAATTCGTCCCAATCAGCATCTCCCATAGGTTTAGAAAATATAACATTTAGAAACTCTCTTGTATTTTCACCAATAGAAGACATATCTACTGTATTAAAATATTCAAGGAAATCATCACCACTTTCTACAAATGCTTCGGCATTATTAAGTTCTCGTTGTGTTGGAATGTCATATGGTGATTGTTGTTCTGGTGCAACTGGTCGCGTAGGTTTAATTCCAGGAGGTGAAGCAATACCTTCAATAGGTAAATTATTAGCAGGGTCTATTAATTGTGATATATCACTTATACCAGTTGTAGCACTTCCATAAGTTTTCGTAGGGTCGCTTTCCTTCGTAGGATTAAATAACTCTTCACCGCTAAATGTGTCGTTGCTTATTTGTAGTTTCGGTTCGGTCTCCTTAATGTAATATCTAAATAATTGTTCGTTAGTAAGTATATTATTTATAGGGTTCTTGTTTGCATCCATACGAGCAGTTCTCGCATTAAGTTTAGCGAATACCTCCTCAAATGATGGACGCTTCTTCTCTTGTGATTTGCTTGCTTGTTGTAACAGAGTATTAATTAATGACTGATTACTGGCGTTTATATTCATATCTATCTATTATAATAATAATATAATAATATAATAAGAAGATTATAAAAATAATGGTTGTAGTTGAAACGAAATTAGAAGGTTTTGATAATAAATTAAGTTTTACTAAATTAAATTACCCCCAGTGTAATTGTGGTAAATGTCCCAGATTTTTCTGGAATAGTCTTAATATCGGTGCGAGAGGTTCTGGTAAGACTTATACGATAGTTCAAATGATAAAACATTATGAGAAGAATAAGATAATGCGTGATGGTGTAGTATATAAATTAAGAACTCATTTAATATCACCGACAATTCAGGCAAACGAAATATATCAATCGTTAGATAGTTTAGATATGGATAAGGACGCTCACGAAAATTATACTGATAAATTAATTTTAGATATTATAGCAGGTATTAAAGAACGCAAACAGAAATACGAAGATTACCTATTATACAAGAAATATTATGAGAAGGTTATGAAGACACCTGAAAATAAATTAGAGAAACTCTATGATGATAATCCTGATATGTTTAATCTATTAGAGCGATATAATTATCAAAACCCCAGCGAAATAGAACACGAGAAACCAGAAGTTAATATAGTTATTCTTGACGATTTACTCGGTTCAGATGCATTCACTCGTAGAACAAAATCAACGCTAGTTAATGCTATGATTAAGAATCGTCATATAGGAGTATGCTTTGCGTTACTGGTTCAATCAATCCGTTCAGTCCCAAAGAATATTCGTCTTAATTGTTCGGTGTTTCAATTAGCGACATTTAAGAATAAGAAGATGATTTTAGAAGATATATACGAAGAAATAAGTAATGTTATAGGTATTGACGATTTTGAGGAGTTGTACGATCACGCCACATCTAAACCCTATGGTTCGCTTATAATAGATACAACGAACGGAAAACGCTTTCTATCTAATTTAGATTTTGAGTTGAGTCTAAAATAATTTTCTATATATATAATAGATTAATAGAATGAATACAGAGGATATGATTAAGGCAGTTACTGATGATGTAGTATATAACGAAGGAATTGAAATTAAAACTCTTGATGGAAGCGTTCAGGCAAACATAGTAATTAATAGCGATGATAAGGAATATGTTAATGAGGATACAGAAGAAACAAAGAAATTATTAGATGAAGACCGAGAATATAAACGAGAGATGTATTTCAGACATTCACGCATACTATATCCTGATAAAGAAGATTGGGTTCTTAATTTGGCGGTTGATGCCTTTATGGCGGAAGAGGAGCGAAATACAAAATAATTTCTAATAAGTCTTAATAATTTTTATATTTATATATAATAGAATATATATAATGACATCAGTTCAAAATGTGGTTAAACCGCTTGAAGACACCTATCTAATTTTACAATCTAAAACCGCAGTTAAAGTAGGAACATTTTATACTTGGAGATTAGGTAATCCTATTGTAATAAATGAGAATGCTTATTTGTCGGTTATTGAACGATTTTATGAGAAGAATACAACACATAGTGCCGATAAATTACCCTACCTATTACGCCTTCTACCTAATAGTAGTTCTATCGTACATCCTGTAAATACACCAGCAGGTGCAACAGCAGTTCTTGAAGGAACTATAATAGATATTGGATACGACCACGAACCTGCATCACGAACAATAGAAGTTAAACTACCACCGCAACAAAATATAAATGAAATCACTATTCAAATTACTAAATCATTTTATGGAAATGCTGACCCAACAGCAACAGAGTTTATAATCATCGTTAAAATCGTTGAACGAGAACCCAGAGTTTTAAGATATGGAGCACTTAATAATATTACGCAACGCTCACGATTATAATAATCTCTTATAGTAGTAATATAAATGCCAGAGAAATATAAAACTATAACCTCATTTATAAAGTCTAGTAACCGATCGGATAATGAGAAATCATATAATTTTAGTATAGATTATCCTGATGGAGTTTTAACCTGTAATGGTGATGAATATATGGAAGTAAATGTCATAAGTTTTGATATGATTAATACGATGTATAATATTAATAGTAATAATAATCAGTTTATAATTAGACGAGAGACAACCGACACAACATACACCATACCAGAAGGAAATTATTCTGTTAAAACATTTATGGCAATGATGTCAGGTTTAATTAACGATGTTAATATAATAATATCTTATAATATTGCACAGAATACCTACACATTTACAAAGAAAGCAGGAATAACACAATTACATTATATAATACCTTCTAAAATATGGGGTATAATTAATTTATTACCGACAACAGAATATAATATACCAGTAACAGGAATGACAACAGGATATATTAATTTAGTTAATTATTCTAAAATTATAATACGAACAGAAGGAATCAATTACTATTATTCTAATATAGAGAACTACGGAAAACCTAATAGTTCAACATTATCTAATATTATATTTTGGGCGTGTAAGAGTGATATTGAACCCTTCAAGGTTATTAAATATAATAATGAGGATGCAGGACGCTCATTCAGTTACAAGATAGAAAATAAAGAGATTAATAATTTAACGCTACAATTGAAGAATGAAAATAACGAGTTTATATTAGATGCCCCTGATTATCTTATAGCATTACAATTCAATTTCTATAAGGTTGATGATAATATTATTAAACTTACTATGATTTCTATAAATAAACTATTGAATGAAATCTATACAACGCTAATATTTGCTATGAAACGCCTAAACTTATTGAATTAATTTTCTATGTATATAGTAATATGATTGCCTATAACGAAACTAACAACCATAAGAACTCACGATATTTTGAGTTAGTCTTTAAGGAATATTATGAATTACAGAATCAACTTAAATTAATAGATTTGAATGAAACAAACCCTTATTCATTATATGATTTCCGTGACGAATACCATAAATATTTTATAGAGGTTAGACATCGTAAGGAACATAATAGAGATGACCTAACTTATGTATTATTCAATAAGGATAAACTTGAAAGATTATATGAACTTCAAGAGCAAAATAAGAAATATAAAATAATGAATTATCAATATGTTTATAATGATGAGGACGGAATGGAAAATCATAAAATATATTCAATAAATATGATGGATTTAATTGGTGAAAGTTTATCAACTTGTATAGATAATCAAGGGAAAACTTGTTATAAAATACCGATGATTTATTATCATAAAATTAAGGATTATCCTGTCCGTGTTCCTAATTTATAATAACATTAAATAAATAAAATATTCTTATTTATTAGAATAAAACAAATATGCTTTCTGCTGTCGGTAGAAATCTTGGTAATAAATTACAATCCGTTTATGCGAATCGTAGAAGTTACGCTCAATCAGCTCGCAAGGTTTTAGGTGCTGGTAGAAAACTAATTAGTGCCGTTGGTCGTGCTAGTGAGTTCGCAACAGGTCTCGGTGTGAATAACCCTCAAATATCAGGTGCAGTCGGTGCTTTACAGAAATACGGCAATCCAGCATTAGATTTTGCTGATAGTGAATTACAGCGTGTTGGCGAATAGGTCATTATTTTATTTTATATATTTCTATTATTATAGAGATGGTTAAGTCATTAGAGGAAAGAACGGAGAAATTATTGAGTAAAACAGAATGTATGGTTCTCTTATGTAGTAAAGCGAGTAGTTATTGGAGTATGATAAAGTTCGCATTTAATATACCGTTAGTTCTTACAAGTAGTGCGATGTGTATCATAAATAGTATTAGTGAAGATGCTAATGAGGTTAAGATTCCTAATATCGTGGTGAATGCGATTAGTGTTCTGATTATGTCACTAAATAACAGTATTAAGGCAAGCGAGAAATGTGATTTATTCCGTAGATTAGGACAACAGTTTCTATTATTATCAGGACAAATTGAGAATGATAATGAAATTGATGATAATGATTTTAACATAATAGCGATTAAATATGAAAATCTTATTAATGATTGTTTGTTTGAAGAAATACCACATAGATATAAGATACAAGTCGCAGAGAGTTTTAAGGATAGATATATACCGTTGCAACTTAATGGGTGTAGCGGTAATAATAAATATCATAACAGAAATACTGGCGAAATTGTGATTAGCAATAATAATATTGTTTAATAATAGAGATGTCTTATTATATTGGAGCAACAGGTGAATATATTTGGGAGGAATTGTTAGATGATGCTACATCAAATGTGGTGATTGCTAATCATATTAATTTAGACGCTGGACCACTAACGGAAGCTGCACAACAAATTATAACAGACGCTGCTGGAACAGCACTAGGAGAATTAATAGGAAGCACTACACAAGTTCCATCAGCATTAGGTCAAGCATTAATAACATTATCATCATTAGGATTATTAGCATATAATAAACTAAATAGGACAGCAGTTCAAGATGTAGATAGTATGGTATATTCAGCAGATTATGCTTCTATTTTGACCCCTGGAATGTTTGATGATAGGGTGAGAATTAGATATGATAATAATTGGTTTAGTAATGCGATATATTACGATGGAGCAACGAAGAAGGGCGAAATATTAACATACCGACCAGAACAAGGAAGCAATATTTTAAATCTTGATGCTACAAATATTAAATTAGGAACTATAAATAAT
>Ga0073922_1000037_pt1 | contig 12953 bp, 9 predicted proteins | sample GWRWT2_2Sept14_FD_70955 | JGI IMG/M metagenome (GOLD analysis project Ga0073922, IMG submission 70955) | Sand microcosm microbial communities from a hyporheic zone in Columbia River, Washington, USA - GW-RW T2_23-Sept-14 | ecosystem: Engineered > Artificial ecosystem > Sand microcosm >...
CGTTGGTTCCAATTCAACCTTGAAAGGAACAAGCAGTGGTGGTGTGGTAAGCGACATTAGTTTAGGGTCTGGTTTGAACCTTACGGGGACTACTTTGACAGTGGACTCGACTACCTTAACGAAAGCTGGAAATACCCAATTCGGCGTGATTAGATTTGACCCTTCTGGAGACTTGACACAAACGGCGGCAAACTCGGGTATTGGATTGGTTAAACCACAGGCTATTACTAACTCTAAACTTGCAAATACATCTAATAATGGTCAATTGAAGGGATCAAGTCAAGGGAGTTCTGTTGTTACCGATCTAACCATTGGTGCTGGATTATCTTTGACTGGTAGTACTTTGTCTGCCACTGCCGGTGTATTGAACGTAGTCCAATCTAATACTGTTTATACTATATTGGGAAGTGCAAGTAGTCCAACTTCACCGATTTCTATGACTGGTTATACCATAAATGTTAATCCGGGTCAGGGAGTCAAAATTAATTACTCCTGGAACTACCAAAGTGCAGCTGGAGGTACAACTTATTCACCTTCATTTGGATGGTCTGGTACATCCATTACAGACGCATTTCAAGCTCATATACCTGGAATTTTTGGTGGTGGTGGATTACCTCTTTGCACCTCTATTTTCCAATCAACGCCTCCGACTCAGTATACGCTCTCATCAACCAATGCAAACACGGTATTAAACCAAGATTTTACATTATCAACAGCTGGCTTGTATGGACCATCTCTGGCTATCTATTGCAATGTTTACTATAAAAATAATGGTGTATCACCAGTTTCACTGACACCTCTCTTTAATAGGGATTCAAAAACAGCGGGTGGTATTACTATTCAAATTTCTGGTGGTTGGATGGATTATACTTATTTTTAACCCCAGACCTAATGTCCCACGTCCTACTGACTTATTGGTCAATTTGGACCGAAAACCCTTTAGGTCCCATTTGTCAAGGGTGATAATTTTTAATGATTAAAGTAATCATTAAAAATTTATACAAATAAATACGAATAATATGGTATCTTAGCACCAGATAACTTAAACACCAATTTTAATCTTGATTCCCATACCATTAAGTTCTTGTAATAAATTTTTTGAAGAATATGGTATGTTGCATCTTTTAATATCGACCGAACCACAACAGTGACATTTTTTACTACTACTAGTCATACCCCCACAATCACCACACACATTTATTTCAAACGGGTCGCTATACAAGAACATCCGTTCGTTCAAGAACTTGGTTGCCCCATGAGCCAGCATACAATCTTTCTCCATCTCCCCAAACCTTAAACCTCCACCTTGAGAACGACCACAATTTGGTTGTCGGTGTAAGGTTGTCACTTGACCGTGAGACCGAGCATGCATTTTATCAGCCACCATATGCTTGAGTCGATGATAGTACACTGGACCCATAAAAATTTTACTTTTAATTTTCTTACCTGTGAAACCACAATACATATACTCTGATCCAGAATGGTTGAAACCATGCCTTGTTAGACTTTGACATAAATCGTTTAAAATAGTACTTGAATTCTCCCTAAAAGGAAGACCATTTCTGTATTCTGGTTTGGGATCAACACAGTACAATTTACCCATAACAGTTGCTATAATTTGGTTTATGGTCATTCTTGACGGTATACAGTTTGGATTTATGATTATATCAGGAACCATGCCATCAGCCGTAAACAACATATCTTCCTGTGGATAAATCATACCACAAGTTCCCTTTTGTGCCATCCCCGAGCAGAACTTGTCTCCGATCTCGGGTAGACGTAGTTGTCCGATAACCACTTTAACTATCCTACAACCATCTTTTACGGTATCAATTATACGGTCAACAAAACCTTCTTCTCCCGCTTGGATAACAATACTGCTGTCTACCATCCTTTCCTCTTCGTTTTTATTTTTTATGGTTACTTTACCTATTACAACATCCCCCTTTTTAACTCTTTGTCTTCTTCGAACGACACCGTTTGATGCTAGTAAACCATAATTACAATCTCTGGTTTTAATTGAATCCAATGGCACAACTATCCTTTCTTCAACGATACCGTTTTTCTTTTCCTCGGCTGTATAAGTATTGTATGTGATGGATCCAAACAACCCTCTTTCAATCGATGCTTTGTTTAGGATAATACTATCCTCTTGATTGTACCCCGTATAACATGCTATAGCAACTATTGCGTTAATACCGTTTGGATAGTCGTTAAAGCCGTTGGCTTCTGCAATGTCTGTGGTCACAAGTGGTTTTTGAGGATAGTTTAGGGTATGTGAAACTGTTTCGGTTTTCAAATTGTGACATGGTACAAACCCTATGGCTTGTTTTACCATTGAGGTATAAAAACAGTTTCTAGCCGACTGAGTACGGTTAGAGAACGGTATTATTCCAGCGACTATACCCAACATACCACATGGGTGCATTTCCATAAATTTGTAAGGAATAGTGGGGTTGTCTACCAAATCTTTTGGTTCGATAGCCGTAGGGTGTGTTTGAACCTCGTTTATATCAACGTATTTTAATAATTGATTGTTCATAAAAAAATTAAATGTAGGTTCAATTGGACATTTAAATAGTCGAATATTGTCCAAATTAAAAACAGGTCTAATAAGCCTTCCAGGATCTGAAAAAATTTCAATAATTTGTAACTTGTGATTGACCACTATACTAATGTTTATACTGCTCAAAAAATTAATGGTGTGGATGGTGTCAACGTGACCAGTAAAGAATGGAGCACCATTAACAAAAATTGGATAACATCTCTCCTTGTTTTTAACCTTACAATCACATAAAGCGTTAAATGTGGTTATCAGATCCATAATTTCACATGTTGGTATACCTGTGGTGATATGAGCGAAGATGGCCATATTCAACACTATACCTACTCCTTTACCTTCGGGTGTTTCAACCGGGCACACCAAAAAAGCGCTAGAAGGGTGTATCTGTCGAATCTCTGATGTTTTAGCTTCTTTCCCATCCTTGCTCTCTGGTATGACGACACGTCTTAGACTAGAGTAGTTTGATATCATAGAGACTTTTGGGTTTACTACTTGTGACACCCCGGTTCTTATATAAGTGTTGCGTTGAACTCCCCAATATCCAGACGAAAAACTGTACAATATACCTGTTGTGATGCCCGAAGTTCTTAGAAAATTTGAAATGTCCGGCTTTCGATTACGGATTTGGAGTATACAATTTTTCTGAAATTTCTTGTACAACAGTCTAAATAGAAAGTAGTACAGTTCGCCCGCTGTTTCAACCCGTTTATGGTTGTAATCGTCCCTATTATCAACCTCTATTTTACCTGTAAGAGTTAAAAGAAACTTTTTAACCATAAAAAACAAGAGATCTGCCCTTTGTTTTTTGGTTGATGTTATCCCTAAATGAGGAAATAAATCCATATCTAAACTTTTTTTGATATCTTCAATGGTCAAAGTACCAGTTGTTTCTTCTTTGTCAGCGCTTACGCTCATATTTCTGAAAACTTTTACCAATGTTTCTTCTTCATCGCTTTCTGGTTCACTATCACTATTATTATTTTCTATTGAAAATTCTTCGACACAGTCATTTTTTATGGTATCAATATACTTGTAAAGTTCCTTGGGCACACCAAATAGATCGTGGAAATTTTTACCCATAGTTTGAGGGTCGAAACCCAAAGATTTGAAAATTATACCAACTGGGATATCTACTAGTTTTTTCTTTAGTTTGAGAGACACGACAATTTTATTCTTAATCATTTTGACTTGTACAGATGTAGAATGGAATGTTTCTTCACACATACTTCTCATCTCACAGATTAAAACATCTTCTTTTTGAGATGTGGATTTGACAAAACATAATGGTTTATTGTAAGCTTTTCGCACTTGGCCAATTAAAACACGTTCTTTTCCGTTTATAATAAAATAACCGCCTTTATCTGCTTCCGAATGACCATTAATTTTTTCATTTTCTTCGGGTGTAAAACATCTTAAATGACATACATCGGATAAAACCATAATTGGAATCTTGGCGATCGGCACTCGGTATTGTTCGTTGATATGTGGTGGCTTTCCTTCATTGTTTTCGATTGTTTCAATAATGTCAACACATACGTTACCTGTATAACTTAGATCTTTGTTGCGAGCTTCCTGTGGGTACAAATACCTAACGCTTCGATCTTCTTCTATAATGGTTGGTGGCTCCACACAAATGTTACTAAATTTTAGAGAATAGTTGTCATATTTGATCGATTCATAGTTGATGCTAGGCTCGTTGTGAATGATGGTTTTTAACCCTTTAGTCACGAACCAATTAAAAGTGTCGATTTGGTGCTTGACCAAACCATTAACTTTAAAATAGTCCCTGACAATGCTTAATCTATTTTGTTCTGATAGTATTTGTTCCATTATTTATTTTACAATTTTTTTATGGTTAAAATTCATTTTATGTTTTTCGAGTTCTGTTGTTGATGAGCTACTAGACAACAACAAGGGACTATGATCCACACCCCAAACAAAAAAAGTGGATTTTTAAAAAATTTTCTAAATGTTATTAAATAAAGGATGATTGCAGCATTCGATATGGGAATTAAAAATTTCGCATTCGCGGTTAAAAAAGGCGATGATTTTATACTTTTAAAGACCATTAGTTTGACGAATAAAATCGTCAAGAGCGATTTGAACCATTTAAAAAAAGATGAATTAAGTGAGATGATGTCTAACCTTAATATTTCTAAACCAGACAAAATTGTAAAAAAGGATATGGTTGACCTAATTTTAGTCAAAACTAAGAAAAGTAGCAAACCTGTGGATTTAGGCATTTCAATGTTTCAAATAATGGATGATTACAGCCACTATTGGAATGATTGTGATACTTTTTTGATAGAGAGACAAATGACCATTAACCTACAGGCTTTAAAACTTTCCCATTACCTTGAATCGTACCTTAAAATCCACTATCCAGAAAAGAAAATTTTAAACTATGACGCCTCCATGAAAACTAAGAAACTTGGAGCTGAAAAATTAAAGACTAAAAAAGACCGTAAGAAATGGACTATTGAATTTGCGTCTTCCGTCTTAAGAGATGAAAATTTAGGGTGCTATCAAGCTTTAAACAAGAAAGATGATATAGCGGATGTTGTATGTATGATTGAAGCCTATCAAAGTAAAAACAATTAATACTATTTTTAATGGTTTTTAAAAACCATTAAAAATTAAATTTTAGACGTTCCACCAAGCATACGCTGACCATTTGTAGATATTGGGTATTGTCTGAGTTGCCACATCTCTCCATTCCTCTTGTTCATCAACGACTGCATCAAGTCGGCACGGTGCTGAAGTGCAGAATTGTGGAACTCTTCGACTGCTAGTTGGTTATTGTTTCCCGAAAACATACAATTTTTAGGATCTTTCAGTCTACCAGTCGACTCACCGAAAGAATAAATATCTATTTTGTTTCTAGTTATGTAATTTGGTGCCCGAGCAGCATTAATATCGTCATAGTAAAATTTAGGCTGACCTAAAAGCTTATCGACGTAACCTCGTTGGGAGTCTGAATAACCGACCATCCTAGGGTCGTAAATCATACTTGGCTCATCGCCGGTAATATAATCTTTTTTATAAGGTAAATTGTTACCATGTTTTTGATTTTCGATAAACAATAAATCTTCACCGTTAGTAATGGACGTGTACACCTGTTTTTCTGGTACCGTCGAAACTCCATAATTCTGTAAAATTTGTGGTCTAGACAAGCACTCTTCCGATACGTCATACGGGCTGAGATAATTGTGGTCAGCAACAGCTTTTGGACAATTCTTCGTTTCAAAACCTTCTTTTATGAGTGGTTTGGACCATTTTCGACCACAATTACACACGCCTCTACATGTACAATCGTCAAGGGTTACGTAACCAGACAAAAACAATTCGTCTGATTTATGGTTGTTTGTGGCCGAATGAATCGTATAATTGTCTGTACCCCATTCGTACATATCCGCTATTGGTGGTATTATCATTGGAGCAATCAATGTTCTAGGGTTGACTCCACCAATTAAACGTCTCGTAGCTGTTTCGGTGGTTCCATTCGAGCTCAAAGCTTCACACCCACACCATCTGTTCATCCCTAAAAAACCATCGTTCTCGGTACACGTTGCAATGGTTGGTTTGGGTGTTGTATCATATCCTTCCGGTTTGTAACCATAAATCGATGCAATATTGTTATCGTAGTCGATAGGTTGATATGTCTCCATCTGAGAAGATAGTTTGTATGGACTAAATTCATCATTATTTAAATTGTTTATAAAACCAGCATACGATGGTATAAATTGCCTTCTTGTTTTTATTGTGTTTGGATGGTCGTGAAAACCTTCTTTTAAAACAAATTTTGATCGCCTCGTTTTGTCGTACAATAGTGTACCAAACATGACGCTCAATACTATAAAGATCACTTCAATCATTTATTATATCTATAAATCAACCATTAACCCTTAGGACAAATCTTGTATTTGTTTTTATTTTCTAGTTAATAAATATGTACTACCAAACACATATAATATAAACAACAAACTATACTATTCAGCTGACGAACTAAAATCGTTCGATACTCTTTTTTTCAAAGGGTGTGGATCAAGTATTAGAGGGTTGTTAAGAAACATGCTATACCCGAAAATAGAAGATAACCCGTTTGTGGTTACTTCAAAGGTTTTAAAGGCCAAACTATTTCTTTCTGAAGAGTGGTCTAAATCGAACTTACCTTCTCTAAATTCAAATTGTGTATACAAGTATGACCCTTTACCACCTTTAATAGTACTTGAAGATTCTGAAAAATTTATGGATGATTTAGGTAATTTATACAATGTCGAAACGAGAGGAGAAAGAAGTTAAGATAAGGTATTTTTCAAGGCTAAAGATGTTGCTAGGGTATTTGATATGAAACACAACTTGGTTGCATTAAAGTACCCGGTAGCCTTATCTATAACCAGTTTAAAGTCTCCAAAGAGACCATAATAAAATGTATCTTTGATACACTCATAAGTACACTCTGTTAGCTCAAAGTTATCCATCTTTCTTTATCTATTAATTTTTTAGAAGAAAAAATTCATTTTATTTTTAACCCTTTCAAGGTCCTAATTTAAAGTAACCTTGATTTGAAGTGTTTAAGATATGAAAGGGTTTTTGCAGAAAATTGATTTATATCAGTATTAAAAATATATTTATAAAGAATGGAGTTTGAAAGCTTTAATTCGATATTATCTGAATCTGTTGGTTATAGAGCTATACATAGTCCAAAATATTATGATTCTACTTGTATAGTGACTGAAAAGATTCATGGAGCTAATTTTTCAATTTATATTTTAAATAATGGTACTTCACAACCTAAAATTCAATATGCATCAAGAAAAAAAATTTTAAAGGTGAATGACCTTTTTTTTAATTATAAAAATTTTTTTAATACAGAGCTTGAATCAAACCTTAAAAAAATATACAAATCTTTAAAGATACAAACAAACATAAGATTTATTGGAGAAATATTCGGAGGTGGAATTCAAAAAGAAATTGATTATGGTGAATTAGACTTTAATTTTTTCCATATGCAAACTTCTAACGATAATATTGTTTGGAATAATATAATGGATTGGGGAATCATCGAAAATTATTCTAAACAATTTAATCTTAAATTGGTCCCTAATATTACTTTTGGAAAGTTTACCGAATTATATGGTACTTTAGATCCTAAATTTCAAAGTAAATTAAATTCGAACGTTTTATGTGAAGGATTAGTTTTTAGAGTTACGGTTGGTACCGACCTTGTATTTTTCAAAAAACGTAATCAAAATTTTCTTGAAGTTAAAAAGATTGATAATAAAAATAAAATGTCTGATCATATTCTAGCATGTGCAACTAAACAACGTATAATTAATACCCAAAGTAAACACGGTTTTGAAGGTATTAAAAATTTAAAGGTGTTGATAGAGCTTACAATTGAAGATATTGAAAAAGAATGTGAAATTATGGCTGATAAAGAAACGAAACAACAATTATTCAGAATATTAGCTCCTTTAACCAAAGAAATTTTACAATAAATTATTGTTATTTTGATGGTTTATTTAACCATCAAAGTATTGATTACTACCCCCTATACTTTTTGATTAAAATTTACTTTATGGTTCAAAGAATCATTACTTCAAATAGTGGATTAATTTCGAATTTAGTATGATTTCTTTCAACCATCTTTCGATTTTTCAACTAGTCAGCTAGAACTAGAAGAAGAAGGTCTAAATTCACCTCTTTGGAAAAAAAGAAATCGAAATCTTAAAGCTCAAAATGGAGTTGTTAACCTTTTCGACACAAAAAAAATTTTTTTATGCTTATAAAGCATAAAAAATTTAAATTTTTTTATTTGGTTCCCGTTGATCCAAAACCACCTAAACCTCTTACAGAACGAATACACGTGTTTGTGGTCCGTTCTACACCATTAACATCTTCTATCACGGTTGTAGGGTAGATTATACTTTCGACTATAAGTTGAGCAATTCTATCCTTTTCTTCGACCACAAAATCAACGTCGCTATGATTGTGCAAAATGACCATTAATTCGTTTTGATAATCTTCGTCGATAACGCCTGCACCTGCCTCAATACCGAACTTGAATGAAAGACCCGATCGTGATGCAATTCGACCATAAGTATTGAAGGGAAGAACAACTTTGACCCCTGTTTTTACGGCTTTGCGAGACCTTGCTGGTATAACACAGTTTTCAGAAGATTTAAGGTCATATCCAGCCGATCTTTCGGTACCCCTCTCAGGTGCTTTAGCCTTGTCATTAACCAAAATAAATCTTATTTTTGGTGGTTGGCTTCGCCCTGCTTTTATATTATTTTTAGTATAGGTATACAAAACCATTAAAATTAGCGTAACAGCTACGTATATAATATTATCATATATAATATTATCATCAACCATGGTTCTCTTTATTTTAAAAATTTTTTACAAGGAAAAAATCATTTTTAAATTTAGCGGACGACAAAGAGCATACACACAAACTACACTTTTTAATGCTGTCTAAAAGCATTAAAAAACAATCTATCGAACCTTTTTAGATGTACCGCAATTGGGGTCATCCATAACCAATTTTGAATCCATCAAATTTTGCATTATTTTTGTACACAAATAGTTGATATCTTGGGCATTCCAAAAAGCAACTCTTTTGTAATCCTTTAAAGTACCATTATCTATATTTAAAATATTTTTTAATTTAGGGTTATTTCGCATCTTTTCTACATCTGACTGATCAAAATCAAAATCTTCGTCTGGTTTAATTTTAAGGCGGTTTGAAACCAAATCAACCAAGTCTTGTTTCTTCCAATTCTGGCACCTTTTACCCACATTTCGTTTTCTTTTGTCAACATTTTCGTCTTGGTCATCTTCAACCTTTCTTAGACAAAAATCGTTGGTTGATCGATTTAAAAGTCCTACGTAACCTATTTTGTTATTAACAACTTTTATTTTACTTTTACCCTTCTTCTTCATATCCTCGATTTGTTTCGCCTCTTCAAAGGTACACTCCCTCCAACCATTTATATTTTCAAAATTATTTGTACACTTGTATTTTTCTGGGTGTAACCAAATGAAGCCCTTTTGACCATCTAAATTGTAATAGAGTTTAAAGTTATTAAGAACCATATCTCTAACAAAATTGTTTGGAGTGTCTTTGAAAGAGGTGCTTATACACAAACTTAACAATTTTTCTTGAAGATATATGGGTAGTTGAACCATTACCTTTTGCAGTTCTACAAGATTTTTGCTTTTAAAAATTTTATCTATCAAATCGACCATAAAACCTTGTTGATTGTTAAATATCATTTCATCGATACTTTTACCCCTATAAATAGTAGAATATTTATTATAGAAATCAAGGAGACTTGGGTCCTCTTTAGAACCGGTAATATTGGTGGATATGAAAAAAAGATTGTTTACACTTTGAAGGTAATATGAACCTTCCGGTCGATTAAATAGACTTTTACGCGAACCTATGATGTTTTGAACCACAAGCAACACTTCGAAATAAGAATGGTTTGTTTCTTGAATAATTTCCTCAAGTGTGATAGGTTGTTGTATAACCTTTTCAAGTATAAATTTTTCCAAAAGTGTATAATTTTTGCTATTTTCAAAATATAAAAGATTGTAGTTTCTAAGGTCGTCACCATCCTTAATTTCAATCGGGTTGTCGCATGTGTACTCGCAACTGGTGTACTCGCATTCTCGTCGATCATTTAAAGTTGGATTTGTTATGGTATTTCGAACCTTGTTAATTCTACAATCGAATGCGACTTCCTTAAGGAGACGAATAACCTTTTGTATACGAAAATCTTTTTCTTCGGAAATTTGATACATTTTTAGGTCGATAGAGTCACCATTATCAGGCATAGCGACATAATGGTAGATTTTAACTTCTGGAATTATCCCTTGCTTTATAAGGTTGTTGTGGGACCCCAACCTTAAACCTCTTGCAATTATTTGGCTAGTCTCGGAATAGTTCCAATGAGGTGTTAGAATGTACTCGGATTGAATATTTTTAAAGCTGAATCCTTCCATAACTACTCTAGACCCCAAAATAACAGAGATGTATTCACCGTGTATATTCTTTGCATTGTTAAACGACGATATAAGTTGTCTAGTTTGACTGTCTGTGCTGGTTTCATTCGTAAAAATTACATATCTTTTCTGAGGTTTGTTAAGATTGGACGAAAGTGTCGCACGAGAGTAACCATTCAACTCTAAAAGGAGACTTAATACCATTAATCCAGACCCTTTTACAAATTCGGAGAAGACAAATGCTAATCGTCCTCTCTTGTAGTCTTTCTGTAGTTTGTCGAGTAAATCTGCATATTTTGCTGAATATTTACTCGGATTTCTTTGTAACTCTAGAGCGACTTGTGGTGATTTCAACTTGTAATTGTTTACGGTTTGAAGGATGTTTTTTTCAAACCCACTTTTACCATAACTTCCGTCTGGGAACACGAGAAGCGATGATTGTCTTGAATGGTTAAAAATCGACCTTTCTTCGTCGTCTTTACGTTTAGCCTCCAAATACACTTTAGCTTGAAAATTGTCCATTGCTACCGGATAAACTTTGAAATGGCTCAAAGTACCCATTAGTTCACCAACTTCCCTACGATTAACGTCGGACATCATTGCCCTCAAATAAGATATATATCCGCCTATTTTTTGTTTAAATAACGTATCGTTTTCCAAATCTTCCAAGGTTAGTTTCTCCTTTAATATTAAATTTAACAAATCGACAATTTCTTCTGGTTTGTCCTTCATTGGGGTCCCTGTAAGCAATAAAATTTTTTTGGTTTGTAAAAGGTCAAATAAACCAGATATTTGAGAATAAATACGACTTTCCTCCACAACGGATGATACTCTCAAATTGTGGGCTTCATCCACTATAAAAAGAGAATTTTCGTATACTATGTTCTTCTCGCGATCGCTCATCTGTGATAGTTTCTTTGCAAAAATTTCAAACGTATCAAAGGTATAGTTAACCTTTACATTTCTTTTTATTCTTCTTTCCCTGTTTCGAACATATTTTTCTAAACCCTGGAGATATTGACCTTTTGTACAAACATTTGCCACTTCATTGATAAAATTGTTCTGTAGTCCCTTTCCCTTAGTCAAAACTACAACATTTTTTATAGTTGTCGATGGAAATTTTGAGCCATCCTGACGACTTTTAATAAATTCTTCAACCACTCCGACTGCTGTACAGGTTTTACCGGTACCCATTTCATGAACTAGAAGTAGACCATCATATGGCGTCTGTGGGTTGATAAATTTTGATATTAGCTTTTGATGAAGCATTAAATCACCCGGGTGTTGTGGAAAGTCCTCCTCCTCGCCCAACTTATTTTCGGTAAACTCCTTAAGGTTTGACATATCCCTATCGAAAGCGGATGTTTGAATAGGGTTATATAACGGTATAAAATCATATAGTTGGTAGTCCATTTATTTGTTGTGGAATACTTGGGTGTTCAAAAATAATTGAAATTTTTTGACGAAAACATATTATAAATAAAGATGTGCGATCACCATACTATTATCAAAGACTATTGTGGTACATCAACATGTGCTACGTGTTACACCCATTTTAATAAATGTTTTAAACAAGAAGTAACCACTAATTATAACGGTCCCAAAATAAATCTTTTAAAGACAAAATCGAGCATAATATCTACATTAGAAAATGATTTTAGAATTAATGACGTGAGTACCCTTAATATCACTGAAAAAATTTTTAATCTAACAACAAAAAAAAAGCTGGTCAAAGGGGACAATAAAAAGTCAATTTTATGTGCATCATTATATTATGCTTATCATCATCTTGAAAAACCAGTTGACTTTCAAGACTTGCTACTAAAGTTCAACATTACCTATAAAACGGGACTGAAAGGTTTAAGGTTGTGTCAAGTTGCTCTACAGACGTGCGACAAAACAGAACTTTTAAAAATTAAAGGTCAAATTCATTCATTTACCGCTACACACAAGGAAAAATTGGAAGATTTAATTAGAAAGTACGATATTCCATTAAAATATTATGATGAAATTGAAAAAATTATAATTGCTTGTCACCTTAAGAAAAATAAAATTTTAAATGATAGAATGAACAATTTATGGTTCTCTTGCATCTTCTATTGGCTTATAAAAATTAACCCGTGCATTGATGCTGAAGAATTTATAAGCATCAACGACTTTAATATCTCTCTTAAAAAATTAAAGTCGGATATAACCTATTTGAATAAGAATTTATAAAAAGTGTTTTTAATGCTTTTTAAAAAGCATTAAAAACTTAGTGGCTATATAGATCCATTCCAACTTTCTTTCCTTTATGGTTATTCTCTTCATAAATTTATTGATTCTAATAGACTTACGTTCAGCCTTAATTCTGGCCTCCTCTGCTTGTTTAGCTCTT
>Ga0073922_1000039_pt1 | contig 12830 bp, 20 predicted proteins | sample GWRWT2_2Sept14_FD_70955 | JGI IMG/M metagenome (GOLD analysis project Ga0073922, IMG submission 70955) | Sand microcosm microbial communities from a hyporheic zone in Columbia River, Washington, USA - GW-RW T2_23-Sept-14 | ecosystem: Engineered > Artificial ecosystem > Sand microcosm >...
AAAAATATCCTATCAAAATTTAAGTGGTGGTATTAGTTCAATATCTAGCGGGAATATTATTTTTATAGGTGCTAAATCAGATTTACCAACCGCTGTAAGTGGTGTTATAACTTTAGCGGATTCGATTACTTATTATGTAACTACAACGGTTGATTTATTAGGTGATAGAATTGTATCAGGTCAGAACTCAGTAATTTTAGGTTTTAGTTCTGAAAACTGTTACATAAAAAGTACAGGGTTAAGTTCATCGACCGCCTTAATTACTTCTAATTATTCATTACCTATTCGTAACATCTCATTCACGCACGGTACAGTATTTAATTTAGATGGAGATGGAACAACAACCGCTTTAGATTGGTTCGGAATTAACTTTGTGAATTGTGCAACGGTTGGAACGATTAAAGATTATACTAACTTCGTGATGGGTGATTCTGCTTTTTTAAATAGTAGCGGAATGACATTTGATGGTTCTATTGGTACTATTGCCTTTGGTAACTGTTTATTTGATACTTCAACGGGTGGAACCGCTATAACTTTAGCAAGTACATTGACCGTAACAAGACGCTTTAGAATCATTTACAGTTCATTCGTTACTTTAAGTGGCGAAACTTCTTTAAACGTTTCTTCAAGTGCGACTATCTCAGACGAGCGTTACATTTTAGATACTGTAAATTTTGGTGGTGGTGGTACTTATATTTCGGGAGTTACTCAAACATCAAATAAGACACTATTTACAAATTGTGTAGGGATAGCAAACACAACAACAAGAGGGTTTTATTACATGGTTAATAATACAACAGATACACCTATCGGAGTGCCGAACGTAAACGTATGGGTTAAGGCATTAGGAACAACAACCGCAGATTCAAACAATTCTAAATTCACACATTCAAATAATAGACTAACTTATTCGGGTGCTTTTAACACTTCTTTTTTAGTTACCGTAAATACTGCGGTAAGGTCAGGTGCAAGTAACCAAAATATTAGTATAGGAATAGCAAAGAATGGAACGATACTAACTAACTCAGAAATGACAATTAGAACTTCTACAAGTAATCAAGAACACCCAGGAAGTACACAGTATCAAATTGATTTAGTTACCAATGATTACGTTGAGTTATTCGTTAAAAATAGTCAACAAACAGATGTTCGAGTTTCAGATTTGAATTTTTCAGTAGTAAAAATCCTAGTATAATATTATAAATCAATAAGTTAAGTAAATAAATAAATACAAATCAATAAATTAATGTTAAAAAGTTATGAAAGAGAATGTTAAAGAAGCATTAAAAACAATTAAAGCATTTTTAGGAATGGAAACAAAATTGGAAGATTTACCATTAGCAGACGGTATGACTACAATCCAAGCTGAAAGTTTTGAGGAAGGACAAGCGGTTTTTATCGTTATACCCGAATCAGAACCAACACCTTTACCGATTGGAGAGTACGAGTTAGCAGATGGGAGAATTTTAAAAGTTGAAGTTGAAGGAATCATTGCTTCAGTTGAAATGGTCGAGGAAGAGGCTGAAACAGTTGAACCTACGGAAGTACCAGTTGAAGCGGAGAAAGTACAACAACAAACAACAGCAAAAAAAATCGTTCGCTCAACAGTTGAGGAGCAACACTTCTCAAAGTTAGAAGCGAAGATTGAGGAGTTGGAAGCAAAGATTTTAGAACTATCTAAAGTTGAAGAAGTGGTTGAGGAAGTGGTTGAAGTTGTAGAATTGGAAGAAGTAAAACCAATCAAACACAATCCCGAAAAAAAGGAAGTGATTAACTTAGAATCTATGTCTTCATTAGAAAGATACAGATACGCAAAAAGTAGAATGAATGGATAGTTTTGTAGACCCATTTAAAACGGGTGTAAATTACGAAATGTTCTTAAAAGCATTGGGAGCAAAAACAATTAAAACATATTGCAAAGGAAAATTAACCGATGAACAAATTAAATGGTTAATTGAAGATTTAAAACATTATAAACAAAATAAAAACAAATAAAAAATGGCTATTAGTTACACAGGAGTTGACATAAGAGGGGCAGCAGTTGAGCCTATCTTAGAAGAAGTATTATTTGCTAACAAAACGATTGCAGATAATTATGTTACATTTGCAACTGACATCAAGGCAGGGACAATTATTACAGAAGCGGGAGTTGATGTTACGGCACAATTATACACAGGTGCTGCATTATCTAGTTCAGGTTCAATGAACATTACAGACAGAATCATTACACCAACTAAATTAGAGTATAAACAAACATTCTTACAAGAATCATTAAGAGCTGGTCGTTTTGGTCGTTCAATGAATCCTGGAGCATTCAACATTGAAAGTTCAGAATTTGCTTCTACTGTATTAGCACAATATGCACCTAACATTTCTCAAGATGCTGAAAACTTATTTTGGGGTGGGATTACTTCAACTACAAAAACAGCAATCGCTGCTTTAACACCTGGAGCAGGTCAAGGTTCTATGACTGCTGCAACACAAACAGCTGTGGCTGCTTTGACAGCTGGATTAGTTGACGGGGTATTCTCGAAAGTGTTGTACGATAATTCAGCATTAGGTGGTTATATCAAAGTAACGGGAACAACAGTAACTGCTGCAAATGCTTCAGCTGAAATGGCAAAAATTTACGCAGCAATACCAGCGGAGAATTTAGCAGACACAGTTTCTCCAACAGTTATCTACGCACCAAGAGCATGGAAACAATTGTTCAGAATTGCTAACAACGCAACTGGAGCAGCGCAACAAGTTAACTTTGAATTTGAATCAGGAGCAAACGATGCTAGATGTTTCTACAACGGTGTAGAGGTTCTTTTCGTACCAACTCCTAACAATTTGATGGCTTACGCACAAAGAAAAGCAGCTATTATTTGGTGCACAGACCTAGCCGATGATGTGAACAAATTTTTAGTGGACAAACTGACTGCAGACGGTGATACTCAATTCGTACGTTCAGTTTACACATTAGGTGCATTCGTAGGACAAGCAACTAAAGGTGTTCTTTACGGAGGATAGGAATTCATTAAATTAATAATCTAAGGGTGGTGCAATAAACACCACCCTTTTTTAATACAAAATATTATGGCTATAACAATTGCAAACGGGAGAAAAGAACAAGATAAAGATAGTGTAGGTGGATTAAAAGCAATTTACTTTATTAATAATCAAATTGTAAAAAGTGATATTACATACGACGCAACGAACACAGATGTAATTGACACAATTTTAAATGTAGATACACTTTACAAATTTGAGTTAAAGGGAGATAATAGTTTTAATCAAAATATTATGGCTGACCCAATTGCGGGAACAACTTATTTTGAGCAAAATTTAAGTATCAAATTAAAAAAACAAGATGCTGCAACGTCTAAAAATGTAAAATTACTTGCTTATTCTATGCCTCACTGCGTATTACAAGACTACAACGGAAAATTCTACATTGCTGGTCTGTTGAATGGCTTAGACGTAACTGGAGGTGAAATTTCTGGAGGTTCAAAAATGGGTGACTTCAATGGGTACTCATTAACTTTCAAAGGTGAGGAAGTTTGTTACGCAAATTTATTAGATGCTACAACAGAAGCAGCGATGCTTACTTTGTTTACTTCTGCTACAATGGTAACTGTTTAATACTTACTATTACTACTTTAAAGGCTATCTTAATCGGTAGCCTTTTTTTTTGAATACAATTTAAGACATTATCGTTTACAAACTATGATAGTATTAACAACAGATACAACAGCACAAAGTTTTAATTTCGTTCCTAGAACGGAGGATTTAGATTTTGACGTTTTCCCAATTCAAGACGAGCAAACAAATGCTATATTTAATTTTAGGGTTAACACTTCTTATACTGACTATAATAAACTAGAATTAACAGATGAACAAACAAATACAAGTGTTACTTATAATGTATCTAGTTTTACAACTAGTGAATACTATCATACAATTTCACTTGCTTTTAGTGGATTGATTGAGGGGCATACATACATAATGAGAATTTACAGAGATTCAAAAACAAATACAAGGTTTCTAGGTAAAGTTTTAGCGACAGACCAATCATTACCATATACGGTTAATGAAGGTATTTATAACAAACGAGAAACGACAAATGATTTTATAATATATGAATAATAGCAAAGTAATAGAATTAAGTCAGTACACCACTCCCGTAATTACTGAATCTAGAAATGAAGGTTGGGTTGAATTTGGTAAAGGTAATAACCACTACAATTTTTTGATTGATAGGTTCCAAAATTCAGCAACTAATAATGCGGTTATCAATAACATTTGTAAACTTATTTATGGCCGTGGAATTACTGCCTTAGATGCTTCACAAAAACCAACAGATTATGCTAACTTTTTGAGTTTAGTTTCTAAAGACGATATTAAACGTATCATTAGTGATACTAAAATGTTAGGTCAAAGTGCTATCCAAGTGCATTATAACAAAGATAGAACTGTTAAACAGTTTCTACATTTGCCCGTTAATTTGGTACGTCCTGAAAAGTGTAATGAAGAAGGCGATATTGTAGGCTATTACTATTCTGATAACTGGCAAAAAACTAGAGAGTATAAACCTCAAAGATTCGATGCTTTTGGAACTTCAAAAAGTGAGATTGAAATTTTAATGATACAACCGTATTCAGCAGGAATGAAATATTTCTCTTATGTTGATTATCAAGGTGCTTTAGATTACTGTTTATTAGAGGAGAAAGTTAGTGAATACTTAATTAACGAGGTTAGTAATAGTTTTGCACCTACTACAATTATCAACTTTAATAATGGACAAGCGACACCCGAACAAAAAAGGCAAATAGCTGAAGACGTAACAAATAAATTAACTGGTTCTACGGGTAAAAAAGTTATTATTTCATTCAATGACAACCCCGAAGCGAAAACTACTATTGATACTATTCAATTACAAAAAGCAGCAGACCAATACCAATACTTATCAGACGAAGCGAGAAACAAGATTTTAGTAGGTCATAACGTTACAAGTCCATTATTATTTGGTATTTCAACAAGTACAGGATTCAGCTCAAATGCAGACGAATTAAAGAATAGTGCTATACTATTTGATAATATGGTAATTAGACCCTATCAAGAATTAATTATAGATGCTTTTGATAAGATTTTAGCAGTTAATGGAATCAGTTTAAACTTAGAATTTGAACCTTTACAACCATTAGATAACTCAGGAGAACTTACAAATGGTGGCTCCAAACGTATCATTGATGGGATTAACAGTTTAAGTCCTTTAGTTGCTAACAAAGTACTTGAATCAATGACAGCAAACGAAATTAGAGGGTTAGTTGGTTTATTACCTGAACAAGGTGGAAGCAATTTGCAACCGCCTACTACATTAAGTGCTGAAGTTAGCGAGTTAGAAACTTACTTAAATACAATAGGTGAGGATATAAACGAAGATGAGTGGATTCTAGTAGATGAACGTGATGTTGACTATGAAGATGAGATTAATTTAGATGCTCAAATTGATGCTTTAAACAATCCTAAACAAAATCTATTGCAAAAGTTAGCAAGTGCGGTTAAATCAATTCCAAACGCAAAGAGCGAACAAGACGCAACTATTAAAGGAGTTAATTATAAAGTAAGATACAAATACACTGGCAACCCTTCACCTCAGCGAGATTTTTGCAAAGTAATGATGAGTGCAAATAAACTATATCGTAAAGAAGATTTAGAAAATGCAGATTCAAATGTTGTAAATCCTGGTTTTGGGCATAAAGGACAACCTTATAATATCTTCTTATTTAAAGCGGGGCCACGATGTAAGCATTCATTTAAGAGAGTTACTTTTTTATCTACAAAAGGAATAGATGTAAATTCACCAAACGCAACAACGATTGGAACAGATACAGCAAGTAAAAGAGGTTTTAAAGTTACTAACCCATATCAGGTAAGTGTACAACCAAACAACCTACCTAGAAAAGGTTTTCACCCGAATAATGAAAATTTACCAAAAGACGCACAATAATGGCTGAAGTACTATTAATTTCAAACAAAGATTTAGTAAAGTTTACTGCATTGAACGGGAATTTAGACCCAGACAAGACAGTACATTTTATAAAAATAGCACAAGATATTTACATTCAACAATATCTAGGTAGTAATTTGCTAAATAAGTTGAAAACAGATTACGCAAATAACACCCTTACGAGTAATTACAGCGACTTAATTACTAACTATGTAAAACCGATGTTAATTCACTTTACAGCGGTTGAAATGTACCCATTTATCGCTTATTCAATTACGAATAAAGGAATGTACAAACATAGTGCTGAAAATAGTGAGGTAGTTAGCAAGAATGAAGTTGATTATTTGGTAGAAAAGGAACGCAAAATTGCTGAGAATTATGCTGAAAGATTCATAAAATATATGTCATTCAATTATACTTTGTTTCCAGAATATTTAACAAATATTGACGAAGATATAGCACCTAAAATAAAGACAGATTTAACTAATTGGTATTTAGGTTAAACACAATTTTAATAAAATACGTTAATAAAGCATGTCAATAGAAAGAAAATTTACAGATTTCACAGCCAAAACGGGAGCGTTAAAATCTACCGATGTTATGATGGTTGATGATTGGAATGGTTCGATATTTACAACTAAAAAAATACTAGGTAATCAAATTGTACCGTATAAGGTTTATATTACAAATATTTCACAAACGGGAACATCAGCACCAACTACTTCGGGTGGTTATTCTCAATTAACAGGAACAATTACACTTGCGAGAACATCAGCAGGAACTTACACCTTAACAAACTCAGTAGCAGAATTTACAGCAAATAATACATTTGTTTTCTTTCAAAAAAGTAGTGGAGCTTATAATCGTTTGTTTCAGTATGAAATTACAAGTACAACGGTTATAACTATTAAAACTTGGACGGGTGCGGGTGCTTTAGACGATGGATTGTTAGCGAGTGATTCTTTAGAGATAAAAATAATTAATTAATATGGCAGTAGTTAAAAAAATAAGCGAGTTAACCGCTAAGGGTTCTGACATTGGAGCAAATGATTTAGTTATAGTTGGTGTTTCAAATGGGACAGACTACGATTTAAAATCTGTAACGGGTAATCAATTAGTTGGTGCTGCGGTTGCTCAGACAATAACAAACGGAGTTACTACAACCGCACCAAGTCAAGACGCAGTTTTTGATGCTTTAGCATTGAAACAAGATATACTAAGCGGTGGTACAACTAACCGACTAACTAAGTGGAGCAGTTCATCAGCAATAGGTGTTTCATTAATTCAGGATAACGGAACTACTTTAAGTATTGGAACTACTCCAGTCGCTAACAACCTATTTAAAATATCATCAAACGCAACAGATGTTACTTTAGTTGGAGAAAATTCTCAGGCTTCAGGAGTTGGTGTTTCAGGAAGTTCAAGCGGTGCAAATGGTGTAGGTGGTTCATTTACTTCTACAAGTGTAACGGGTGTTAAGATTGGAGTAAATGGTAGTGCAACGGGTGCGGGTGGAACAAATAAGGGGGCGGTTTTCGGAGCAACCAACGGAGTAACAAACTACTCTATTCAATTAACAGATGGAACGGAAGGAAGCGGAAAATTTTTAAAATCTGTTACCGCAAACGGTGAGGCAAATTGGGCTAGTATAGCAAACACAGACGTTTCAGGACTTGGAAGTTTAGCAACTCAATCGGGTACTTTCTCAGGTACTTCAAGCGGAACAAATACGGGAGACCAAACATTCCTTAACGCAAGAGTTCAAACAGTAACAAGTTCAGCAACAGTAACACCAACTTCAACAAACGATTTAGTTATAATTACTGCTCAGGCAACTGGTTTAACCTTAGCAAATCCAACGGGAACATTTACAGAGGGTCAAGCGTTAATGATTAGAATTAAAGACAACGCAACTGCGAGAACTATTGCATTTGATACTAATTACAGAGCGATAGGAGTTACTTTACCAACTACAACGGTAATTAGTAAAACATTGTACTTAGGGATAATCTACAATAGTACAGATGCGAAATGGGATGTAATCGGTTATAATATTCAAGCATAATGTACTACGGATTAATAAACAGTATGAATAGGGCGGTTGTATCTCCTTATCCATCTTCTTTAAAATTATTTGTAGATTCAGGGAATTCTTTATCTTATTCAGGAAGTGGTACAACTTGGACCGATTTAACTGGAAATCAAAACGGTACTTTGGTTAATGGTGTTGGTTATAACTCAGCCAATAGTGGCTATCTAACATTTGATGGGACAAATGATTACGTTTCTTTCCCTGATAATTCTTTTAATTTACAAGAGTTTACCTTAGAAATGTGGTTTAATAAATCCACTACTAGTAGTCAATATTTATTTAATAATTTTGATTATTCTGTTCCGAATCAATACGGTTATCAGTTAAATTTTTATAGTGGTCGATTAAATTTTAATGCTTTTTTAGGTTCAGGTGCAACACAAATAGAACTTTATCCAACAAATGTGCCAACAAACGGAACTTGGTATCATGTCCAGGTTAGAAAATTATCAGCTGGAAATATGACTATTTGGTTAAATGGTACATTAATAGGCACCGTAGTAACTACCTCAAATATTGCTTACACTTCTAATTGTAAAACAACAATAGGTTGTCAGGCATTTGCGTCAACTCGAAGTTTATTTTATAACGGTGGGGTTTCAATGTGTAGATTTTATAATGTCGCAAATTCAGACGCTCAAATGTTAACTAATTTTAACGAATTTAAATCAAGATATGGCTATTAATATTTATTTAATAACAAACGGGCAAAGGAATATTTTAATAAATTCTGCAAATGATTTTATTAAATTTGACCCTATTCAAGATATTAATAACAACTATTTAATATCTGAAAATGAATACTATTTAGTTGTCGGTTTATGGTACTTAGACGAATGCCCTACTGAATTGGTATTTATAAAAGATTTAACTAGTTCTGAGTATTTACCAAAACCACAAACACCGCTATTTTAATGTTCGACTTCTTAACACATATTAATTTACCGCCTTATTTACTATTTATAGTAATCGTTTTAGGTATTTTAACGTACTATTTTCACAAAGATATAAGTAAGTTAATTAACCGTAAAGAAGTTGAAGAGGATATTAAGGACTTGAAAAGTCATGATATATTTAACACTTTAGAAAGGGTAAAACAAGATGTATCGCATATGAAATTCTACTCGCATGGAAAATACGATGCGGTTAAATCTAAGATGTGTACAGATTTCGCAAAGTTTAAGTGTAATGTTTGCGCAGATAAATTTGTTGAATTTTTGGATAACGATTTTAGTAAAATTTCAAGTGATGAATTAAAACAACTGGTGCTTTCTGAAATGTGGGGAATGCACTCAGAATATATTAAACAAATTCGAGCTTATTGGTTAGAGAAAGGAATAAGCAAGGAAGACGTTAACTATGTAATAGAATTGTTTGAGAAATTTAGATACGATGTTGTTGTATCTTTCCAAAATAGAATAAACGGTATCTTTTCAAGTTCATACCATAAAAACAACTTTGAGAAAATATTAGCTTGTTATGAGATGTATTCAATGGGAATTGATTTGCTACCTAAAGATATGTTGACTACATTTGAAGCATTAAACGGAAGATTTACACAAATAAATTACAATTAATATGAGAATTTTAGACAAGATTAAAGCAGAAAGTACAACAGATAACCGATTCAAAGGACAGTTTAAAACTATCTTAGTTTCGATGTTGGGAGTTATAACCGCTAGTGGGGTGTTAGATACGAAGCCAGTAGTTAAAACTATTGTAGATGTAACACTAGGTATATTAACTAGAGATGTTATTAACCACGCAACAACGTACAACAAGTGATTTCAGCAAGTGCTATATTGTTAGCAATAGTAGTAATTTTAATTATTGAGCAAAATGAAAACAAGTCAAACGGGAGCAGATTTAATTAAGTCCTTTGAAGGTTGCAAATTGACCGCTTACAAATGTAGTGCTGGAGTTAATACGATTGGCTTCGGGAATACCTATTACACAAACGGGAATAAAGTCAAGTTAGGTGATAAGATTACACAAGACGAAGCGAATAAATTGTTTTTAGACTTACTACCTAAATACGAAAAGACGGTCTTAGATGCTATTAAAGTACCATTAACACAGAATCAGTTTGATGCTTTGGTTTCGTTCTGTTGGAATTGCGGAAGTTCAAAGACATTATTTAAAATGGTTAATGAAAAATTTAGTGAAATGAATATCGTAAATTGGTGGGTTTCTCACTATGTAATGGGTGGTGGAAAAGTATTAAACGGACTTGTGAGAAGAAGAAAAGCGGAAGCAACACTTTTTGTAAAGAAATAATACTTATATTTATCTATTCATAATTTTAGTTTTTAGTTAATTAAGCGAGTGGTTTTATACTACTCGCTTTTTTTTGTGAAAATAAATAATAAAAGGTATTGTTTATTAATAAAACTTTCGTATATTTGCAGAAACAAATACTAAAAATTATGGAAACAAAAATCGATTACAGAGGCATTGATTTAAGATGCGAGTTTGAAATTTACCCAATTTTCGAGCAAACAGAACACTACCCAGAATCAGGCGGTCAAATGTATGACTTGTTTATTTATGTTCAAGAGACGGAAGTTTCAGACTTATTTAACGAAAATCAAATCATTGACATTAAAGAGAGAATTTACGAATCAATTGAAAACGAATTATGAAAGAGACAAACATTGACTGCATGAAATACCGCAAATCTACGCATTTAGCAGGTATTGACGTTGAAACAATTATATCCGAAAAAGGTAATTGTATTTTAACAATTAAAGAAGCATATTACAATAAGAATGTAGATGTAAGTGGAAATAAAACAGATGGTTACTTCCTGGAGTTCATTGAAAATGTAAAGCCTATGGTTGTAAATTCTATTAATAGAAAAACTATTTCAGAACTATTAAAAAAATCAAAAAATATTAGTTCAGCAGATTCACGAAATATTGGTAACTGGTCAAACTTTACAATTGAGTTAACATTTGATGAGAATGTTAAAATGATGGGTAAAACTACTGGAGGTATAAGAGTTAAAAATCAATTGCCTACTATTTTACTTCCAATCTTAGAACATGGAGATATATTCGACAAATGTAAGGTAGCGATTAAATCAGGAAGTTATACGATTGAGCAAGTTAAAACAAAGTATCAAGTTAGTGTTGAATTAGAAAAAGAATTATTATCATGAAAGAATTTAAAATTAGAGCCTCGCAAATTGGTAAAATAATGGGTGAGTCAAAACCAAAAGGTAATTTATCAGCAACTTGTACAACGTATCTTAAAGAGTGGTATAGCGAACAAATGTACGGTGAAAGAGCCGATATTAGAAGCAAGTATTTTGATAAAGGTAATATGTGTGAAAATGAAGCAATAGATATTATAGCGGAAAGACTTAATCTAGGTATTGCATTTAAAAATGTTAACTTCTATGAAAATGAATTTATAACTGGAACACCCGACATTTTAACAGAAACAATGGTAATAGATGCAAAATGTAGTTGGGATGGTAAAACGTTTTTAGATTCTGCTACAAGCGAAATTAACAAAGATTATGAATGGCAGTTAATTGGTTATATGGCATTAACTAAACGAGTTGAAGCAAAACTATGTTATACTTTATTGGACACTCCAGAGGAGGCGAATTATGGTATAGAAGTGATATATTCAAACATTCCTATTGAGAAAAGATTTAAAGCCTTTACAATTGATTATTCAGATGAAAAGATACAATCTATTCACGATAAAGTTATTCAATGTAGAGAATGGCTAAATGAATATGATTTAAAAGTAAAAGAATGTATAAAGTCTTAATCATGCCTTGTATCGGAGTAGTGTTTATATTGCTACTCCGTACACACAAAGAAAAAGAAACAATACCAAATTTTTATTATGAAGAAAGAGAAGAAATATACAACGGAGATTCAGCAAACTACCTACGAGAAAGCAGGTCGCCCGAAGATAAACAACGCAAAGATAGTCAAGGCTTTGATACCAATTGAGCGAATTTGCGAATTTAAAGAAGTGGTTAAATCTTTTCAGAAATAGCGTATAACGATACTCAGATATATTTAGGTTTTCTAAATTTAATATATACTAAAAAATAATAAACGAAGATGAAAGATTTAAAACACATAAAAAGATTTAACGAGTCCGAAGAAAACTTGAATATATCTGATGTTAGAAGTAGTGATATTAAATGTACATTCTGTGGACACAAAGCTATTTACGAAACATTGACTAATAATAATTATTTATGTGATGATAACGACTGTAAGTTACAATATGTTGATGAAATAATTAGAGAATTGAAATAATCATTACTTCTAACTAGTTTATAGGCGAACAATCTCGCATATACAACAAAAAAAGTAGTTTACTCGCTACTAATAACTGTCTAAATATTAGGCAGTTATTTTTTTTGTGTTAATTATTTTAAAAATAATGTGAATAAAACTTGCGAGATAAATAAAGAGTACTTATATTTGTCGTATACAAAACGCAATTAATACTTAGAAATTATGACAATTCAAGATAAAGCATACGAACTAATGACAATTAAAGCTAACTTATTAGAAGTTACTTTAGGAGAACGTACAAATGTTGAAACAATTAAAGAAGGTAGAACTTCATTTATTTACAAAGTATGGTTTTGTAATTCAAATAATAAAATTAAAACAAGAATTATTAATATATCTTTAAAAGGATATTAATAAAATCAGGGGTGCGACTGTAACGCATATTATTATAAACAACTAAAAACAAAAAATTATG
>Ga0073922_1000043_pt1 | contig 12450 bp, 10 predicted proteins | sample GWRWT2_2Sept14_FD_70955 | JGI IMG/M metagenome (GOLD analysis project Ga0073922, IMG submission 70955) | Sand microcosm microbial communities from a hyporheic zone in Columbia River, Washington, USA - GW-RW T2_23-Sept-14 | ecosystem: Engineered > Artificial ecosystem > Sand microcosm >...
TATCTGCCGCTGCTGGAAGAGCTGAACTATATCCCGCGCGAGCGTTATTCCCACGCGCCCGAAATCATGGCGCACACCCAGGCGATCGCCCGCAAATATGATCTGTATGATGATGTGTGCTTCCAGACCGAAGTCACCGGGATGCAGTGGGATGAAAAAGAATCCAAATGGATCATCACCACCGATCGCGGCGACCGCATGAAGGCGCGCTTTGTCGCCATGTCCAACGGGCCGCTGAACAAGCCGAAGCTGCCCTCTATGACCGGCATTGAAAATTTCAAGGGGCACACCTTTCACACCAGCCGCTGGGACTATAATTACACCGGCGGCACCTGCGAGGGCGGCCTGACCGGCCTCGCGGACAAGCGGGTGGCAATCATCGGCACCGGCGCTACCGCCGTGCAATGTATCCCGCATCTGGGCGAATGGGCGAAAGAGCTGTTCGTGTTTCAGCGCACGCCGTCATCCTGTGACGTGCGCAAAAATGCCCCCACCAGCCCGGAATGGGAAAAGAAGCTGCAACCCGGCTGGCACAAAAAACGGGTTGAGAATTTCAACAATATGGTGTCCGGAACGGGACAGGGCGATGATGACGTTGGCGATGGCTGGACCGATATTTTCCGTAACATGAGCGCGCAGCAAAGCCAGAACCCCAATGTGATCCTTAGCCGCGAGGAAAAAGAAGTTCTGAACGAGCTGATGGATTTCATCAAGATGGAAGAAGTGCGCAACCGCGCCGCCACCATCGTGAAAGATCAGGCGACGGCCGAGGCGCTGAAACCCTATTACCGGCAATTCTGCAAACGCCCGACATTCCATGACGACTATCTGCTGACCTATAACCGCCCGAATGTGCATCTGGTCGATACGCGCGGCAATGGCGTGGACCGCATCACCGAAAAGGGCGTGGTGTTCGACGGCAAGGAATATGAGGTCGATTGCATCATCTTCGCCACCGGCTTTGAAGTGGGCACCGCCTACACCAACCGCTCCGGTTACGATATTGTCGGCCGGGCCAACACCACGCTCAGCAAAAAATGGGCGGATGGGCCGCGCACCTTTCACGGTTTCTTCTCGAACGGTTTTCCCAACTGTTTCTTCATGGGCATGATTCAAACCGGCAGCACCGCCAATTTCACCCATATGCTGAACGAACAGGCCAATCACATCGCCTATGTGATCAGCCATGCCCGCAACAGCAATATCAAATCGGTCGAGGCGTCGAAAGAAGCCGAGCAGGCCTGGGTGGACGAGGTGCATAAATATGCCAAAGTGGGTGAGGCCTATTTCGCTTCCTGTACGCCGGGCTATTACAATAATGAAGGCAAGCCCGAAAAAACCGGCAATGGTTTTCTGACCGGGGCCTGGGGCGGCGGACCGGTGAAGTTTTTCAAGCTGCTGGAAGATTGGCGCAATGAAGGCGCGCTGCGCGGGCTTGAGGTTTCATAATCCTGCTGACCCGGTTCCGGAAAAATGGCGGCCCCTGATCTGGCCGCCATTTTTTTGCATCATCTGTCATCCGCCGGTCATGACGGCGCGCCGGGCCTGGCGGCCTGTGCTGTGGCGCCATTGCGTGCTTCGAGTTTTGCCAGCGCATCAAGCGCCTTCTGGTGTTTGGGCTTTACGGCCAGAACCTGGCGGCAGGCGCGATTTCCAGGAACCGGGTGCTACCCGTCAGCGCGCCATCGGACAGGCGCCTTACCGCAAAAGCAATGTGCGCGCCGCTTTCGTGAGAACTGAGGCCGGCGTCAAACCAGCCGTCAAACCCGGCCCCGCTGCCATCCAGCGGCATATAGGCCCATAAATCCGGGTCGCTGGCCGCAGCCCGCAAGCCCTCCCGGTGCGCCTCGGCCAGCGGCTCCAGGCGGACGAAACGGCCGGTTAAATTTTGTGCGGTAAGTTGCATTTGCGGTGTATTAGATTGTGCCTGTGAGGGGGTCAAGCCTTGTCCCCCGTCTTGAAGAAAGCGAAGCAATGTCCGTGGAAGATCATAAGCGCGCCGCCGCGTTGAAGGCCCTGGAATATGTCTCTGACGGGATGAAGGTTGGTCTTGGCACCGGCTCGACCGCCGATCATTTTATCCGCGCGCTGGGCGAGGCGGTGGAAAACGGCCTGCGGGTGATCGGTGTATCCACCTCTGTGCGCACCGAGGCGCTGGCGCGCGAATGCGGCATTCCGCTGGTGGATATTGACGCGGCGGGGCAGCTTGATCTGACGGTCGATGGCGCGGACGAGATTGATCCGGAGCTGCGCCTGATCAAAGGCGGCGGGGGCGCCCTGCTGCGCGAAAAAATCGTCGCCAGCGGATCAAACCGCGTGCTGATCATTGCCGATGAAAGCAAGATGGTTCCCCGGCTTGGTGCGTTTGCGCTGCCGGTGGAAATCAGCCCGTTTGCGTGGAAAACCACATCACGGCGCATCCGCGACAGTCTGGCGCGCTTTGATGTCGGCAATGTGGCCGTCGCCCTGCGCCGCCATAAGAACATGGCGTCTTTCATGACGGATGGCGGCCATTATATTCTGGATTGCGAACTGAAAAGCATTGGCGATCCGGAAGGTCTGGCCGCATTTCTGGATTCACTTCCCGGCGTGATGGAGCATGGCCTGTTTATCGGCCTGGCCAGCGGCGCAATCATTGGCGGCGCATCGGGTGTACGCATTGTGCGCCCCGAGGGCAGCCTGCTTCCGGTAATTTAGGGGAACCATGCAATGCCAAAATATGATTTTGATCTGTTTGTCATTGGCGGCGGATCGGGGGGCGTGCGCGCGGGCCGCATGGCGGCCGGCCGGGGCGTCCGTGTGGGCATTGCCGAGGAATATCGTTATGGCGGCACCTGTGTCATCCGGGGCTGCGTGCCGAAAAAGCTGTTCGTATATGCCAGCCATTTCAGCGAGGAATTTGAAGATGCCGCCGGGTTTGGCTGGCATGTCGGGGCGCGCCGCTTTGACTGGCCAACGCTCATCGCCAACAAGGACAAGGAAATTGCGCGGCTCAGCGCGCTTTATGAACGCGGATTGTCCAATGCCGGGGCGGAAATTATTCATTCGCGCGCGGAACTGCGTGATCCGCACACGGTTCATCTGCTTACTGAAAATCGCACCGTTACGGCGGATAAAATTCTGATTGCCACGGGCGGGTGGCCCTCTTTGCCGGAAATTCCCGGTATCGCCCACGCCATCAGCTCGAATGAAGCATTTCATCTGGCCCAATTGCCGCGCCGTGTGATGGTGGTGGGGGGCGGTTATATTGCTGTGGAATTTGCCGGCATCTTTCATGGGCTGGGCGTGGAGACGAAACTGCTCTATCGCGGGGCGGAACTTCTGCGCGGGTTTGATATGGATATCCGCACCATGCTGCGCCGGGAAATGGCCAAAAAGGGGCTGGATGTGCGTGTGAACGCCAATCCTGCAAAAATCGAAAAACGCGAAGGCGTTCTGTTCGTGACGCTTGAAGATGGCGCGGTGATTGAAACGGATTGCGTTATGTGCGCCACCGGCCGCATACCGAATATTGCCGGTCTGGGACTGGAGGCTGCGGGCGTTAGCGTGAATGCGCGGGGCGCTATTGCCGTTGACGCCTATTCGCACACCAATGTTGAAAATATCTGGGCGCTGGGCGATGTGACCGATCGTGTGAATCTGACACCCGTCGCCATCCATGAGGCGATGTGTTTTGTCTCGACAGTGTTTGGCGGCAGGCCGCTGCCGGTTGATCATGAACTGATCCCGACCGCCGTGTTCAGCCAGCCCGGTATCGGCACGTGTGGATTGACGGAAGAAGCGGCGCGCCAGCGCTACAAAAATATTGATATTTACAAGGCCGATTTCCGTCCGATGAAACATACTTTATCGGGCCGTGACGAACGCATGCTGATGAAACTGATTGTCGATGCCGATAGCGGCAAGGTGGTGGGCTGCCATATTCTGGGGGCCGATGCGGGCGAAATCATCCAAAGCCTTGGTGTCGCCATCAAGATGGGCGCCACCAAGGCGGATTTCGACGCCACCATGGCGGTGCACCCCACGGCAGCGGAAGAATTTGTCACCATGCGCGAAAAATGGACGCCCCCGGCGCAAGTTGCGGAATAGAACGGACTATCCCGTTTTTTTCTTGCGCGCGAAATACAGTTCCGCCATCAGGCCGAACAGTTGCAGCACATTGGGTGGCGTTTCATCGCCGGAAAATTCGCGGTACAGCGATGCGACATTGACCACAATGCGTTCGGCATCGCCCCAACTGGCGTAATCGCCCAGCGCAATATCATGCGCTGCGTCAATGGCGCTAAGGCCCGCATCAAAGCGCTGCCGCGCCTCATCACGAATATATTTCAGATAGGATTTAACGGCGCGCACGCCATTTTTGTCCGTGATCGGACCATGTCCCGGCACAATGACATCCACATCCATCGCCAGCATCCGGTCACATGCCGCGATCCAGTTGCCCACTGGCCCTTCCCACATGATCGGCGTGCCATCAATGAACAGAATATCACCGGTAAACAGCAATTTATCGGCAGGCACATAAACCAGCGTGTCTCCTGCCGTGTGCGCGGGTCCGACATTGATCAGCTCGACCCGCTTGTCGCCAACCTGCACCGCCAGTTCGGATTCGAAGGTGCGCGTCGGCAGCGTCAGATGAATGCCTGCAAATTTGAACGGCGCGAACACCTCAGCGAAAAATTTCCCCGGTAGTCCCATGGCGGCGGCATTGGCCTGCATCGCGGCCAGGCGGGCGGGCGGATCGGCCGCCATCTGTTCGGCGCAGGCGCGGGTGGCGATAATCTCGGCCCCTTCCACGCATTCATTGCCGTTATAATGATCGCCATTGGCGTGCGTGTTGACCAGTGTGCGGATAGTGGCCGCCGCCGGTTCGGCCCGGCGCATGGCGCCCAGCATGGCGTGTGTCAAAGGCACATCGAACAAAGTGTCCACTAAAAGCGACTGTCCGCTGTCGCAAATCAGCCCGGCATTGCTCCAGCCCCAGGAGCCATCCGGCTGCAACCACGCATAGGCGCCATTGCCCAGTTCATGCAGGCCTCTTGTGTAAGAAAATTTTCCAAGCCCTAAGGTCATGCGCGCCTCCTTTTTATTTATTTTGGTCTGGCGCAGCGCAAGAAGCCAGCATTACTATAGGCGAACCCTGAGCTGCTGGAGGAAATCATGGCCGTAACCGAGAAAGCCCGGAAAGTAGATGAGGATTCAAAACCCGTTGCGCCACGCCTGTTTGCCCATGCGGTGTTCGCAACGCCGAATTATGCGGCGATGATCGAATGGTATGGGACGGTTCTGGACGCCCGCGTGGTGGCTGGCGGCCCGATGCTGAGCTTTATGAGCTATGATGAAGAGCATCACCGGCTGGCCTTTATCAACCAGCCCAAGCTGGAGCCGCGCAATGGTAAACAGGCGGGGCTGGACCATCTGGCCTACACGGTTCAGGATATTGGTACGCTGCTCAATACCTATGCGCGGCTGAAGAAAGCCGGGATTCTGCCGGTGTGGCCGGTCAATCATGGACTGACGACATCGCTGTATTATCAGGATCCCGATGGTAACCGGCTTGAATTGCAGGTCGAAAATTTTGATACGGCGGCGGAATTACAGGGCTGGTTCAAACGCCCGGACTTTGCCTCCAATCCAGTGGGGGTGACGTTCGACCCCGAAGCACTGGTGGCTTTGTATGAATCCGGCGCGCCGCGATCCGAGCTGATCCGTATCGGCTGGCCGGATGCCTGAGGGCTGACGCATGCTGGAGGTGACGCCCGGAATCGAACCGGGATGGACGGATTTGCAATCCGCTGCGTAACCATTCCGCCACGTCACCTTTGCCTGCTGCGCAGCGATTGGCCTGCGCAAATGGGGTGGTAACATAGCATGGCGGCTGGCGCAAACATTGTCATCTGCCGGTAAGGCCGGTATAAGCGAAAGCTTGGAACGCCAATCCGGGGGTTAGCTTGATTAATTACACGACTGTCCGTCAGAATATGGTGGAAAACCAGCTTCGCCCTGCGGCCATACTGGATGCGCGCCTGCTGCAGGCCTTCCAGTCCGTGCCGCGTGAGATTTTCCTGCCCAAGGCGGCGGCTGCGCTGGCTTATAGCGAAACAGCCCAGCCCATCGGCGCCGGGCGTTTTATGCTGGCGCCGCTCTGTGCGGCCATTTTGTTGCAGACCGCGGAAATTACCGCCAATGACGTTGTGCTGGTGATCGGGGCAGGGGATGGCTATATGGGGGCCATTGCTGCCCGCCTGGCCGGGACGGTGATTGGCGTGGAATGTGACGCGGCCCTTCTGGCCAGCGCCACAGCGCAGCTAAATGCCGCCGGGGTGGATAATATTGCGCTGCTCAGTGCAGAACTGCCTGCCGGTTGCCCCAAACAGGCGCCCTATGACGTGATCATTCTGAATGGCGCGACGCAGGTTTCGATTGACCCGCTGCTGCGCCAATTGCGCCAGGGCGGCAGGCTGGTCTGCATAGAATATGAAAATGCGGTTGGCAGGGCGCGGATTTACCGGCGCGACGGGGACAGCTTTGCCGGACGCACCGTGCGCGATTGTACCGCGCCGGTGCTTCCGGGCTTTGAACAGCTTCCCGCCTTCAGCTTTGGCTGACGCGCGGCGCTAAATTATCAGGGTCTAAATACCAAAGGCCTGTTCGATGCGGCTGAGCTGATCAACCACCGGATTGCGCGCCACCGGCATGCCGGCTTGGGCGAACATAAGCTGGTCCAGCCGGGCAACACGTTCATAAAGCCGCTTGCTGGCCTCCAGAAGATTGATCATCCGCAAAGGCAATAAGCCTGCGCCGCGCACCGGCCCGCCCAGGCAAACCTCCTTGGCGCCCAGCCGGAAGCCACGCGTTTCCAGATCTTCGGGCGTCATTTCGCCCTGACGGACTGCGCGCATCGCCAGCAGCCAGGCCGAAACCTGCATCAGCCTTGTGGTCAGGCGCATGCTTTCACAGGCATAGACCATCCCCATCTGCTGCGATAATTGCTGCCGCTCAATGACCCCCTCCAGCTCCAGATACTCGGCCGCTTCGCGCACCAGCTGCATGGACTGGTCATAAATTCTGAAAAACAGGTTTGAGGCGGCAAAAGAATCCGGATTGACTCCGCTCAGAGTTTTTTCCTGTGCATCGGGGGGTAAACTATCCATATGCGTAAATCCTTCCTCTAGACTGATTAAAAGCCAACAGCGTTTGAATATGCGCACACTGTAGCAGTCCAAAGGGGCCATGTCGCCGGGCCAATGTCACACTTTTATCAAAAAAATCTGAAATTCATGGTTAACATCAACAAGTTAGAAATTTTTCAAAAAAATGGGCCGCTTGCGCGGCCCAAGTTTAACAGGGAGCCGTCCGACAGAGCGGAAACGTTGGGGAACGAATCCTTGTGACAGCTAGCGCTCAATCTAGTGATTAATGGTTAATAAAGTGTTTTGAACTGCGCTTTGAAAATAAAAACAAAAAAAAATTTTTCTATGCTGGGAAAGACAAAGACAAGATGCAGGCTTTATTTATTCATGCGCTGCAAAATCAAGCCGGGCCAGTTTTTTTACTTGCCAAAAAACGCCTGCGGCAGCGGCGCGCTTTCCAATAAGATATTGTTAATCTTGAATAAAATTTCATCCTCAAGACAAAAAATAAAGCATTTTCACCTATGATGGGCTTGTGCAGATGAAATGACCCTTGCGAATTATGTTGCGACGCACAATAATATGAGTCACGCGGCATCATTGCTTCACACGCAGATTCACACGCGGCGCAGGCTCACGGCAGAAGGAATCAGCCCTTGCTTTATCAAAATTTCGAAATGGCCCATGCCGCAGTCAGGCCGATGCGCGCCATGCTGCGCGCCAGCACCATGATCCTGCAAAATCCGGCCAATCCCCTGGCATATGCCCCGGTCACTCCGGGGATTATGGCCGCCTTCGAGGTCGCCGAACGCAGCACGCGGCGCTATGACAAGCCCCAATTTGGCCTGCACACGACTCTGGTTGCGGGGGAACCGGTGGCCGTGGAAGAACGTATCCTGTTGCGCAAGCCATTTTGCCAGCTAAAGCATTTTTACCGCCACCTGCCAGATGCCGCGCGGCCTGCGGATCCGAAATTATTGATTGTGGCGCCTTTGTCGGGGCATTGGGCAACTTTATTGCGCGGCACCGTAGAAGCCATGCTGCCGGAACAGGATGTCTATATCACCGATTGGCGCGATGCGCGCACCGTGCCGGTCACTGAAGGGCGTTTTGATCTGGACGATTATATTGATTATGTCATTGAGTTTTTACGTTTGATTGGGCCCAACACGCATGTCATGGCGGTCTGCCAGCCCGGCGTGCCGGTGCTTATGGCTGCGGCCCTGATGGCGTCGGAAAACCATCCCTGCCAGCCTGCCAGCATGACCCTGATGGGCAGCCCGATCGACAGCCGGATGAGCCCGACCGTGCCCAACAAACTGGCTATGGAGCGGCCATTATCCTGGTTTCAGCACAATCTTGTGACCCGGGTGCCGCTGCCGAATCGGGGCTTCATGCGCCAAGTTTATCCCGGATTTTTACAGCTCAGCGGCTTCATGCATATGAATTTGAACCGCCATCTGGATGCGCATCACAATTTTTTCGCTAATCTGGTGCGGGGTGACGGGGATAGTGCGCAGGCGCATCGGGAGTTTTATGACGAATATCTCTCCGTCATGGATCTGACGGCGGAATTTTATCTTATGACGGTCCGTGAGGTGTTTCAAAAGCAGAGCCTTGCCCGCGGCGAGGCCAGCCATCGCGGCCGCCTGGTGCGTCCGGCAGATATTCGCAAGACCGCGCTGCTGACCATAGAAGGCGAATTCGACGATATTTCCGGTATCGGGCAAACCCAGGCAGCCCACGATTTATGCGCGAATATCCCGGCGGACAGGAAAATGGATTATGTCCAGCCGGGTGTGGGCCATTACGGCGTTTTCAATGGCCGCCGCTGGAAGGCGGAAATCGCGCCGCGCATCCGGGAATTCATCCGTACGCATCCTGTTGCGGCGTGAAATTCCGGCCGCCCGGCTGACGCCCAAAGCCGGGATGCTGCGCCAAGCGTCCACTTAACCATAAGAAATAACTATGTTTATTAACCTGGTTGCGATTTGCCATTGGCAAATCGGCGGGCAATTTTTATCTGTGAGTAAAGCTTAATAAATTTTGAATCGGGGTTCGTTTTATGTCACATTCGCCTGCGTCCCCGGATGCACAGCGCGAATCCTGTAACCGGAAAATTCTACTGCTTGATGGGGTCTGAGTACAACCTGGACGTGTGAGCTCTGTTGATCGGAAAATCATTGAGCGGATTTTGACTGGGTAATTTCACCCGGCCTGGTTCCGTTCTATCAGAAATGAAATATCATCATGAGAAGGCCAGTTGAGAATTATATCGTCGAATTGAACAGCGGCAGCGTTGATTTAACAATTTTACGTAACCCGCGCGCCCGCCGCATGACATTGCGTGTTGATCCAAAGCCCGGCGCAGCGACCCTGGTGGCGCCGCCCTTTCTGGATACCAGAACGGCCATGCGTTTCGTCCGCGAGAATGCGGACTGGCTTACCGAAAAACTTTCGCAGCAAAGCGTGCCGGTGCCATTTGTCCATGGCGCTGAAATTCCTGTTCGCGGCAAAATCCACCGTATCGAAGGGCTGCGCACAATGCGCGGCGTCATTGAGCGGCGTAACCAGACAATATTTGTACCCGGCGGGCGCGACCATCTGGCGCGGCGGCTGACCGACTGGCTGAAAGAACAAGCGCGCGCAGAACTGACTGCGGCAGCGAAAGAACATGCAAAGGCGCTTGGCGGGTCGCTTGCGCGCATAACCGTGCGCGATCAGAAAAGCCGCTGGGGTTCCTGTTCGCCGGACGGAAATATATCCTTTTCCTGGCGTCTGATCATGGCGCCGCCGGTGATTCTGGATTATGTCGCGGCGCATGAAGCAGCGCATCTGGTGCAGATGAACCATAGCCAGGCTTTCTGGAAGCTGGTTGCCCGGCGTGTAAAAGATGTGGATGGCGCAACCCAGTGGTTACGCCTTAACGGGCCTGACCTGCACCGCTATGGCGCCACGCCTTAGACTGGTGGATTTCAGCCTGGACCGGCTTGCGCCCGGTCATTGCCCGTCCTGGCTGGCAATGACCGCAGACTATCATGCATCCGCTATTGCAGGCTGGAAGTTTGTTCCGGTTTTTGCAAAAGGCTGGCGCGTTCCTGGCCAATTTCTCCGCGCAATCTTGTGAATTGCGCCAGATCCTTGCCGGACAGAGCCTGTACGGTTGGCAGTTTCACGCTTTGCGGATTGACCTGGTTACCATAGACCAGCACTTCATAATGCAGATGCGGCCCGGTGGAACGCCCGGTAGACCCGGTATAGCCAATGATCTGTCCCTGGCGTACCCGCGCGCCCTTGCGCACGCCCTTGCCAAAGCCGGACAGATGCCCGTAGGCGGTGCTGTATCCGTCATTATGACGTATACGGATATATTTTCCATAGGCGCCATTCCAGCCCGCCATATCCACAAAGCCCTGGCCGGCCGCCATCACCGGGGTGCCGGCCGCAGCGGCAAAATCCAGGCCTTTGTGCATGCGGGTATAACCAAGAATCGGATGCTTGCGCATGCCAAAACGCGACGAAAGTTTTGCGCCATCCACGGGTGTTTTCATCAGCGCTTTTTGCGCGCCATGCCCATTCTGATCGAAATAACCCGGCTCGCCGCCATACGCGGACGTAAAGCGGTACAGCTCCTTGCGTTTACCGCCCAGGGTCAGCGCAGCATAACGGATTTCGCCGGTGCGCGCCACGCGGCCATTTTCGTCAAGATGGCGGTCATATAACACATCAAAACTGTCGCCGGGCTGGATGTCGCGCTGAAAGTCAATGTCATAGCTGAACAGGCGAATCATCTCGACAATAATTTCAGGGCGAATTTCCGCCGCCGCGGCCGCTTCAAACAGGCTGGATTCAATCCGTCCACTGACAAGCCGGCTGACCTGCTTCAGGGGGCGCATAACTTCCTGGCTGGCAAAGCCGCCATCGGACTGACGCCTGGCGACGACCATACGATCAACATTGGCCGCCAGTGACAGGCCGGCCAGTTGCGGACCTTTGTCTGCCGCCTTTGCAGGGGCCATGGTGACGCTCAGCTGCTGCCCGACATGCAGATCGCGCGGGTCAAAAAACTTCCTGATTGCGGCAACGGCCTGTTCCGCTTCGTCCCAGGAAACGCCGCCTTCCGTAAGCAGGCTTTGCAGCGTGTCGCCGCGGCTGACCGTCAGGGTTTGCTCTGCGCCAGCCGATATGGAGCCCGCCGCGTGCGATGCCGCCGGCGGCGGCAGCAGTTCAGAAACCACCGGCGCCGCCGGATAGGCCGGGCCCCGGCTGGTCTCAAATAAATCCGGCATCTGTAACACATGCCTGTCAAACGAGGCGATCTGCCCAAATATCGCCACCGCTATTATGGGCAGCAGCAGGGATGTGTAAGAAAGCTTTTGTGCTGTGTTGGATGAGAATCCGGCGTCCCGCCGGTTGGATGTTGCCTGCGCCCTCTGCCCCTCAGGACGGCGATGAATTTCCTCTTCGTCGTGGCTTGTCGCCATGCCGCTTCTGCCCCTCTCTGATGTGCGATCCCCGGTCTGTTGTCTTGACCGGATTACGAATCACCCACACTTAGCTTTAAAAAAACATGGTTAAAATGCCCTTCCGGGCCCGCTGCGTCAATGTGTTAAGGCCGGTCATCCGTTAAATAATCAACCTTGACAGTGCCTGTTTTTTCGGCGGCGTTAACCATCACGTTTATGGGTTAATATCCAGTAAACTCCAAACAAAGACTTTTCAAAATCAAAAATAGCCAAATAAATCGGCGGATGGCCGTTTCCGGAATTGAGTAAACCGGCAGGAATCTCCCAATATCGGCGGGGGCGAAGGAAAAAATGAAAAATATTTTTTTAGTCTGTTGACTCACTGGAGCGTCCCGGCCTATATAGCGGTCATCGCGAGGCTGATTGGTCCCGTTACGGCATTCTGTTCTCTGGCTGCACACCCTTTCGGGGGTTCGCTAAAACCCTAAGGGGTTGACATAGTTAGGAAAAGAAGGCACTAAGCGGTCGCTAAGCCGGTCTCCGGTGCTCTCGGTAAACTTGGCCCACCAACGCGGCTTTATGGCGCGCGGGGGGCATGTTTCGCTCTGGGGTATGGATGTTACGTTTTTGTAACCGGGCCATGCACGCTATTTGACATTGTGGTTTAGGAAGGGAAATGTGGGCGGCGGTATGTCCGTTAATGATATACTGCTATCTACGTTTCCTGATAATAATAGGTGCTACTGCTTGATCTGAAACGGTTTTCCGTTGCGGATTAAGATAGTGGAACCTCGTCAAGAAGTACGTTTTAGCAGAGCGATCAAACTTGAGAGTTTGATCCTGGCTCAGAA
>Ga0073922_1000044_pt1 | contig 12342 bp, 14 predicted proteins | sample GWRWT2_2Sept14_FD_70955 | JGI IMG/M metagenome (GOLD analysis project Ga0073922, IMG submission 70955) | Sand microcosm microbial communities from a hyporheic zone in Columbia River, Washington, USA - GW-RW T2_23-Sept-14 | ecosystem: Engineered > Artificial ecosystem > Sand microcosm >...
TCTTATGCATTAGTATCACATACACAATTAGCACGTTTAAATAAGTTGTTATACACTAACGGTTACTATCAAGGATCGGGTGGTATCTTGTCAAGTGTTAATGGTAACATTGCTATCAGTGGTACACCAATCTTACCAGCATCATGGGTAACTGATGATAAGATTCTTATCATTGATAGAGATTATCTTGAGCGTGTTGAGACCGAAGCTATTACAGTTGAGTTCTCAATGGAAGATGCTGATAACTTTACTAAGAATTTAATCACTGCACGTATTGAGTGTTTAGAAGATGTAAACTTAATGATGCCTGCATCTGCTTTGTTTGCTGATTTTGGTAACGTATAGAAATAGTTTGTTTTGTTTGATGATGATAAAGGCCTCACCTCTAGGGGTGGGGCTTTTTAAAATAAATAAATCATGGTAGAGTATAACAGTGTATTAGATGTTCAATATGTAGATGGAGAAATTACTGAGCCGGTTACATTAACTGAGGCTAAGAATTTTTGTAAGATTGACATCAGTACTGATGATGATTTGATAAATGTATTGATAACTGCTGCAAGGCAAATGTGTGAAGCTTATACTGGTGTAGGATTTGTAGAGCATGATGCAGTGGCAGTGCTTAATAATATGAATGGAGATATTTACATTCCATATGGTCCAATGATAGAGATTATAAGTGTTGAGGATAATGCAGGCAGAGTGTTAGTATTAGATTTAGATTATACAATTGGTGGCAATGAGTTCAAGAGACTTAGGACACCACATTCAAATAACATAACCATAGATTACATAACAGGTTATACAACATTACCTGAGGCATTAAAGACAGCTTTACTTAACCAGGTGTATTATTTGTATGACAATAGATCAGTAGGAGTGGATGATATAAGTCCAATAGCTAAGATAATTTTAAACCTTTACAAGCGTGTATAAATTAAATCGTAGAGTAACTATTAATAGATACACAACAAGCTTAAATGAGTTTGGTGGGTTAGTTAGTGTTCTTACTGGCAGTTGGTCAAAATGGGCTGATGTGGAGGATAGAGATGGAGCAACGGCTAAAAGTTATGATCAAAATCAATGGACATATGATCAAAACTTTGTGTTAAGGTATGAAAGGGAGCGACCAACTAGAAGCAATGATGTAGTAGAGTATGAGTCACAATTTTATAAGATTAATTCAATACAAATAAGAAAGGAAGGAGCAAAGTCTTTTGAATACATAAAGGCTACAAAATTAGATGAATCAATAAATTCAGATGCACCAATGGATACAGGCAATATTAAAGTATACAACTACATAGCTGATGGTGGTGAGTATCAATTTGATTATGATGGGTTAGTAGGCAAAAATGTATTTGGTGCATTTAAAGACGGCATACAATACCTGTTAATAACATCAGGCAGTCCATCAGGTAAAGAGGTGTTGTACAATAGTGCTACTGGTGAGTTTACATGGGGATCATATTTTGAAGTAAATGAGGTTGCAACAATTTTATATTACTAATGGAGCTACAAGTAAAAGGTATAGATGCATTAATAAAAAAGATGGATAAGTTGGCTGCAGCTGCTAAGACTGAGGTACAGGCTGAGTTAAATGATTGGGCAGATACAACGGCATCTAATGCAAAAATGTTAGTTAGTGCAAATAGCAGTGATGAGGGTTTATTACTTAGGAGTATAAATCCTAATTATGGTAATGGTACGGCTAGTGTAACAGCATCTGCAAAGTATGCAGCATATATTGAGTTTGGTACACGTAAATATGCAGCAGCTTATGTAAGTTCTTTGCCTGCAGATTGGCAAACATATGCAGCAACATTTAAAGGTAGTACAGGTGGAACATTTGAGCAGTTTTTATTGTCTATAATGGGATGGGTAAGTAGAAAGGGAATTGATAAAAAAGCAGCTTATCCAATAGCTAGAAAGATAATGATAGAAGGTATAAAAGCTAAGCCTTTTATGTATCCATCAGTGTTAAAAACATTACCAGTACTTAAGCAAAATTTAAGAGCAATATTTAAGTTATGAGAGATGTAAACAGTGCAATATTACAAGCTTACTATGAGATAGTGAATGATTTAGACATTCCTGTTTATGAGGGTGAGGAGCCGGATGATGTAAAAGATAAGATTTATTGTGTCATTAATGATGCAACATCAACTGAGACAAGTACATTTAATAGCTCAGATGTAAATCTTACAATACAACTTAGTGTACATAGTTGGGAGTACAAATACAACAATAGCAAAACATTAAATACAGCGTGTGGGCAGATTATAGAGGCAATTAAGCCAACATCAACAAGTAACCTAGATTTATCATCATTTGGATTACAAATGACTAATTTAAGCCTACAAACGGATAGGACTGAAAGATTTGGTAATTTAGGTGGTAAAGTATTTATTTCTCGTATATTGATTTTTAAACAAGATATTTTCGTAATTTAGTAACAAATTAAAACTTAAATAAAATGGCAGAACACAAAGTAGCCGGTGGTACAATGTTATTATTCATTGATCCTACAGGTGGAGACGATTATGACACAGTAGTTTGTCTTACTTCAGTAAGCAAGGCTGATTCAGTAACAGTAGTAGATGCATCTAGTGCATGTGGACCGGATAAAAGTCCTGGTACATTAGAATTATCTTACTCTTTTGAAGGACAGCATTTACAAGATCCTGCAGCTGGTAAAATCAGTGGTACATCATTACGTGAATTGTTAAGAGCAAAAACTACAATAGGATGGAAGATAGCTCCTGAAGCTCCAGTAACAGGTGATGAGATTGAAGAGGGTACTGGTTATTTTTCTGAGTTAAGTTCCACTTATGCTTTTGATAGTGTAGGAACATTTACAGGAACAATACAACCATACGGTACACCAACATTGACTACACAAGCTTAATAAAAAAAAATGGCTGAACATAAAGTAGAAGGTGGCTCAATGCTACTATTCATTGATCCTGATGGAGGCACTGCCTATGATACAGTTGTGTGTTTAACATCAGTAAGTAAATCAGATAGCGTAACAGTTGTTGATGCTAGCAGTGCATGTGGACCGGATAAAAGTCCAGGCACATTAGAGTTATCATATGCTTTTGAGGGACAGCATTTGCAAGATCCTGAAAATGGTAAAATTAGTGGTACTGATTTAAGAATATTACTAAGAGGTGAACAAACTATTGGCTGGAAGATAGCACCTGAAGTACCGGTAGAAGGTGATGAGATAGAGGAAGGTACAGGCTATTTATCTGAGCTTAGTTCTACCTATTCATTTGATAGTGTTGGTACATTTACCGGCACCATTCAACCATACGGTACACCAACTATAACTATCTCAGGTGGTGGTGGTGGTGGATTAGTAGTAGGGCAAGCTTATCAAGGTGGTACTATAGCTTATTTAAATGGTACTGGTGATCATGGTATTATAGTAGCATGGACTGATCAGGATCATCAAAATATTTGGGGTGGCAATAGTGTACTAGGTGCAACAACTAATGTATTATATGGAGGTTTAGCAAATACTAATTTAATTGAGGGTGCATGGGCTACATCTGCAGGATGGGATACACGTCAATTAACAAATGGTGGGTATACTGACTGGTGCCTTCCTACAATTGCTGACTGGGATGCTATAACACCAAATTGTGCAACTTTAGGCATTGGTATATTTGGTACATACCATACATGTATTGAGGTTAATGCTACAACTTCTAACCAATATGAGCCATCAGCACCAGGTGCTACAAGTGATTTAAAATCAGTTTCATGGCCATACATAGCAGTAAGATATTTTTAATCATAAAAACAAACAAAAATGAAAATCAAATTAAACGGCAAAGAGTACGGAATTAAATTCAACCAATTAGCAATCGAAAAATTGCATGAATTTAATGATGGTGAAACTACATCAGGATTTATGTATGCAATGGTGTACGGTGGTATGTTAGGCTACAGCAGATTAAAGCGTGAGGATGTAGAATATACATGGGAGGAAGTATGTGACTGGGTAGATATTATGGAAGATAAAAACGAGCAGATACAAGCTGTTACTGTTTTGCTTAATGAGACAAAAGTATGGAATGACCTAATTAAGCAAGGTCAAGAGATAAAAGAGAATGATGAGAAAAAAAAAGCCATAGAGAACAGTGTTACGACAATTTAAAGTTTGCTTTAGGAAAATTAGGATGGAGTGTAGATCAATATTACTGCTCAATGCCTCATGAGTTTTATGCAGCGTGTGAGGGATATCAAGAGAGGCAAAAGGAATCGGCTATGGTCATTCGTTTTGCCTCTTTTCGCATAAGTGAGGCAATGGCAGGGAGCAAAGCAATAGGCAAGATTAATAAGTTTTGGCCTATGCAGGATGAGGATGATAAAAATGAGATTGAGCCTATGACAGCTGAGCGTTATCAGGCAATATTACAAAGGCATAATTTAAAAGTAAAATAAATGGCAGAAGAGATAGAGATAATAGTTACGGCAACCGGATTTGATAAAGTAAGTAGTGGGCTTAAGAATACTAATGATGCTTTGAAGTCTACAGCTACTGAAGCTAAAAAGACTGGAGATGCATTAAAAAGTAATTTAAATGCTGGTGCAGCTCAAGCAGGTCAATCTATTACTAACTTATCTAGAATAGCACAAGATGCTCCATTTGGCTTTATTGGTATTGCAAATAACATCAACCCATTAGTAGAATCATTTGGCAGATTAAAAGCAGAGACTGGTAGTACTGGTGGGGCATTAAAAGCGTTAGTGGCTGGATTAAGCGGTCCTGCAGGTTTAGGTTTAGCTTTTGGTGTTGTTACTGCTGCTATCTCATTTGCTCAAATGGGATTACAGGCATGGAGTAAAGGATCAAAACAAGCTAAAAATGATAATGATGAATTTGAAAAATCATTACAATCTGCAAAAACATCAGCAATATCTACAGGTTTACAATTGCAGGCTTTTATTGATGTAGCTAAGAATGGCAAATTACCACTAGAGCAAAGAAATGAGGCATTAAAACAAGCTAATGAAATATTAGGTAAGCATGGTGAATTACTTACATTAACAAATGTAGGTACTGAACAAGCTACTCAACAAGTAAAATTATATACTCAGGCATTAATAGCTCAAGCTGTAGCCGGTAAGTATGCCGATAGATTAGCTGAATTAGCTATAAAGAGAACAACTATAAATAATAGATTAGGTCAGTTACAAAATGGTATAGATAGAATAAGAGCTGTTAATGCTAAATCAGCTGTAAATCAATTAACAGGACAAACAGCAGGATATGTACAATTACAAGATGCTTTAGTTGATCAAGTAAATACTAAAGCTGAGTTAAACGCAATAGATCAAGAGTACAATCAAACTCTAAAAGATTTAAATAATAGTGTTTTAACTTCTACATCATCATTTGGACAATTAGGTACAAAAGTAAGTACAACTGCTGCAAAAGTACCAAAAGCTAAAAAAGCATTAGAGACATTTAATGATGTAATTGTAAAAACAGCTAAGAATATAAAAGATCAGGAGAAGTTATCTATTTTACTTGATGAGTCTACAATAAAAGAGCAGATTAGTATTATAAGAGAAACGATTGAAAGAGGTATAAAGGAATTTAATGTACCAACTAATGACGCTAGAATTCTAAAATTAAAGGCTCAGCTTGATGAGTTAGAGGCACAACTAGCAGTACAAGAGGGTATTAAACATATAAAAAAAGCTGTAAAAAATCAAAAAGGTAAACTTACGATAAAAGTACCAGTAATAGTAAATCCTGATGCAGTAATTCCAGTTGCAGAATTACAAAAAAAATTACAAGAATCATTTGCAATAATTGGTACTGGATTAGGAGAAGGTATAGCAAATGCAATAACTGAAGGTGCAAATTTTGGAGATGTATTTTTAAGCATTTTTAATCAGTTAGGTGGTGTAGTGCAAGCTTTAGGACAGCAAATTTTAGCTATTGGTATAGCTGCTATAGTAGCTGCAGATTCTTTAAAAGCAATCTTTGCTAATCCATATGCAGCAATTGCAGCAGGTATAGCATTAGTAGCGTTAGGAGCTTTGATAAAAAATACAACAACACCACGTAATAGATTTGCAGTTGGTACACGTAATGCACCTGGTGGTATGGCTTTAGTAGGAGAGCGTGGACCTGAGATGATTAGTTTACCTAGAGGTAGTCAAGTATTGCCTGCAGCACAAACAGCTAATATGTTAGGTGGTGCAAGTGGAGCTGTAGAGATTTATGGTATTTTAAGAGGTCAGGATATTTATTTTAGTAACAAAAAATATAGTGCTACTTATGCACGTACAACATAATGGGATTAAAATATACAAGCTCATTTGATTCGCTAAGAAATGGTAATAGCAGATACATTGTAAATATCTATCAAGATAGTTATATTGATGACCCTATTCCTTTTGTTTTAGCTGCTACACCGGTAATACAAGAGTGGCAGGAAGATGATCCATTGGCACCAATTAAAGGTAGTACACTAACAATAAATCTAACTACAGCAGGTGGATTAGAGTTATTAGATTTTTATAGTGATAATGACAATGAGTATTTAGTAAGATTAATTGGTGATGATGTATCAGCTAATACGATACTATTTGAGGGGTTTATTCAGCAAGATGATTGTAGTGAGGTGCAAGTAGATTTTCTACATACAGTTACATTAATTGCAACTGATAATTTAGGTACAATAAAAGATATTACATTAGATAGAGCAGCTTTTTTATTTGGTGATGTTACAACGGTAGTAGATAAGCCATGTGTATTTACAACAATAGCATTACTTGGGGTTAATGGTATAGCTATAAATTATGGTGATTTATGGCCAGTGCAAGCTGGTCAAACTTTTACTGTAAATGGTCAATCATTTACAATGGTTGCTAATTTGGGTGAGTATGACATAACTGTTAATGAGTGGTGGATTGAAGTAGTGGAAGATGTAACAGGATTAGTAGATGGCACATATGATATAACTTATCGTGAAGTTGTGCCATTAGACACTTTTGTTCCATTAATTACTTTAATAAAATTGTGTTTGCGTTCAACTTATTTAGAATTGCCTTTGTCAGTAATAAATCATATAACTCCTACCAATGGTGAGATATTTGTTGATACAGGTGAGACTAGAATGTTTGAAGATGTTACCGTATTAGGTAACTCATTTTTAAAGGGAGCAGAATATCAATCATGCTATCAAGTTTTAGAGGCAATTATGAAGAGGTTTAACATGTCATGCTTTCAATCTCTTAACTCATGGTGGATAGTTCGTTATCCTGATTTATTTTTAGATTATCAGGTAGCTGAGACATTGGTAGATTATTATAAATACGAAGAGACAACATTTGCATTTTTAAATAAATTTACTATAAATAAATCTTTTATTTTAGCACCAGGTAACAATATTGAAACAGGGTTACTTAAATCTATCATTAGACCTTATAGGAGGACATTAGAAACCTTTAATTACATTCAGCCTGAGGATTTATTGTGTAATAGTCAATTCACTGATTTAGGGCCTTTAAGACAAGTTACAACAGGTGGTGGATTTACAAATAGAGAGTATGATTTGCCTTGTTGGTATAATTATGATGGTGGCAGTCCATATCCTGATAGATTTATAAGAGTTGTATTTGACGCAGATAATAGAGAAGTAGAAAGATATGCTGTAGTAACTGGTAATAATTTTGATAGTGCTAGATCAGTTCAATCTGCAAATATTGAATTAAATGAGGGTGATGTAATTGATTATACATTTCAATTTAAAACTAATGTAAGTCAACCAGGCTCAGTTAATACTGTTTTTGCAGTTAGAATTACTGATGGTACAAGTACATTATATTTGCAAAATGATGGCACATGGGACACTACACTAGGATTTACTTATAATACACCATCAGGACAAAATACTAATGAGTGGCAAAATGTAATTATAAAAAGTAGCAGAGTGCCATTTGATTGTATTATGAATATTTTTTTAGCTGAAGCTACAGCATCAACTACTGATGAAACAAGATACAAAGATTTAAGACTAATATTAAGTTTTTTTGTTGCAGGTCAAGGTCAAGTTAATGGTCATAGTCATACAGTATCTCAATCTAAAAAATTAAATAATATTAATGATGTTGATATCTTTATAGATAATAGTGAGCGTTCATCAATAGCAGGTACTTTGTTTTTAACTTCACAAACAGGCTTATTGCAAGATAAGTGCACTACATGGAAGTTTGGATATGGCTACAATACAGGCGTGCCTGATTTAGTTTACAATAACTTAGGGCAATTAATTACTGAGACTTACATGTTTCAAAGATATAAGCCACGAACAAAATACAACGGCAATTTATTAAACTTAAGAAATGCAAATGGAATAAAAAGCAACTTAGCTATTTTTACAAATGGATTTGCAGGCACATTATTAAATAATAAAATGTTATTAGGTAGTTTAGCTATTGATTACAAAAATGATTCAGCTGAGTTTACAATGTGGGAGGTATTTAATAAAGCAATAGGTGGAGCTGATAACTTAGTTGATTTTGAAACTTATTTATTTAATATATTGTACGAATTTAATTATCTTTATGAAAATAATTAACCAATGGGATTAGTTAGAGGAGAAGATGTTATATTAAGTGTTTTGCAAAATCAAGGAGGTGCAAATGTATATGTACCTTTTGCTTGTGCAAGATCAGTGAGCTTTGACATCTCAACTGATTTTATTGAAACATCAGTAACTGAATCAGGAGCGTTTAAAACATTTTTACCATCAGGAAAACAATATAGTGGTAATATTGAGGGATTGGCTTTTATAAATAGACCTGAAGTAGCTGAAACAAGAGCAACTGTAACAATAGATTACAGTATAATATCAGGTTTTTTCCCCTGTCTTGGAGCTACAGCACTTATTAATGTAGTTGATCCACCAGGTAGCACACTTACAATATGTAATTTAGGAAGTGCATCATATTCTAATTTAGCAGATTATTTATCTGCAATAAATACATATATAAATGCAGCAGGTACTGGTTACATATCTGCAATAGTTGGTAGTACAATTGTTGTAACAGCTAGAACAGGAGTAGGGGCTACAATCAATGGCAATGCTTGTTATTCAGATTATGATATTGATGGTAGTGTTCCTCCAGCTCCTGGTTTTATAACTGATAATTTTGCAGGTGGCATATCTGCTTATTATCCTGATAAATTAGGCATTGGTTGGTTATACGATAAAATAATAATAGGAGAAAGAATACTAATAAGATATTACGAAACTGATGATGATAATAACTTTTTACAAAAGGTTTGTTATGTCTATATTGAATCAATAAATGAGACATCATCCTTTGATAATATTGTAACATTTACAGCATCATTTAAAGGTGATGGAACACCAACTATAACTTATGGCGAAGATTAAAATAATACTATTATGTGCTATTCTTTTATGCACGATTACTACGTTTGCACAACCTGCTCAATATACACCTATGACTGCAGCTGGTTATCAGATGAAGAGGCTGAAAGTAGACTCAACATTACACTTACCGAGTTTTTGTGGTGTTCCAACTATTCGTGGTAGTGTAGCAAAAGAGGGAGCATTGGCAATAGATACATGTGGAGCTTTGCTTTACATGTGGACTAATCAAAATGGATGGGATACGGTAAATACATCAGGTGGTGGTGGTGTATCTACTGATACAACAAGCTTAAGTAATAGGATAAATTTAAAGCTTAATATTAGTGATACTGCATCTATGCTAAATCCTTATTTAAGAAAAATAGATACTACTAATAAATTTGTAAATAGCATTACAAGGACACCAGGCAAAGATTCAATAATATTTTTTATTGGTGGTAATAGATTTGCAATAAAAGATAGTGTAAATGGTAATGGTGCAGGTGTTACATCAGTAGGGCTTACAATGCCATCAGCATTTAGTGTAGCAAATAGTCCAGTAACAACAAGTGGTACAATAGCAGTAACAGGATCAGGTACAGTTAGTCAATATGTAAGAGGTGATGGTACACTAGCAAACTTTCCTAATTCTACCGGTGGTGGCTCATCAGTTAATTATTATTTAAATGGTAGTATTTCTCAGGGTACTTTTGGAGGAGATACTTATTATCAATTAAGCAAAACACCAGTAATTGGTGCAGGTACTAATTTTACTAGAACAAATGGAGCAGGGAATGGATATATAGCATCATTTATTACTGATGCAGCAGATCCTAGTCAATTAAATATACCTGGTGGGAATTGGAATGTAGAATTCTATTTTAATACCTCTGCATCAGGTGGTACTCCTAGTTTTTATTCTGAGATTTATAAGGTAAGTGCTACAAATGTATTTACACTTATTGCAAGTGATGCAGCAAATCCTGAGGGTATAACAAATGGTACAGTAGTAGATCAATATTTTACATCAATAGCAGTCCCACAAACTGCATTACTTATTACTGATAGATTAGCTATTAGAATATTTGTAACAACAAGTGGTAGAACAATTACACTACATACTGAAAATGGTAATTTATCTGAAGTACTTACAACATTTACTACAGGATTAACTGCATTAAATGGTTTAACTGAGCAAGTGCAAAACTTTGCTACAGATACAAGTGGTACTGATTTTGGTATTATTTCTGCATCAGCTACACATACATTCAATTTACCTACTGCATCAGCTACAAATAGAGGAGCTTTATCATCAGCTAATTGGAGTACATTTAATAATAAATTAGGGGCATCAGATACAGTTTCTTTGTCCAATAGAATAAACCTTAAATTAAATATTGCAGATACATCAGCATTGCAGCGCAAATCTATACCATCATATACATTTTTAGCAAATAATACACCAGCAGCTGCAAATGCACAAGCTTTATCATTTAAAGATACAAGTGGTACTTATACTGGCACAATTACATGGAGTACATCAGCGCCAACAGGTTCTACAAATCATAGTTATAGATGGGTAAGAGTTGGCAATATGGTAACGCTTAATATCTCTTTAGTTTATGGCGTAACAAGTACAGCGAATACATCTGTTATAGTAACTTTGCCTGCAGATTGTCCAACACCAGTAAAGCCTGTAGGTTTAACGGCAGCAAGTAATTATCTTTACCCTGCAATATGCGCAGGAGCAGGTAGTTTGACAGGATCAACAATTCAAGCTTTTAGAGGTGGTATTAGAAACAATGCAGCAAATAATGGTTTTGAAATAAACATGTCTTTTACGGCATCTACTATAATTTATTATCAAACTACCGTAACTTATTATACTAATTAAAATGAGATACATAAGAAAAAAAATAACGGATACACCATCAATTAACAATAGATTAGTATATTTAATAGTAAATACAACTAATTGGAATGATACTTTAGAGAATCATCCAAAAATAATTAATCATTTTGATGTGTATGAAATAACAAGCGATCCAATACCAACTAATTTGGAATTATGGTCAATAGAATATGAAGGCATTTAAAATTTATAATAATGAATCATTACAACCCACCATTAACAGCAATAAGCGGATTTTGTGCCGTTATATCTTTGTCAAATATTCAACCCGTATTAACATTTATTGCGTCGCTAATTGCAATTATTAGTGGCGTATATTCTATTTATAAAAAATCTAAAAAGTAAAATTATGAGTACATTTTTAAATTTGAATTCAAGTGACTTTATTAAAGGTTTAGTTATGGCAGTTTTATCAACTGTTATTACTGTAGTTTATCAAACAGTAGAAGCAGGATCATTGACATTTGACTGGAAGTCAATCGGTACAATGGCACTTACTACAGCTCTAGCCTACATCATGAAAAACTTATTTACTAATTCAACTGGTAAATTGTTTGCAGCTGAGCAAAAGTGATATTTGTAGAGAGTATAGGAAAAAATATCCTGATTATCCAACTTTAAAGCTGGCTAGGATTGTGTATGCAGATAATAAGTTGACATTTAAAGATGTTGAGGACTGCAGAGGAAGTCTAAGATATATTGAGGGTAAAAAAGGGGAAAGGTTTAGAAAAAATGTAAATAAATCTGAATTTTATATGACTGAAAACAGGGCATTAAATCCTTACAATTTACCTGAATCTTATGAAGAGAAGAGAGAGCCTTATATTTTGCCTACATCTTGCAACAATATTTTACTTATCTCTGATTTGCATATCCCATATCATAACATTGATGCAGTCACTATTGCACTTGATTATGGTAAGCAGCAAAAAGTAAATACCATTTTTATCAATGGTGATTTAATTGACATGCACCAGGTAAGCAAGTTTGAACATGATCCAAAGAAACGTAGTATAAAAG
>Ga0073922_1000045_pt1 | contig 12245 bp, 9 predicted proteins | sample GWRWT2_2Sept14_FD_70955 | JGI IMG/M metagenome (GOLD analysis project Ga0073922, IMG submission 70955) | Sand microcosm microbial communities from a hyporheic zone in Columbia River, Washington, USA - GW-RW T2_23-Sept-14 | ecosystem: Engineered > Artificial ecosystem > Sand microcosm >...
TTTTTTTGACATACCCTCATAATAGAGCGTCCGCCGTTTTTCGCGCCAACCCAAATTTGAATTTCAGTGTCATGCGTTTATTTTATTGCTATATAAACCCCACAAACAAATATAAATATAAAAACAAAAATGAATAGAGCTATATCAACAGGAACAGGAGAACAAAGAACAGCATACATGACTGGTGGTCCCGCAACATTAAGAAGAGTAAGACCTCAAATGGCTCCACCTGTACAACAACCTCAAATACCTCCACAAGTAGTACAACCAGAAGTTAGACATGTAGGCACATTTAATTTAAATGACGAAGAAATAAAAGAAGATGAAGTCGAAATAATAGGACATTCACCGGTTTATAATGGATCAGAACCATCATCACCAAAAAACAACAGAAAAATAAAAACAATGGATGTCGAAGAAATAAAAGAAATAGAACTGGAAGAAATAGACTCCGAAGATGATCCTATAAAAATAAAAGCTGTAGGAATGGGGGTAGATTTGAATTTACTTGCTAGCACTAGCAGAATCAAATTCATTTACAAAACCAAAGAGCACAGCAGCAGAAGAACATTTGATGTATCGCTGACCACAACGCTGATAGATGATACTATTCGAAGATTATCAGATGCAGCAGAAGGAACATCAAATTCATCAATTAGTTCAGTTATGAATGCTATGATAAATAAAAGACATTTTGGTCCACCGCAACTTCGAAAAGAACAAGTGGTATTTCAAATACCAACCTTCATAAAATATATAAGAGCTTCAGCTGATCAAAGATACGGTGCCAGAAACACAAAATTCAGATTCACTCCAGCAAACGAACTACCATTTGCTGCTTTAGGACAAACAATTTACACTGAACAAATTCACGAAAGAATTGAAAACGATCCCCAAGGTGGAATAATGAAACATTGGGCTGTATTATTACAAAAAATGATAAGAGGATTTGGAATAGAAAAATTTCTTCGCAACTCAAATGGTGATTTTTCAAAGGATATAGTTTTTAAGCCAACTCTTATTAACCTTAATATGAGTTTTGATGATTTAAGAATAAGGCAAATTTGTTTTGAAAGTGATCTTACAATTGGTGGAGCTCCTGACGGATATATTGGAAGAGAAATGCTTAAAAGAAGTGATAACATTTTTAACTCAGAGGGACCAGCTAATCAAACTGAGGGGGTTAGCGAATGCTATTTATTCATCGAAGCACTTGCTCAAGTGTACAGTTTATTTTTAGAAAAAATTGAAGGTATAATGGTTGGCTTTTCTATCCAAATAGAAATATATACAAATGATCGCGATAGTGGTGAAAGAATGCAGCTGGGGTTTTTTGATTATTCGAGAGCGTATGAGCATCCTTTTCAAAATGGTATAATGAATCGTTTATTTCAACAGCAAGATAATGAAATAGAAAATCATATGATCGATCCAACTGCGAGTAAACTTTTTTTCACTTACGATGCAACAATGCTAGAAGAAAATCAAGTTACTGTAACCCCTTTATTAAATGATGATAAGCTATGTACTTCAAACAGTACACAAATGCTATGCAATAACATCACCAGCTATCTAAAACTTCAAATGATGGTGATAATTTATTTATTTTATCACCAATATGTACCACAGAGAAACCCCGAAAATTGGACACAAATAATATTAGAGGTGAAAGGAATAAGAGTGATGTTTCGGGACAACAACAACAATACTGGAGGGTTGAATAATGAATTAATTTATAAAGTATTTGAAAAGCTCCAATATAGAGCTGACATCGAATGGCCGCAATTGATTAAAAATGCTATAATAGGACATGAAAGAATTTGGGAAGAACATAAATACAATTGTAAGGAAAAACTTGCTATAGTGTCCTATTATCTTTTGAATGCAGATAAGAAAGCTAGGGGGCTTACAACAAAAAACTATGAATGGAAAAAGATGCCAAAGAATATGGACAATCAACTTTTCGAAATTCGAAAGCACCCCAAGCTGCAAGAATTGTTACATATTGCTAAAAATGAATCAATCAAGCCACTGGTAACAGCAATAAACGAATACGGAAAAACAAAAAATGAAAATATTGGAGTAATCATTTTTAGGAATAATTTCAAGTTACAGGACTATTTTGTCAATCCTAAAGCTGGTGAAGATGACTTAGTAATAGTTTTGGTCATACGAGACGAAGGGGAAGAGTCTCATTGTGACATTTCAACAAAAAGAAAAATGGATACATATTTAAAAAAATTCCAAACAGCATATTTGCTCAACCAAGTTGCAGAGCAAACAAGAGAAGGAATTGATAAAAAAAAAGAAGTATATGCTAAAAGGTTTTTCTTGAACTCATTGAAAAAAGGGATGAAAGATTTCAAAGAAGAATCAAAATTAAATAATCTGTTTTACGATATAGAAACAGAATTTACTGGCCAAAGAAAGCCATATTTACTTTGTGTTGTTGGAAAATTATATTCGTGGGATATAAAGAAAAGCTTTGAAGGTGAAAATTGTATTGTTCATTTTATTGGCTGGCTAGCAGAGCATATAAAGAGGTATTGTCCTGATGCAACGAAAAAAAAAGACGTAAACTTATGGTCTTTCAACGGTGGAAAATTTGATAATATTTACTTATTGCCATACTTGGACAAATTTGAAATAGACGGGGACATTCACAACATCAAGCAGCTACGGTTCACTTTGGAAGGTCATTTGGTGAAAACTTATGACTTTTGCATGACAATGGCAAACAGTTTGGATAATTTGGGGAAACTTTTTAAGGTGGAACACCAAAAAATGAATAAACAAGTGCTTGGAACAAACGACATAGAAAAAATAAAATTGTACTGTTTTGAAGATTGCTATTGCCTTAAGGAATGCTATGAGTCATTCATTGCTAAAATGAAATCGATTAATATCAAATGTCCTACAACATTCATTTCAGCTGCTCATCTTGCTATGCTAATATACAAAAACCAATTTTTGAACGGAATCTCATTTGATGGATTAAATGGTATATGTTATAAGCACGTTTTAAAAAGTTATTTTGGTGGATATACAGCAGTGCTCAAACCAAGAATGAAAGAAGGGCACCTTTATGATATAAACTCTTCCTATCCTCATTCAATGACAGGAAAAATTCCTATTAAATGCTGCAACAAATATTCAAGAACTACTCAATTTCAAAAAGAAACAAAAAGTGGTTTTTGTTACCTTTATGAGTTCAATTTTGTGAGATTTCCTGCTGGTACATCAACTCCAACAATTCCTACACGAACTAAAGAGGGCAACTTTTACTTTATGAATTCGGAAAATTGTTGGCTTTGGGACTTTCATATTGAATACTTACTTAAAGAATACCCAACTTTGGAATATGAGCTCAAAGCCTTTATAAAGTTCGAAATGGGAACTCCATTTGACAATTGGGTAAATACTTTCTATGCTAAAAAATCAGAAAAAGGATGTGAAGAAGTTCTGAAGGTATTATACAAATTGCTGTTGAATAGCTTGTATGGAAAAATGGGTCAACAAAGTTTTCCAAAAAAACTTTATTTTAAGGACATTAATGAACTTAATCAATTGAAAGATGTTGGTGAAGTAGATATTCACGTATTTGATAACAAACCAACATACGAAGTTACTTTTAACAAAGAGATTACAAATCCTACACATATAGGTGCCTTAACTTATGTTGCTAGCTATATAACAGAAAAATCACGGCTTCATTTATTTTCAACGATTCATCAAATAGAAAAAGCTGGCTTTGAGGTTTATTACTGTGACACGGATTCAGTGTTCACAAATATGAAAATGGAAGACCGCTTTGCAGATAAAGTGCATAGTTCAGAGCTTGGCAAATGGAAAAAAGAATGTGATATCAAGAGGGGAAAATTCTTTGGTTCAAAGACTTACATATATGAAACAGTAGATGGAAAGATTGTTTACAAATGTAAAGGAATCAGCAAAAAGTTTATGACACCACAAGATGTTGAAAAGCTTTGGAATTTGGATGAATCTAGTTTAGAGATTCATATAACTGAGAACTGGATGAGGAAGTTTGGCTATGTTGCTAATACTGCTGATGAAGAAACAGTTAAACATTTAAGAACAACAATGAACAGAAGAATATATGACTTTGAAAAAAATGTTTCATATCCAATCGATAGTCTTAATTATGATTCAAAACTGATTGATGAACTTGATTGAATGATTTAAAATAAATGTTTAAAATAAATTTGTAAATAAAGTTTTTTTTATTTTGAAAATGGAATCATTACCTATTTTTGATTGGAAAAACAAAAAAAAGCCCATCTTAAATACTGATGGAATTCGTACTGTCGAACAAGTTTTTTATCCCCAAGGCTATACTAATCAATCTACTGGTATTCAGCCTGGTTCATATGTTAAGTTTGATTTTAGAATGGGTAATTGTTTCTGGGACCCAAAAACTGCGCGGATTAGAATAAGAGTACAGCCAGTTGCTCAAGCAGGACATAGAGATGCAATTTGGCAATTAGATAATTCCGCACAATCCATCATTTCTCAATTTATTATTAGACATAATGGAGTTGAACTCGAAAGAAATACTGAAAATGATTCACTTTGGGCAATGATTCACGATGCAAATACTGATATTGAAACAAGAAAAACAATGCCTTTAGCTGGGTTTGGTAGTTTATTGGGAGATGGTCCTGAACAAAATTTACCAAATTGTACTTATAATACAACTAAAGCATTCACAGATACTGCTTTAGGAGCTCCGTCACTTGATGCATCTGCTAATAATGTTTCTCCTGTATGCCCTTCAATAGCCAGATGGAGACCGTTTTTATGTGTTCAAAGTAATGTCAGTACACCCGCATATGTTGTAGCAGGAGTTTATACAGGTGGTGATACATCAATTCAATTAGAATCTTTTCATCAATGGTATTCACAAATGGGAACACAAGGACAAGAAGCAGCAACAAGTGAAAGCGGTACAGTAGCTTTTCAAACTTGGGATGGTTTGATAAATGGTCCTGTTGGAAGTTGGGGTTTTAGTAGACCAATAGGTGATTTAGCTGTAGGCGGTATGGAACCTTGGATGACAAGTGGAACTTTACCTAGATGGACAATTTCGGGAGGACATAGCACAAGAAAAACACCTAAAATGTTAGAATTTGAAATTCCTTTACCTAGTTGGATATTCGGTCCACCATCTGAGCATGGAACTTTTATGCCAATGGGGTTATTTGAAGGTTTAGAATTTGAATTTCAATTAAATACTTATGCTTTTACAGTTCATGGCTATCCTGATACAAAAAATAGATTTCATCCTAGCTGGGACCCCACCACAATGCTATTTTCTTCAACTCATGCCTTGCAAGATCAAACATTATCTAGAGCTTCATGGATTTGTAACACATTTGAAATTAGAGTAGAAACAATATGGCTTCCACCATTACAAACACAACGAATTATGGATAATGCTTTAAGTGGATTTAGCTTACCGTTAAAATTATTTTATTTATGTAATAAAGTTAGAGTTCAGTCAGTTCAAGCGTCGCTTCAACAAACTTGGCAGATTAATCAAGGCTTTGAATCTATGATTGCTTTGTTTATAAGAATTCAACCAACTATACACGAAAACTTTCCTTGGGCTAGAAAACATACTTATATTTCAGGAAATGTTACCTATTTACAGATTGTAACATCAATGGAAAGAATCCCAACTCAGCCAATTGAAGGAAATGCTGGTAACCTTGATGTAGATATAGATGAAAATACTAATCAATTGAATAAATATTCATATGTCCCATTTTTAAATGAAACAGAAAAAGCTTGGGGTAGATATTTTAGTTCGAGAAAACATACATTAATTAATCCTACTAATTATACAATTTCTAATGTTGGCTTCGCTCCAGGAACGACAGGAAGTAATATCAATACTCCATATACTGTGGCTGCTACAAATTTTTACGGAGTTTCGTTATCACAACCTGGAGCTACATTAGCTTATGTGAATAGACATATTGGAAGAGGAATGTATGGTCTAGATACAGAAAAAGTTGATTATATTGCTAATATTAAATCAGGACTTAATACTGTTGATATTAGACCGTTCAATATTGAAATAAAAACAGACTCAGAACAATATACATATGTTTCTTCACAATCAAGTACAACAAACAGTGTTTCAGGTGTACCTTCAATTCAAACAGCTACAGCTGGTTATACTGGTGCATCATTTGTTTATTTCTGGGCTCACTATGATGCTACTTTAAGTTTAATTCCAGGTGAAGGATGGAGAGTAACTGGAAGAATGTAATAAATTAAATTTATAAATAATTTTTTTGTTTTTTATGGATTTAATACATCAAACCACTAAAATTCATTTTATTGAAATACCTAATGAACTACAACCAGTTGTTAAAGGGACAGCTGATTCTTGTATAGTTAAAATGAATGAGATTACTTTTTCTATTTTTAAGGATGAAGAATTGGATGAATGGAGAGCTCCTGTTTTTTTTACATATAAAGTGAATGGAATTCAATTTTTAGCTGTCATGGGGATATATTTATTTGCTACAAATTGTTTAATGTATCCGACAATAAATGTTCTATCAATAGAATGTTCGAAAGATTTCAAAGACTTCTTGAAAGAAGAATTAAATAATAGTTTGGTTGAATTAAATAATAAATAATTTATTTTATTTAATGGAAAAATACGATAAAATTGATGATTATTTTTCTTCTAATGGTAAGCATACCTCATATTCTAGCGGCGATATGGAGAAGGTCCCGCAGATCTCAAAACAGATTAAAAAGACAGTCCCGATTAGAACAAAGTTCGATGTGAGCGAAGTCGAAAAGATAACAAATGTCAATTTTCCCGAAACAATTGGCGCGGACGCGAAGTACAATTCAAAATATAAGATTAAACTTTCTTATAAGAAAAAAAATGAGCAAAAAGGTAATCATTCGAAAACTGTCTTCTTTGGTCGACACGGTCGATACGATTATATCGAACATAAAAACACAGCTCTCAGAGACGATTTCATTAGAAGAAACAAATGCAAGCCAAAGTCCGAATTCGAGCCAGCATTCTGGGATATTTTTTTGCTCAACGGTAAAGAAGACGACTTAAATAAGAGTTTTGTTAATTTAAAAAATAAAATACTTAATTAATATTTGCTTTGATAAGAACTATAATTATCATCTGGTCTTTCTATCATTCCTGCTAAACTATCAGCTGAAAAATTGTATTTACTATCGTAATATTTTTGTAGAGCAGCATTTATTTGATAATCGTTATACTGTCTTGCATGTGCATCTTCTAATGCTTGCATTTCAGCTTTCGCTTTAGCTTCAGCTGTTTTAAGAACATAATCTCCATATTGTTTTTTTTGAAGTTGTTGTTGATAAGTAGGATTTTGGGCTTTCCAAATTTCTTGATTCGGATTTTTTATTGCATATTCTACTCCTTGATATTGTCTTTTGTCGTAATTAGGGTTTGTTGGAATATAATTTGATGGTTGCCCTGTTGGTATAGAACTTTGTGTAGCAAGTGCTTGTTGTTGTTGTAAAGCATATTCTTTGGTTCCATAAGCAGGAGCTAAATTAGCAGCAGCTTGTGCTTGTTCATACATATTTTTTTGAGCTACCCAGTTTTTCAAATCATTTTGATATTGAATTGGATCACCAAACATTCCCATTGTTGGCATGGGTCCTGGCTCTGTAATTGTTTTAGATAATTGTTGTAATTGAGCAGTCGTCATTCCATTAGCATTTAGCGAATTTTGATAATTAGTTGTAGCAGTTTTAGTATCAGCTATTTGTTGTACTGCGGCTTTTGTTTTTTCAAGTCCTTTAGTTATTCCTAAATCTTGCATAGCCTTTGCTTTCGAGCCTCCTGTATTTATTATTTTTGATGTTTCGGTTAATGCACGATTTATTGAATCAGTGGTTTTATTATTCAATCCTGCAGCTTTAGCTTGTCTTTTAGTAAGGGGGGTTAAATCTGGCTTCCCTACTGAAGGTTTTTGATTTCTTTGTGGTTTTTGTTGTAAATTTCTGTTATTCGTTATAGTATTAGCCAGATGACTTGGTAAGGTTGGTATATTTCCTCCTGGAGGGTTAGGATTAGTTTTTAATGCTTTTTTATTTTTAGATAGGATACGGGGTCCGTAGCGATGATGGGTGTAATAGCTTTCAGCTGATGTATCTAATGTATTTAAAGCGTCTCTTATTAATTGATTTTGATATTCAATATATCTGGGATCATCAATTCTAACACTTGTTCCGTTTGGTAATAATTCTATTGTTGGGTCTGACTCGATAGGTATATCTGAATCATTAGGTAATCCATATGCACTTCCTACTCCAATTGCTACACCCCCAACCCCAGCTACAGGTTTTCCCCATTTATCCCACCAACTATTTTTTTCATTGTTAATTACTTAAGGTTTTAATTTTTAAAATTTACCAAATGGTTGTGGAGTATATTTAACTAAACCTGGTGTCGTTGGAACTATATTACTATATGTAGGTGGTTCGATATCAACAGGATCAACAGCATATGGACCTGGGTTAACTAGTTGTATTTCTTCATTTACAATAGGAACAATTTCTCCTGTTGCTACAACTTCAGTATCATCTTTTGGATTTTCTGCTTTTGTTGTTTGATGTGCTTGTTCTTTTTGTACAATTGTATTATTTTTTGTTGTATTTGGCAATGTCGGTGCTGGTTTAGGATATTCAATTTCCATTTGAGCAGGCATTTCTGCTTTTTTAAAATTTACTTCTCTAAAATCTGTGTATGTAAAGTGATCATCGATTGGGTAAATCACTTCTGTTCCTATCGAATATCGTGGATTATACCAAGGGTATATTTTAGAATAATCGAATGTTTTAATAGGAAGTCCATATGTATTAACTTCATTATTATGTTTTTTATCTAAAGAGTATTGTTTTGTTTTGAATTCTGCTTTAGTAGTTTGAGTAAAACTAGAACAGTCTCTTGATTTGGTAGTTTTCATAAAAAAACTTCTGTAAGTTTATTGTTATAAATTTTGTTATTTAAATTATTTATAAAATAGAACGCATGAGGGTTAATCTTTGTCTCCAATACAAACATTTTCTTAAAGCAGGGAGGGTTGTTTATAATCACTTCTTTAAAAATCTCATCAAATTGCTTTGCTGGAACCCTAAAGAGAAAAAGACCAGTAGTCATTACACGCCATGATAATGGTATCAAATTCCATTTTTGAACAACCAAGATTAAACTAATATTGAATTCCTTGTAATGCCTTCTATTATATACTAATTCATTAAATATAACATCTTTTTCATAACTTTTTAATTGACCAGCACAATCATCTATTACTACTAATATATTCTCTATTTCTTTTTCTTTTTTGTTTATTTGTTCAAATTCGTTTATTTTTTCGCTCAACCAACTAGGAGAAAACGATTTATACCAATTTACTCCTTCTTCTAATTGAATTAATTCTTTTCCAAATGGTGTAGGTGTAATAAATAATATTTCATCGAATTTTTGTAAGTAACATCTAGGATCTCTAATTAAATTAACTACTAAAGATGATTTCCCACTTTCTGGTGGTCCTACTATCACATATTGAAATGATGTTTGTAACACTTTATTTTCTATATTTATTCCAGTTGTTTTATCGATTTTATATTTAAAGTCCATTATAAATTATTTTATTTAATGACTGCGGAAATTATTATTGATCTTAATAATGATGGATTAGGTCCTTGGGATATCACTATACCTCAGCATTTACATGGAAAAAAAGTATATGCTTACATCAAAGAACTTAACTGGACTTTTTCACTTCAGAATTTAGAAACACTTGGATTTAGTGCTATCAATTATTCAAATCAAGGAATCACTAGCTATACTACACAGATCCCTGATGTGAAAGTAGATTATTTAAGTAGATCGGTTGTACCTTTTAGTTATGTTTGTTTACACGCAGTAGATTTACCTTCAACATATTTTTTTTCAAAATATGGAGCACCTACTGATTATTTAGTTGTTTGTTCACCACAAACACCTTTAGATAGTGTACAAGTTAATACAATATCAAGATCAGTTTCATATTGTTATAAAACTGAAACGCCTGAAAATTTTATTTTATTAGCACAACCAACATTTAAAATAAGACAGAGTCAAGGATTAAGCGGATTTAGTATTATCGGTTCAGGCTTCACATCAACTCCTTTAATTAAAAATACTGTAGTAAGTGAAGATAATAAATTAAATTGGACTGTTGTTAATGGTAAAATTGTAATTAGTTTATTTATTGATGAAAATTAATTACGCCCATGTTCTATATAAATCTGTTGCTGCCCCCCTGTTTTTCAAATCTGAGTAACTCTGTGTATACATCATCAATTCGTCTCCTATAAATTTAGCTCTTGATGAACCAACATTTTTTAATGCATTCTCTGAATAGTAAGGCGTATAAGCACCAAAGTCAAATGCGGCTGGGTTCCTAGAATTAGTTTCCACTTCCAACCACGTACCTGGCTTGTTACCTATTGCTGCACTTATTGTCATTTTTCTAGCATCTTTTATATTTTCTTCGAGTTGTTTAAGCGATGCTTTTTTATTTTGTTTACTTACTCCCCATTTGTTTATAAATTTAGCCTCGCTGGCGTTTTTTTCATATGTTTTTATTTGCAAACCTAAATTAGCCTTTGATATTCCCTCTGTAGCCTCTACCCCCGATCCCACAACATATCTTATATTTTTTTGATAAGGAGTATAATCACTTGGTGGAATTGATTTTACTGTTTCTCCCAATAAACTATCTGCCATTTTAAATTGTGCTTTAATTGTTTTTTTAAGTGCTTTATCACCTTTTTTGTCCCAATCACCTAAAGTAATTATTGCTTTTCCATAACCCTTTAAAGCAGCAACAAAGTTAGCGGATGCTTGGTTTATTCCATATAGAGCTCGGGCTTGTTTTATATGAAATTTTAACATTTCTGTATTTTTATACCCTTCAGGGGTGTGCGCTTGTTTTATAATTAATGATTTAAGAGCTAAAGATAAATCTTTTATTTGCTGTTTATTTATAGGTCTATCTAAACCGTATATATAATAATATCTTCCGTCAAAAACAAAATTGTTATCTACCCCTTCTATTGGCCTCAAACTTTCAAACCATTTTGATATCACTCCTAATTTTGGATTCGCTGCTATAGCTGCTCGTATTGAAGCATAATTAGCCTCTTTTTTTTCGTTTTCTTGAACTTGACCAGCTACATATTCAGGTCGATAATTTACTCTTGAAGGAAGTTGATTATTTATTGTATTATAATTCAAAAACCCTCCCAAATTAGCCAATTGAGCTTTAGTCTGAACACCACCTAAATCTATTGCTCTTTGCGGTACTATAAAACTACTTCTATCCAATTTTTTTGACAATTTTTCTTGAACCGCTGCTGGAGTGTTTGAAAGAGCTGCATACATTGCACTAAAATCGTCATATCTTGGTGTGTTTAATCCCCGTTTTCTGAATTTCCCGGGCTGAAGTAATTCAGCCAATTTATTTGTAGGTAAAGCTGGCATAGGTTCTATTTTAGCTCCCTTAGGAATTGCATAATATGGATTATTTATTTCCTGAGCTTCGGTTGAATCACTCATCATTTCAATGTTTACTGGGTTTTGTACTTCGATATTGTCACTTGGAATATTTAAATAATATATTTTATTGTTGTCTGAAAATAAATTAAAATCATCAAAATAATCTCTATATCCAATTTTTTTTGGTATTACATTTTCTTGTAATACATCTATTTGATTTCTTTCTTCTCGTATTTGATGTGCTTTTCGTGATTCTATTTCTAATCTTCCACTTGTTTTTTGTGTTAATATACCATTAACAGCATCAATTGCTTCTAAATATTCTTTTTTTTTATTTAAATATTGTTCCTTTTGAAATATATTTTTTATATAAAAAAACCCTTGTGCTTCAAGTGTTTTTCTTCCTGCATTCAATTTTATTCTATCTATCCTTTCTAATAATTCAATTAATTCACTAATATCTATAGATTTATCTATTTCCCATTCATTGTAAAGTCTAATTATCTTCTGCAGTTCATATAATTTAGGTAAAGCATCAAAAACAAGATCATAGTATCTGTAATCACTAAGTGACATTATTTTTATTTAGAAATTTGAAAATTCAAATTTGGGTTGGCGCGAAAAACGGCGGACGCTCTATTATGAGGGTATGTCAAAAAAA
>Ga0073922_1000047_pt1 | contig 12021 bp, 10 predicted proteins | sample GWRWT2_2Sept14_FD_70955 | JGI IMG/M metagenome (GOLD analysis project Ga0073922, IMG submission 70955) | Sand microcosm microbial communities from a hyporheic zone in Columbia River, Washington, USA - GW-RW T2_23-Sept-14 | ecosystem: Engineered > Artificial ecosystem > Sand microcosm >...
ATAGTAAAATTAATCCAATACCACCATCTAATTTATCTTCAATAGAATATTTAGATTTAATGAATATTAAAACATTATCAATTATTACACCAAATATTAAAAAAGAGATTGAAAAATCAAGAACATTAAATAGATTACAACCTAAAATAGTTGAAACTGAACCAATACAATCTATTATTCCATCAAAAATTATACTTCCACCACAAAATATTATGCAAAATAAGATGGAAGAATCTTTACGACAACAAAGATTACCATCAAAAGATAAGAATAATGTGTTACAAAAAGATACAAATGAAATGTATTCATTACAATCAAATGAGATAAAAGATTCTCCTTTATCAATTGATGATAGTGAAAAAGAATATAAACGAAAATTAGAAGAACGTGGATTATTAAATAATAATGTTAAAAATGATGAAGAAAATAATGTAGAAAATATTGGAAAAATAAAAGAAATCAAAAATGAAGAAAATAATAATAAAAAAGATATTAAAGATAAAGAATATTTTACAAATTTTCCAAAAGAAGATGATATAATATTTAATCCAATTATTGAAAATAGTGATTTTTATGATATAGATAATGATATTAACGAAAGTACCTTACCAACAAGTAAAAAAAAAAATATTAATGTTAATAATCAAGCAACAATTCAAAATAAATTAGATGAAAATAATTTATCATATAATTCACAAAATATTAATAATACATCAAATGTTATATTACAAAAAAAATCTAAATATACAACGAAAAAATATTTTATAGTTATTGATTCTCGCGATCGTAATTTAGATTTATATCCCAAATCAACACATTTTATGGTAAAATTTTCACCAGCAACAGATGATAAAATAATTAAACCTATATGTGTTACAATAGGAAACAATACAATTATATATGTAATTAAAGAAGATATTATTGGAGATAGTCATCATGCAAATATTCCAATAACATTTGAAAATATTGTATCAATAAAATGTACACAAGCAATTATACCATTAGATTCTGTATATATATGTGGAATTGCTCCAAATAAATATTATCCAAATTCAGTAGATACAATATGTAATTATCCAGGAACATTTCCAGTTAAAAATTATTCTAGAACAGCTATTTGGAATAATTATATTGGTATTGAGACAACAATTTTAGATGAACCATATTTATTATTAAATGTTAAAGAATTAGAAAGTTATAGTCCATATAGTGCAAGTACTAATACTGGATTACGTAATGCAATGACAAGATTATGTTATGATACTTCATATGGTCAATTAAGTCCATTTATTAAAATGTTTGCAAGTGATGTAGATGAATATTATGTTCATTCTCCAACAACACTTGGTAAATTAAATACATTTACAATTTCTTTAAGAACACCGACAAATACATTAGTTGATTTAGGACAAGATAAAATTTATGTCAAAAAATTTGAAGAAAGTCCATTATATATTAATAATTGTAAATCAACAAATAAAAGTAAACAAGTTAGAGTTTATTTAAGTAATGATAAAAATTTTTGTGCATTTTCACCAGAATGTGGTTGTGGTGATTCTATATATAGTCATGGTTGTCGTCCAGGTGATTTATTATATTTTTATAATACTCAACCGTGTAATCCAATATTTGTAGTGTTTCAAAATGAGACATATACAATTACATATAATAATTTTACAATTAATCCTATTGCTGAAACAACAAGTGGTAATTATATAATTAATATTAATATTACAACTGAAACATTTGATGTTGTTCCAATAGATTTTTCTAAATTTTTACAAGTAGATGATTTTATAGTATTAAAATATGGAGGAAAGGATAATTTTTATAAAGTTATTTCATTTATTGATAATTATCATATTATTATAGAAACAAATAATCCAAATTTTATAGTAGAATTATCACCTATTATAAAAGTTGGCTATGCTAAAAATGATAGACGTGGATATCAAAATAATGATAAATATGATTTAATATATAGAGGTGGTGTTCGTGTATGTGAAGTTGGTGATATTAATAATAGTGGAAATATAATAGGACCAAATTTTTGTTCAGAATATGATCCAAATGTTTTTGATTCACAAGGAACACCATTTTTATTAGATGAACAAGTTTATTTTTTTGATATTAATCTTCCATGGGATACATTTCCATCATGTTATAAAGATCCATATTATAAAAATAATATTTTTTTTATAAAACAAAAATTACAAGTAAGTTATACATTTAAAATTGAAATTATGGAAAAAAATTCGGATTATTTAGATTCTTATATAAATTAAAAATAATTTTATTTTTGAGTTATATATCAAAATGATAATTAAATATTTTATTATTTAATTTTTCAGTAAATGAAAAAGTAATTTTTTCGATTGAGTATACTCCTTCATTTAATGTTGGTTCTTCATAAGTTTTATCAAAATTATGATAAACTGAATTTGATAATATATTTGTATGATTTAATTGAGCTCTATAATGATTTATATGTTTTGCTAATGATGTTGAAATATCAAATACTATTATTCTAACATTGAATATATTATTTTTTTTTGCAAGTTCTATATATTTATTACGACTTTTTTTTGTAGAATTAGTTGAATCTAATATGATACTATTTTTATTTATGAATGCATCTTTTATTTTTTTTTTATATAATTTATCATCTAAATTGATTCCAATATAATTTTTATAATTTTCTGTAAAATTATAAGTAAATTCAGTTTTTCCTGAATTTGGTTTTCCAACTAAAATAATCATTTCTCTTTCTTTTTTTGGTTTAATTGTATTTTTTTGTTTTGGAAAAGATAAATTTATATATTCATCTTTTGGAATATTCAAATTTTTTTTTTCAAAAATATTTTCTGGTATATTTATATGTAAACCGATATTATATGCAAATCTAATATTTATATAATTTATATCATTCTTATGATCAAATATATTACCGCAATAAAAAGAATTTTTTTTATCAATAAAAATACCATATTTTTCTATAAAAAAATCCCACATACCAGACATTGGTTTTCTAAAATAATCTAAATCAGTTGATATAAATATATCAAATTCAATATTTAATTCTTGATGTATATTGTTAATTTTATCAATAAAATCATTTTTATTTATTTTATTAGTAGATATTTCTGGTTGATTTGTAAAAATTATTATTTTATAACATTGATTATAATAATTATATAATATTTCTTTAACATTGGAAAAATTAAATACCCAATCATTTTTATCAATTGGAATTTTTTTTCCGCTTATTGTTTTAATAATTGTATTATCTAAATCAAATGCTGCTATTTTATTGAAAGTATCATTTTTTGCCATAGAATATAGTAGATTATTGAATGTTTCAAATATCATATATTTATATATTAATAAAATTATTTATATAATTTTATTATTTATTTTACGGTTATAAAAAAGATATAAAGTAAATATATATATATATATATTATAGTTATGAATATTGATTATTTTTATAAAATAATGCAATATATGGTAACAAATGATATTGTTAATACATATTTAATAACAAAAAATAACGATGAAAATATTAATTTCATTATTAGAAATAGATCTCAAAAAATGAATGATTTATTACATCATCTAAATAAATATTCAAAAATAAAAGAAAAAGATAGTATTATTGGACAAAAATGTTTAATATGTTATGATGATTATAAAATAGGTGAATATAAAAGAAAATTACATTTATGTTCTCATGTTTATCATAAAAAATGTATAGATAAATGGTTTAAAAAAAATATTGAACAAATGAATTGTCCATTATGTAGAACAAATTATAATAATACAATTGTTTATAATGAAAATGATAAAAATAATGAAAATAATGAAAATGATAAAAATAATGAAAATAATGAAAATGATAAAAATAATGAAAATGATAAAAATAATGAAAATAATGAAAATGATAAAAATAATGAAAAATGATAAAATATTATAAATTTATATTATTTTATAAAATATTTAATAATTAAGAAATTATTTTTGAAGGAAAATGTTGAGAAAGTTGTTTCATCAAAGATTGATAAGTTAGTTTTTCATTTCCAATTTTAGGAAAAAGTTTAATTAATTTTTCATCAAGATTAATATAACGTTTATCAATTTTTTTCAATCCATCTGTACCAATAATTTCCATTCCACCGAGATTATTCGTTTTAGCATATTGACTAACGAATGAAATTGCATTATTACGACTTGTTTTTGATCCTTCTTTTAGACCCATAAATTCACATAGTTCTTTTGATATAATAAATTCAGGTGCAATACGTTGAATTTTTACTCGACTATCTTTTTTTTCTTTATTTTTCAATTCTTTTGATTGAATACGTTTCATAGTTTTAAACATTTCTTGTAAATAATGTTTAGTTTCAGTCAAAAAAACTGAATAATCTTCACGTAATTTATCAAGATGAACAATACGTTCATTAAAATCAGATTCAAATAATTCCATATCATCAATATTAAATATTTGAGTTGTTTTTTTCTTTTTAGGAGATTTTTTTTCAATATCTTTTTGATCATTTTGTGTATTTTTAACACATTCGATGTTCATATGTTCAATATTTTCAGGATCAATTTTTTTGATTTCATCTTTTACTGAGGTATCAATGATTTTTTGTTCTTTTTCATCTGAGCTAATTTTTTCATCAATTGATTCAACAATATCTTTATTTTTAATTTTACGTGAATACATTTTAGGTTCAGTTTGTTTTTTAGTAAGCATCTTTGAAATTTTTATTTTATCAGCTAATATTAAAATTTTATATTATATTGAATTATAAATTTTATATAAATATTTTTTTCATTTTTTTATTAAAAAATAAGTTCTTCAATTTTCCAATCTTCATATTTACCATTTGGTAATTTACGACGTACGATAAGTGGAATTTTTCTCGTTTCTAATTCTTTTCTTGCAATATCAAGAGTATTTTTAAGATTGCCTATTTCAACTGTCGGAAGACTACCGTTATTCAATTGTTGAGCACGAGTTCCCAATAATCTTGTACGTTCATATTTTGTTAAATAAGGAATTGTGATTTTAGCATCTTTTATTTTAAGATCTTCTTCTTTATAATCCATAACAACAAATTTTTCTCCCATATTTGACATTAATTGTTCATCTTGATTTTCTTCCAATAAATCTTCATTTAAAGGAAGATCACCTGTATTATTTACTTCATTTATATCAATAATATTATTGGTATTCATAAATATATAATAGTATTATATATTTATATATTTATATAAATTTCATTTTTTTTATTTAATAAAAAAGTTCATCAATTTTCCAGTCTTCATATTTACCACCTGGTAATGTACGACGTAATATAAGTGGTATTTTTTTCATCCTTATTTCTTTTCTTGCAATATCAACTGTATTTTTAAGATTACCTATTTTAACTGTTGGTTTGCTACCATTGTTTAATTGTTTAACACGAACCTCTATTAATCTATTATATTCATATGTTGATAAATAGGGAATTGTTACGAACGGATCTTTAAAATTTATATCTTCTTCTCTATAATCCATTATAACAATTGTTTCTTCCATATTAAATATCAAATATATTAATTTATAAATAATATTAAGAATATTTCCATTCTGTATTACAATTAATACAAATATAAATAAGTATCATACTAATAGGTTCATTATAGAAAACTACCTCTTGTAATGTTTTATCTTTATGACTAATACAATCTATATTTGGACAAATTTTTTGCTTTGTTCTACTTAATGTAGGGTCGTATCTATAATAATTAATATTTTCAGTATTTAATTGATTAACATTTTTATATACTGTTTTTTCAATAAGTTGTTCAAATGATTCTTCTTTAGAACCACACGTTTTACATATCATATAAAGTTTATTGCTTTCTTCAATAAAATATAAAATATTATTACATTGTTCGCAAAATTTCATTTTTAATACCTTAATATTATAATATATAATTTCATTTTTTTATATTTTATTTTAATGAATTTAATTTATATAAATCAATCATTTTATTTATTTGTATTTCATAATCATATAATGGTTTTTCAATATTATAAAAACATTCATATATAATACTTTTTTGTAATATCATATAATTTTCTTTATTTTTGATAGCATTTGATATGTATTTTTCATAATTATTATAAAAATAAGAATGAATTATATTTTCAAAATCTTCAAAATCAGATGGAATTTTATTTAAAGTAATATTTATTGCTATTTTAAGATTATAATATGTTATAATTAAATCATAGCATTTTACAATATTTAATTTAATATTATCATATCCAGGTTCATTAATCATTGGATGTTCTATAAATACTAATCCTAATAAAGATGTTAATACAGATCTTAGTGTATTACAAGGTGACCATCCAGGACCATTCCAAGTATTAAGAATGGAAAGACAAACTTTACCAGATGAATATAAATTTGGATTAAATCTTATATTATTAAATAATGATATAAATTTAAATTTAGGTGGAGAAAATGGATAATCAGTTGGAAATGTAATATCAAAAAAATAAAATCCACCCTGATATGGTGTATTATCAGGTCCAATTATTAATGCTTTTATATTAAAAATATTATCTTCATTAATTTTTATAAATATTCCTTCTTTTTCCAATGGATCTTTTTGAATTGATGTAACATCGCTAATAATACGTAAAATAGTATTATTCATATAATTATTATATAATTATAATATAACTAATTTTTTTATATTAATTTTAATGATAATATATAAATTAACTTAAAGTGAATTCATTATATATTTATATTTAAAAAAAAATGAAAAATATAAATATATAATATTATATATAGAAATATATATATTATAAATATAATGAGTATTAATGTTAAGAAATCTTCATTATATAATACATTTTATGATTTTTTAGACAGTTTTCGTATTAAAAATGAAAACGAAAAAATCACACATACAAGTTGGGGTAAAATTATGGGTAAATATCATATTCCTGATGATAAATTAGATATATTTTTTGATTTATATAGAAAAGAAATTTTTGAAAATGATCAATTTGGTAAATTAAATATTATAGAACAACATAGTAATGTATCTCCAATTATAATTGATATTGATTTTAAATTTAAAATTGATATTTCAACTAAAATGAAACGTCTTTTTAATTTTAATCATATTAAAAAAATTGTTAAAATATATATTGATGAAATATTAGATACATTTATTTTTAAAAATAAATCAGAACAATTATTGGCATTTGTTTTTACACGAAATAATCCATATGAATGTAAAGGTAATATAAAAGATGGAATACATATTATGTTTCCATTTATAATTTCAGAACCAAATATTCAATATATTATTCGTGATAAAGTTATTGAAAAAATTAAAGAAGATAATACAATAAGTGATATACCATTTGAAAATCCATTAAATGATGTTTTTGATAGATCTGTTATTTATAAAAATGGTTGGTTTATGTATGGTAGTTCTAAACCTAATTGTGAACCATATAAACTATCATATATATTTGATAATTCATTAGAATTAGTGAAACCAGATGAAGTTAATTATGATGGAATTAATGATTTTGCTAAATTTTTAAGTATTCGACGTTATGTTGATGCTGATGTATTAGAAATTAATACATCAAAATTCAGCGAATTAGATAAATTATCAAAAAAACAAATTTCATTTCAAATAAATAAAATGAAAAGAATACATAATGAATCATATAATATTAAACATATTTCGCAATTAGTTGAAATATTATCAGATGATCGATATAATAATTATTATTTATGGAGAGATTTAGGGTTATGTTTGCATAATATAGATTCTAATAATATTGAATTATTAAATATTTGGATTAATTTTTCAAAAAAATGGTTAAAATTTAAAGACGGCGAATGTGAAAAATTATGGAATTCGTTCCATATAAGAAATGGAAATGATGCTTTAAAATTAGGAAGTTTATTTTTTTGGGCAAAAAAAGATAATCCACAAAAATTTATTGACATTCGTCGTCAAGATATTAGATATTGGATTGATAAAAGTATGAATTGTACTAATTATGATGTAGCACGTGTATTATATGAAATGTATAAATATGATTTTAAATTTGTGGATCCTTCTTGGTTTGAATATAAAGGACATCGTTGGGTAAATGTTGGTCGCAGTGGAATTACATTAAGAAATAAAATTTCTGAAGAATTAGTTCGTGAATATGGGCAAATTGTGAGTGATTATAATGAAATTACATGTAAAATAAGTATGGATGATAGTTTATCAACAGAAGATAAAGACAAAGAAATAAATAAGTATGAAGAAAAAACAAAAATATTAGTTCAAATTATGACTAAATTGAAAACAACCTCGTTTAAAGAAAATATTATGAAAGAATGTAGTGGATTATTTTATGATAAAGAATTTTATTCAAAATTGGATGATAATAATTTTTTAATTGGTTTTGAAAATGGAGTTTATGATCTTAAGTTAAATGAATTTAGAGATGGACAACCAGAAGATTATATCTCACTATCGACTAAAATTAATTATATTAAATATGATGAAAATAATCCATATGTAGATGAAGTAAAAGATTTTATTACTAAGGTATTACCAATTTATTCTGTAAGAGAATATGTTATGAAAGTTTTAGCGAGTTCATTACAAGGTCATAATGCAGAAGAAAAATTTCGAATTTTTATTGGAAATTCAGGAAATGGAAAATCAAAAATTATGGAATTAAATTCTTTAGCTTTAGGTCAATATGCAGATAGTTTCCCTGTTACATTATTTACTGGAAAAAGAGCATCATCAAATTCTGCTTCTCCAGAAATAGAAGCGAGTAAAGGAAAAAGATTAATGCAAATTGATGAACCAGAGGAAGGTGCTGCTATTAATGTTGGTTTAATGAAACAATTTTCAGGTGGTGATAAAATTAAAGCACGTGGTTTATTTAAAGATCCAATTGAATTTAAACCACAATTTAAAATGATTTTAATTGTAAATGATTTACCAAAATTACCTTCTCATGAAGGAGGTACTTGGAGACGTGTTGAAGCTGTAGAATTTGTTGCTAAATTTGTAACAGAATTAAAAGGAGAATATGAATATGAATATTTAAGAGATGAAAATTTAAGTGTTAAATTTAATGATTGGAAAGAAACATATATGAGTATTTTATTGGAATATTATAAAATGTATAAAAAAGAAGGTGTATTACCTCCATCTGAAGTAACTAAATTTACACTTGAATATCAAAAATTAAGTGATATGTATGCAGAATTTACAAATAATTATTTAGAACGTTCAAATATATCTTTAACAGATTTAAGTGATTTATATAAAGAATTTAAGATATGGACAATTGAAAATAATCCTAATAGTAAACCCCCTACAAAAATGGAATTTAAAAAATATATTGAAAAGAAATTTGGTAAAACAAATATTCATAATGATTATCTTAAAGGATATAAAATTATTGATTATCAAAATAAAGTTAAAAATTCTATTATTGAAAATTCATCTTTATTTGATGATGTAGAAAATAAAGAAGATAATATAACTACCACAGAGATTGAAGAAATTGAAATTACTTAAATTTCAATTTATAATAAAATTAATATATATAAAAACAATAATAATTATAATAATTATTATAAAATGTATATTATTATTGCGTTTTTATCAAGTGTTTCTATTTATATTATCAGAAAATATTTGTTTTCAACAAAACAAACAGTATATACACAAATATTATCAATGAATCATAAATTAAATGTTATCAATAATAAATTTAATGTTTTAATTCAAGAAGAAACAAAAATTAAAAATAAATTATGTAAATTAGTATCAAAAAAAATTTTAAAAATTTATAATTTACATAATACTCTTGATAATATTTCTATTGGAGGAATAAGATATATGTTTGACATGGCTACGAATAATGACATAAATATGCAAAATAAAATATATTCATTAATTGGAGAATATATTGATGTTAAAAAATTTAAATCAAAAATGTATTTTTGTTATATATTTAATGATAATAATGAACAATATATTAATATTGATTCAGCTGTTGATGAAACAGATGAAGAAGATAAGACAGATGAAGAAGATAAGACAGATGAAGAAAATAAGACAGATGAAGAAGATAATACAGATGAAGAAGATAAGACAGATGTAGAAAATAAGACAGATTAATATGTAGAAAATTGAAATTATTTAATAATAATAAAATATTATAAACAGATATAAAAAAATTAATATATATTAATATATTAATAATTATCATAAATGTATATTACTATTGCGCTTTTATCAAGTGTGTCTATTTATATTATTGGAAAATATTTGTTTTCAACAAAACAAACATTATATAAACAAATTTTATCAATGAATTATAAATTAAATGTTATTAATAACAATATTAAAATAAATAAACAACACATTAATGTTTTAATGCAAGAAGAAACGAAAATTAAAAATAAATTATGCAAATTAGTATCAAAAAAAATTTTAAAAAATTATCAATTATATAATACTATTGATAATAATTCTATTAAAGAATTAAAATATATTTTTGAGATGACTACAAATAATGATATAAATATGAAAAATAAAATATATTCATTAATTGGAGAATATATTGATGTTGATAAATTTCAAGAAAAAATGTATTTTTGTGATATGTTTAATAATTACAAAAAACATAAATGTAATGAACAATACATATATATTGATTCATTAGTAGATAAAACTAATGATAAAGATGATAAAGATGATGAGGAAGATAGAGAAGATGAGGAAGATAGAGAAGAAGATGAAGAAGAGGATGAAGAAGATAGAGAAGAAGAAGATGAAGAAGATGACGAAGAGGATGAAGAGGATGAAGAGGATGAAGAGGATGAAGAGGATGAAGAAGATGAAGAAGATGAAGAAGATGAAGAAGATGAAGATGATGAAGAAGATGATGAAGAAGATGATGGAGAAGATGATGGAGAAGATGATGGAGAAGAAGATGAAGAAGAAGATGAAGAAGATGATGAAGAAGATGATGGAGAAGATGATGAAGATGAAGAAGAGGATGAAGATGATGGAGAAGAAGATGAAGAAGATGGAGAAATATATAAAAATAATCCCTATTATAATAATAAAGAATATATAGATTATTTAGATAATTTAGTAGATCAATATAAATATAATAAATGGTATTGTAATGAATATTATGATAATGAATACTATGATAAATTTTATAATAAATATAAAAATAATAAAATTATTAAAGTAGATTAAATTTTTTTACAAGCGCTTTTGAAGATTTTTATAAAAATTATAATATATATAATTTAATATTATAGTAATTTATAATATTAAATTAATCATAAATAATTTATATTTAGTTTTTTTTTATTACATTTATTTTTATTAAAAAAAATTTTTCTGTATATAGTTTTAGTTGTTTCATTAAACAAGGTGTAATTTTATTTAATCTTCAAATCTAAAATATTTCTAAACTTCTTTATTATTATATTTTTATTAAGTAGTGATAATAGTAGTATCCATTTATATTGATTTGAAAAATTGTAAAAATAAATTACTATTGCATATAAGAAAAAAATGGTATTATTTTGTAAATAATTGGATATTATAATGTTTAGGAATAATTGAAGAACAAATTCTTTTTATGAATAGTAATATAAAAAATGATTTATTTTATTATATATAAATAATATTTTTAATATATATGCCAATATCAAAACAATATTCATGCAATTTATGTAAAAAAGTATTTAATCAAAAAATTGATTTTACAAGACATCAAAATAAAAAAGCATCTTGTATAATATTAACTGAAATGAAACAACTTAGTCAAACAAAAGAAGAAATTAAAATGGATAATAAAAACACACTTATCAGTGTGTTCAAAAATTGTTTAAATATATTGAGAGATAATGAAGGTTTAACTGGTGAAAAAGCATTAAGAAATTTATC
>Ga0073922_1000048_pt1 | contig 12011 bp, 10 predicted proteins | sample GWRWT2_2Sept14_FD_70955 | JGI IMG/M metagenome (GOLD analysis project Ga0073922, IMG submission 70955) | Sand microcosm microbial communities from a hyporheic zone in Columbia River, Washington, USA - GW-RW T2_23-Sept-14 | ecosystem: Engineered > Artificial ecosystem > Sand microcosm >...
AATGTCCTTGTGAAACTTTTGATGCACAACTTTTATGGAGTTTTACTTAATATTTTAATTTTATTTATTTTATATTATTTATATGCTATATATATAGGAATAATATAAAATATGTCATGTGCACCATCAAAAAAAAATAATAATTTAACTTGTTATTCTTTAATATCTTTACAAAATATAGCTAAATCATATAATAAATATTATTCGAATAAAATAAAAATTAATGGTCAAACTAAAAGTCAATTGTGGAATAATATACGTAATAATTTGAGTAATATATGTGGTAATTTTGAATATTGTTGGATGAAAAAAGGTTTTGGAAATAATAGTGATGAAATTAAACATAATACATTTCGACCTGAAATGCCTAAAGAATGGATTGATAGTTCTTTAACAACTTGGTTAAATACAGATGATATTAATGCTGTTATGAAACAATATGAATATAAATATAAAGATTTTTTTTTCATAGGTCCTGTTCCAATTGATTGTAATATTAAAAGTAAATTAAGTTGTCAATTAACAAATTTTAATATTAATAAATTAATTACTAAAGGAATATATAAAATTGCTGTAATATATAATACAGATATTAGTACAGGACCTGGAAAACATTGGCAAGCGTTAGTTTGTATTATTCCAAAAAAAATAAATAAAATTGGTCAAATTATATTTTTTGATAGTTATGGTTCTGAACCATCTTCTGAAATAATGTTTTTAATGAAAAAATTACAAACTGATATAAAAAATGGAAATAATATAAATATGATTATAACATGGAATAAAAAATCTCATCAAACAGATTCGTATAATTGTGGAATGTATAGTATGTATTTTATTATTAAAATATTAGAAGGATATACATTAGAACAAATTAATAATATGGATTTATCTAGTAAAACTATACAAAAATTAAAAGAAAAATTTTATCATAAACAATAATTTAATTATATATATATATATATAATATGTCATTTACTCCAACTGTTTTTAAACAAAATACAAAAATTTTTAAAGATTTATTTGTTCTTCAAAATACATTATCATCTAATAATACTATGACTGTTAGTGGTAATATTGATTTAACAACTGATACTACTTTTTTTAATACATATGATAATTATAGTTTAGATGGTTCTCAATTACCTCTTTTTACTTTAGGGAAACCTGTTCAGGAAACAAATTTAATTCAAACTAAAAAATTATCATTATTTAATAATACTCGTAATGGTAATGTTAAAATAAGACTAAATCAAAGTGGTTCATATGGTGTTACTAATTTAACTTTTAATAATCCAAAATGTAAATTATTATATACCAGTAATTTGTGGAATGTATTAAATGGACCTCCATTATATGTTGATACCCAACAAGGTTCTAAACTTGTTGGATCTAATGCCTCTGGTGCTGCATATCAAGGAACATCAGTATCATTATCTGCAGATGGTAATACTTTAGCTATTGGTGGTACAGGTGATAACAGTAATAAAGGAGCAACTTGGATATTTACTCGTTCTGGAACAACATGGACTCAACAAGGAAATAGACTTATTGGAACTAATGCTTCTGGTGCTTCTCAACAAGGAATATCAGTATCATTATCAGCTAATGGTAATACTTTAGCTATTGGTGGCTATCAAGATAGCACAAATAAAGGAGCAACATGGATATTTACTCGTTCTGGAACTACTTGGACTCAACAAGGTTCTAAACTCCTCGGAACTGGTGCTTCTGGAGCTGCTTTTCAAGGAATATCAGTATCATTATCAGCAGATGGTAATACTTTAGCTATTGGTGGAAATCAAGATAAGAGTGGTAGGGGTGCAACATGGATATTTACTCGTTCTGGAACAACATGGACTCAACAAGGTTCTAAACTTATTGGATCAGGAGGTTCTAGTACTGCAAATCAAGGAAAATCAGTATCATTGTCCGCTGATGGCAATAATTTAGCTATTGGTGGTAATGCAGATAATGGTAGCGATGGAGCAACCTGGATATTTACTCGTTCTGGAACTACTTGGACTCAACAAGGTAATAAACTTGTTGGATCTGGAGGATCTGGTGGTGATAATCAAGGATATTCAGTATCTTTATCAGCTAATGGAAATACTTTAGCTATTGGTGCATATGCATCTAATGGTAATGAAGGTACAACCTGGATATTTACTCGTTCTGGAACAACATGGACTCAACAAGGGAATAAACTTCTTGGTTCTGGGGGTAATGGTGCTGAACAACAAGGATATTCAGTATCTTTATCTGCGAATGGAAATACTTTAGCTGTTGGTGGAAATCAAGATGGTGGTAGTCTAAATGGTGCAGTATGGATATTTACAAGAGAAAATACTATTTGGACTCAACAAGGTTCTAAACTTGTTGGAACTGATAGCGACTTTTATGATCAAGGAGCATCAGTATCTTTATCTGCTAATGGAAATACTCTTGCTATAGGTGGTAATGAAAATGATAATCTTGGTAATGGCGCAACTTGGATATTTAATTAAATAAGTTATATTTTTTTCTAATAACATATATATGTCATTTACGCCAACTACATTAAAACAAAATACAAAAATGTTAAAAGATTTATTTATTTATCAAAATATATTATCATCTAATAATATCATGACTACAAGTGGTAGTATTGATTTAACTACTGATAATACATTTTTTAATACATATGATAATTATAGTTTAGATGGTTCTCAATTACCTCTTTTTACTTTAGGAAAACCTATTCAAGAAACAAATGTTATTCAAAAAAAAAAATTATCATTATTAAATAATACAATTAATGGTAATGTTAAAATAAGATTAAATCAAAGCGGATCATATGGTGTTACAAATTTAACATTTAATAATCCAAAATGTAAATTATTATATACTAATAATTTGTGGAATGTATTAAATGGACCTCCAGTATATGTTGATACTCAACAAGGTACTAAATTAGTTGGTACAGGTGCTTCAGGTAATTCTCAACAAGGAATATCAGTATCATTATCAGCAGATGGAAATACCTTAGCTATTTGTGGATACCAAGATGACAGTGGTAAAGGTGCAACTTGGATATTTATTCGTTCTGGAACTACTTGGACTCAACAAGGGAATAGACTTATTGGCACTGGTGCTTCGGGAGCTGCTTCACAAGGATCAGCTGTATCATTATCAGCAGATGGAAATACTTTAGCAGTTGGTGGATTTCTAGATAATTCTGGTAAAGGTGCAACATGGATATTTACACGTTCTAGTACAACTTGGACTCAACAAGGTTCTAAACTTGTTGGAACAAATTCTTCTGGTGTTTCTTTACAGGGAAGATCAGTATCATTATCAGCAGATGGAAATACTTTAGCTGTTGGTGGAAATGCAGATAATAGTAATATCGGTGCAACCTGGATATTCACTCGTTCTGGAACTACTTGGACTCAACAAGGAAATAAACTTATTGGAACTGGTGCATCTGGAGCTGCTTCACAAGGAGTAGCAGTATCATTATCAGCAGATGGAAATACTTTAGCTATTGGTGGACCATCGAATGATAGTAATAATGGTGCAACATGGATATTTACTCGATCTGGAACAACTTGGACTCAACAAGGTAATAAACTTATTGGTACTGGTTCTCTAATAACTGCTCAACAAGGAAGATCATTATCATTATCAGCAAATGGAAATACTTTAGCTATTGGAGGGTATACAGATAATAGCAATAAAGGAGCAACTTGGATATTTACTCGTTCTGGAACAACTTGGACTCAACAAGGAAATAAACTTATTGGAACTAATGCTTCTGGAAATGCTCAACAAGGTATTAGTTTATCTTTATCATCAACTGGAAATACTTTAGCTATTGGAGGATATACGGATAGCCTTAGTAAAGGTGCAACATGGATATTTACAAGAGAAAACACTATTTGGACTCAACAAGGTGATAAATTTGTTGGAACTGGTGCTTCTGGTACTTCGCAACAAGGATCATCAATATCATTATCTTCTGATGGAAATACTTTAGCAATTGGTGGTTTAACTGATAGTAGTTTAATTGGTGCAACATGGATATTTAATTAATTAAATATATTTTTATATCACAATATAATATATGTCATTTTATCCAACTAATTTTAAACAAAGTATACAAATTTTTAAAGATTTAACTGTTCTTCAAAACACATTATCATCATATAATATAATGACTGTAAGTGGATCTATTAATTTAACTACTGATACTACACTTTTTAATACTTATGATAGTTATAGTTTAGATGGTTCTCAATTACCTCTTTTTACATTAGGAAGACCTATTCAAGAAACAAATGTTATTCAATATAAAAAATTATCATTATTAAATAATAAACGTAATGGAAATGTTAAAATTAAATTAAATCTAAGTGGTTCATATGGTGTTACTAATTTAACTTTTAATAATCCAAAAACTGAATTATTATTTATTGATAATCAATGGAATATATTAGATAAATCTCCATTATATGTTGATACTCAACAAGGTAATAAACTTGTTGGTTCTGGTTCTGTCGGCTCCTCCTCATTTCAAGGAAATTCAATATCATTATCTGCGGATGGTAATACTTTAGCTATTGGTGCTACAACAGATAATAGTAGTGCTGGTGCAACATGGATATTTACTCGTTCTGGAACTACTTGGACTCAACAAGGTTCTAAACTTGTTGGAACTGGTGCTGTTAATCCAGCTGATCAAGGAAAATCAGTATCATTATCTGCAGATGGAAATACTTTGGCTATTGGAGGAGAAGGAGATAATAGTACTGCTGGTGCTGTATGGATATTTACTCGTTCCGGAACAACTTGGACTCAACAAGGTTCTAAACTTGTTGGAACTGGTGCTGTTGGAACTGCGCGTCAAGGTTATAGTGTATCTTTATCAGCTGATGGTAATACATTAGCTTCGGGTGGATATATTGATAATACTAATATAGGTGCAACCTGGATATTTATTCGTTCTGGAACAACTTGGACTCAACAAGGTTCTAAACTTGTTGGAACTGGAGGTATCAATGATCAAGGAAGATCCGTATCATTGTCAGCAAATGGAAATACTTTAGCTATTGGCGCATCACTTAATACATTTATATTTACTCGTTCTGGAACAACTTGGACTCAACAAGGTTCTGCCCTTGTTGGAACTGGAAATAGTGGTGTTTCAGGTCAAGGAATATCAGTATCATTATCAGCAAATGGTAATACTTTAGCTATTGGCGGAAATGAAGATAATGCATCTAGAGGAGCAACATGGATATTTACTCGTTCTGGAACAACTTGGACTCAACAAGGTTCTAAACTTGTTGGAACTGGATTTGTTCTTGATCCTCAACAAGGATATTCGGTATCATTATCAGCAGATGGAAATACTTTAGCTGTAGGAGGGTTTGGAGATAATAGTAATCAAGGTGCAACATGGATATTTACAAGAGAAAAAACTATTTGGACTCAACAAGATACTAAACTTATTGGAACTGGAAATTCTGGTGCCGCTAGACAAGGAAGATCAGTATTTTTATCTTCTAATGGAAATACATTAGCTATAGGTGGACATACAGATAATAGTAATGTTGGTGCTACATGGATATTTAATTAAAAATTATAATATATTTTCATAATATAAATAATATTATTATCAGCCGATTTAAATACTTTAGCTATTGGTGGATATCAAGATAATAGTAGTCAAGGTGCAGTATGGATATTTACAAGAGAAAATACTATTTGGACACAACAAGGTGATAAACTTGTTGGTACTGGGAATTCAGGTAATGCTCAGCAAGGATGGTCAGTATGTTTATCAACATATGGAAATACTTTAGCTATTGGTGGAAAAAATGATACATGTAGTCTTGGTGTTACATGGATATTTAATTAAATATTATATAAAAAAAATGAAAATAATATTTGTTATTTAATTCACATATTTTTAAATAAAATACATTAAAAATTGGAAAAATGTCTATTTATTATCAAGTAAATGTATCAAATAATCAAAAGGATAAAATTTTTGAATTTTACCCTACAGATGGGAATATTTTGAAGAGTGATAATTCATTTAATAATAAAAATACATATATTAAAACATTTACACCTGAACAATCTTTTACATTTGTTAATTCTAATTATATTAATTATGATCAACAACCATTTTCTATTTCTTTTTTCAAAAAATAGAAAATCATATTCAAATAAATTAATAAAATCAATAGATTTGGTAAAATAGATAAAACTTATCTTTATTTTATATCTTTGTAAATTTTTATATTTTTTCGATAAAAAATATAAAAATTAATTATAAAATACTATATTTTATCAATAATTTCCAACCAATTTTTTTTACACGATTCTACAGTATAACCTTTTTTTATTAAATATTCACGTGGATTAAATTTATTTAAATTATTTAATACATAATTTATTTTTTCTATAAAATTATTATCATTTGCTATTAATCCCCATTCTTGATTATCTTTATTATCATAATAAAAACCAACATTAGTTCCAACCATTGGTTTATTACATGCACAAATTTCAATACCAGATAAATGTTGAGTTTCTTCAATTGATGTACAAATTCCCATAAGACAAGAATTAATAATTTTAACAACTTCTTGTTGAGATATTCGATTAAATACTTTAATTCTATTATGTTTTATTTTAAAATCATCTTTCATTATCAAGCAAAAATTTTGTTCAGACATATTATCAATTATATTCATTAATTTATCAAAACCTTTTGGATAATTTAAAGATGATCCAATAAATAATATTGAATTTGGTAATACATTATTATTAATGTCATTTGATGGTTTAAAAAAATCAAAATCAGTTCCTAATGGAATAATTTTATATGGTTTATTTATATATTTTATATATTTATCTAATACATATTGTGAATTACATACTATTAAATTTGAATTATTTAATACATTTATTTGCATTTGATTATTTATAATTACATCTTGTAATAATGAAATTGTATAACAATCGATATTTATTTTTCTAAAATATGATGCATTACGTATTATATATGTTGGTTTTATATATTTATAATCATTCTCAATTTTAGTAGCTAAGTTAGGATAATCATTATATGTTTTATCTATTAATCCATCAATATTTTCTAATAAAAAATGCCAAAATGTTTTTGTGTTAGGGATACACGTTAATACATCATTTACTAACCAACCTATTTTCATATATATTATCATATATAAAAATATTATAATTTATATTGTTAAATATAATAAATTTATCCATACACTATCAAATTGCATACCTCGTAAAGTAGGATAATATCCAGTTTTACATATACACTTAAAATTATTATTTATTAATATTTTTTCACATTGATCATCTAATTGTTGTCCTTCAAAAAAAGGATAATTCTCTGTTTCAATATGCATAATTTTTATTTTATGTAATATATTATTTTCTATTGATTTTAATACATCATATGTTGCACCTTCAACATCTATTTTAATAACATCTATTTTATCAATATTATTATTTTTACAAAATGTTTCAAATGTTATACAATTTAAATTTAATGTTTTTGTCCCATATAAATTTCCTCTATTATATATACCGTGTATTCCAGACAATAATTCATTTTTTTGATGATATATTATAGTTCCATTATATGATGCTATACATGTGTTATATGTGTTAATATTTGTTAAATTTTTCATAAAACGTTCATAATTTTCAGGTAATCCTTCAATTGCATGAACATTTGAATTTGGATATTTATTTTTGAAATATAATGAATCATTTGCATGTAATGCGCCAACTTCAACAAAAATTAGATCATCATTATTTAAAAATTTTTTAACAATAACATCTACAAAAAATTTGAAAGATACATCAATTGCATTATTTTCTAACATATTATATATATCAATTATTTTCATATATATATAAATTATATATAAAAATATTATATTATTTAATAAATATATTTTATTCTCTCAATTCACCTTCTTGAAAATGATATACTATACTACCAAAATGTGTTTTATGAGAAATACCAAAATGTAATAATTTATTAATAAATACTTTATCACCAGAAATACATGGATTTCCTTTTAATGCATATAATGGATTAAATATATCAGAACCAGGAACAATATTTCCTTCAGGATAATAATTTACTTTTTCTAAATGTTCTTTTTTAATTATAATTGGCATATATAATCCACTATCTTTTAAAATATTATGTTCAATTTGTTTAACATACTTAATAAAATCATTTTCTTTATAATCATTATAATTATTACCAAAATTTTTTTCTATTCCATATAAACCACTTTTTAATATACCTCTTTCTACTAATCTTGATGTTACAACTGTATTATCTGTAATAGAATTAATTAATTGTGTGTCCCATTCTGGTGAAAAAGCCATATCACTATTAAGAAATATTACATATTTACCTTTTGCCATTTTAGCACCATAATTAAATGCTCTATAAACATTATTAATATACCATTCTTTTTGTTGTTCTTTTGTATTATTATGTATATAATGGTTAATATTATTATCTTTTAAATAATTTAAAACTTCTATACAAGCATCATTCGCTACAAAATAAAATTCATTATTTTCCAAATTTGTATATTTTGTTAATTGATCATATACAAATTTTAACCATTTAGTGCTTTTATAAATTAAACATACATATGAAATATTTATCATTATATAATAAAAGAATATTAAATATTATCTAAAATAAACATATTAATTTTTATATAATTTTGGATATAATTCTATGATTTTTTTCATATTTGATGGACACATATTATCATTAAATATTTCAACTTTATTTTTAATAAACATATCATCATTTCTTCCTAGAACATCTGTATCTGTATCTATTGATTTTGTAATATTTTCAATATTACAATATTTATTATTTGCATCCCATTCAGAATAAGATTGCATTTTTTCATATACTCTATCAACACCACCCATATATGAATAGTGCCATCCTCCATGGTTAAATATATACATTCCATAATTTCGATGATTTCTTAAATCCATCATTGAATTAAAATTTTTTTTTTGAGTTGCTACAGTTCCACCCCATATTTGATTTTGTAACACATTTACATGATAGTAAAATAATTTTTGATAAAAATTAATATAATTAATATTATCATAATATTTTTTTAATTCTAATACACATTCTTTATTAGGAATTTCATCAACATCTGAAAATAATATCCAATCATCTGGACTTAAATCAGTTATACCATTTGAACAATAATTTTTTTGATAATTTTCATTTTCCCATTTTAATGTAGCTGAACTTATATATCCATTAAGATCAGTTGTTGTATCTCCACTATATGGCAAATTATCTATTTTTAGATATATTATTTTATCCATATATGGTTTATAAATTTCAATATTTTCTTCAAAAAAATATTTTTCTTTTCTAATTTTTTTACTATGTGAATCTAATGACTCAACTATAACAAATCTATCAACAATCTCATATAAATAATCTAATCTTAAATGTAAAATTTCTTTTTCATTATATATATTAAAACAATCTACAATCATTTATAATATCTTTATATATTATATTTCTATATATTATTTTATTACATCTATTTTACAAAAATAAAACACAAGAATCCAAAAAATTAAAAAATTTCTTGTACAAAAGTATATTCTTTTATTATACTTATAATCAAATAAATTTTGTTAAAAATAATATATATATATATATATGTCATTTAATCCAACTATTTTTAAACAAAATATACAAATTTTTAAAGATTTAACTGTTCTTCAAAATACATTATCATCATATAATGTCATGACTGTAAGTGGTGCTATTAATTTAACTACTGATACTACATTTTTTAATACATATGATAGTTATAGTTTAAACGGTTCTCAATTACCTCTTTTCACATTGGGAAAACCTATTCAAGAAACAAATGTTATTCAAAAAAAAAATTTATCATTATTAAATAATAAACGTAATGGAAATGTTAAAATTAAATTAAATCTAAGTGGTTCATATGGTGTTACTAATTTAACTTTTAATAATCCAAAAACTGAATTAATTTTAATTGATAATCAATGGAATGTATTAAATGGACCTCCATTATATGTTGATACTCAACAAGGTAATAAACTTGTTGGATCAGGAGCTTCTGGTGATGCTTCACAAGGACAATCTGTATCGTTATCATCTGATGGTAATACTTTAGCTATTGGTGGTCTTACAGATGATAGTAATAAAGGAGCAACATGGATATTTATTCGTTCTGGAACTACTTGGACTCAACAAGGTAATAGACTTATTGGAACTGGTGCTTCTGGTGCTGCACGACAAGGAATATCAGTATCATTATCTGCTGATGGCAATACTTTAGCTATTGGTGGATTTTTTGACAATTCAAATAAAGGAGCAACATGGATATTTACTCGTTCTGGAACAACTTGGACTCAACAAGGTAATAAACTTGTTGGAACTGGATCTTCTGGAACTTGTTTTCAAGGAAATTCAGTATCATTATCAGCAGATGGTAATACCTTAGCTATTGGCGGACCATTAAGTGATAGTAATATTGGTGCAACATGGATATTTATTCGTTCTGGAACTACTTGGACTCAACAAGGCAATAAACTTGTTGGAACTGGTGCTTCTGGTACTTCTCAACAAGGATCATCAATATCATTATCTGCCGATGGAAATACTTTAGCAATTGGAGGGTCATCAGATAGCAGTATTAAAGGAGCAACATGGATATTTACAAGAGAAAATACTACATGGACTCAACAAGGTAATAAACTTGTTGGAACTGGTGCTTCTGGTAATTCTTCACAAGGATCATCCGTATCATTATCCGCTAACGGAAATACTTTAGCAATAGGAGGACCATTAAATAATAGTAATAATGGAGCAACCTGGATATTTACGCGATCAGGAATAACTTGGACTCAACAAGGCACAAGACTTATTGGAACTGGTGCTTCTGGTAATGCTGAACAAGGAACATCTGTATCACTATCTGCAGATGGAGACACTTTAGCGATTGGTGGATATTTAGATGGCGGAAGTACAAATGGTGCAGTATGGATATTTACAAGAGAAAATACTATTTGGTTCCAACAAGGTTCTAAACTTGTTGGAACTGTTAGCAACTTTTATAATCAAGGAGTATCTGTATCTTTATCTGCTAATGGAAATACTCTTGCTATAGGTGGTAATGAAGAAAGTGGTGATGGACAAGGTTCAACATGGATATTTAATTAAAAATTTAAAATAATATAATATAATATAATATAATATAATATATATGTCATTTAATCCAACTGTTTTCAGACAAAATACACAAATTTTAAAGGATTTATCTGTCCTTCAAAATACATTATCATCTTACGATATTATGACTGTAAGTGGTGCTATTAATTTAACTACTGATTCTACACTTTTTAATACATATGATAATTATAGTTTGGATGGTTCTCAATTACCTCTTTTCACCTTAGGGAGACCTATTCAAGAAACAAGTCTTATTCAATATAAAAAATTATCATTATTAAACAATGATCTTAATGGTAATGTTAAAATTAAATTAAATCAAAGTGGTTCATATGGTGTTACTAATTTAACTTTTATCAATCCAACAACTAAATTAATGTTTATTAATAATCAATGGAATTTATTAAATAGTACTCCATTATATGTTGATACTCAACAAGGTTCTAAACTTGTTGGTACTAATAATTCTGGTAATTCCTCACAAGGATGGTCTGTTTCATTATCTGCTGATGGAAATACTTTAGCTATTGGCGGACGAACAGATAGTCTTAATAAAGGAGCAACATGGATATTTACTCGTTCTGGAACTACTTGGACTCAACAAGGTTCTAAACTTGTTGGAACTGGTGCTTCTGGTAATTCTTTACAAGGAAACTCTATATCTCTATCTGCAGATGGTAATACTTTAGCTATTGGTGGT
>Ga0073922_1000051_pt1 | contig 11831 bp, 11 predicted proteins | sample GWRWT2_2Sept14_FD_70955 | JGI IMG/M metagenome (GOLD analysis project Ga0073922, IMG submission 70955) | Sand microcosm microbial communities from a hyporheic zone in Columbia River, Washington, USA - GW-RW T2_23-Sept-14 | ecosystem: Engineered > Artificial ecosystem > Sand microcosm >...
AAGATCTCCTCTGGCAATGCGCTGACGTGATAGTCAAGCTCCTGGTGTCTCGGCTTCTCCGGTTCGATCATCACTGCTACGTCGATCAACCAACTGATCAGGTTGTCGAGCAGGTTGTAGATCCATCCCCGCATTTGCTGTGGCATCTAGTTCCTCGTCAACGTCGAAGTCATCACCTAGCACATCGCCATCAGACAATTGCTGCAGCAAGGTTTCTTGAGTGATGGTCCCTGCAGTGTAAAGCTGCAACAGGCTGTTGATCTCCTGTGGGTCAAGCCTAGTACCCATAAAGTCGCGGTTGACGTGGCTGCTACCGGCTGCTTCATTTTGGCCTAGGTACTGCGCATGAAACTGCAAGCAGTTGTCGATCATGTCTTGCATGTTCTGCGCAATCACCATCATGGTGCTGTCGCCTTGGCTGCGGTTAATGCGCTTGGCTTCGGCGGTTTCAGCGGTTAACTTCTGGCCTAGCACTGCTGATAGTCCTAGTTCATTGATCTGCAGCGCCAATGCTTCTAGCCGCTTGAACTGGTACTGAAAGCTAGTACCGCCAGGTTCGATGTACTCAGCGCGGCCTTCAGCGGGAAATGCAATGGCTTCACCGGGGCCAGCTGATACCTCCTCAGCGCTTGATGGGAAGCCGTAAAAGGCCAGCATCGGCACTGCTGAAATGTGCAGCTGGTTGTCGAGGTCTGATTGGATCTGATACGTCTTTAGGTTCAGCTCTGCAATATCTTCCAACGGTGGCCGTGACTCCATAAAGCCAGTCCGGTTGGCGTAGGCGATGCTGAATGGAATTTCGCTAAGGCTGGTGCGGCCTTCATCTACGACGCGGAAGTCGCCCTTGTCATCTTTTTGATGAATCTCATATTCACCAGGCGTCAGCACCCGCACCTGCTGCACTAGCTTTTCGCCGTACAAGCCATCAGGCACACTGGCCACCTCCTGCAACCTGAGCATGGTTAGCTCCTGCTTGCCTTCCTTTGCTTCAGTGCGCCAGCCGAGGATCTGCCGTGGGGTGTATGTCACCCAATAGGGTCTACCGCCATCAGCAGGTGCATCCACCAATGTACCAACGTGGCCATAACGGACCATCTTGCGGGCTGACTCATATGTCCAGACGTTGAGGTCATTACCGTTGAGGTCAACATCAAATAGCTGTTCGGTGATGGTGTCGCTCGTATCAACCAACCGCACTGGCTTGCGCGTCAACATACCAGCCAGCAACCGCTCAAGGCGCTGGTAGTACGGCGGGCATACGCTTCTGGCCAAACGATTATTGTAGCTCTCATCAATTTCCCTGGGTTCCTGCGGTAGGTAGCGGCGATGCTTTTGCCGCATCCCGAAGGTGCCCTGCAGCAGGTCTTCAATCAAGATCCAATGCTGCTCTTGCGCGTACCAGGCAGTGTTCGGGTCTTGAACGCGAGTTACCTTGCGCTCTGCAATAGGACGGTCGTATGCGCCAAGGCCCGAATACATGTTCTACGTCAAGCTGCCGTCAGTGTAACGCTGTTACGGCTCACCTTAATCTCAAACTCATCACCAGGCTTAAATGCTTCGGTAATGTATGCACTGCCAACCATTAGGTTGCCGTTGAATTGCACCTTAGTCTTGTAGCTCAGCTTGCGACCTGCTTTTTTGCTGGTAGTTGCAAGGCTGATGCCTTTGGCTTCTAGCAGGGCTTCATAGAACTGCGTGAAGCAAACCTTGTCATCCTTGACGTAGCCGCAAGCGCGAACGATGTCAGTTTTATTGGAGTCGCCAAGTTCCTTGACTTTAGCGAGCAGTTCAGATCCGGTCAGCATTGGGTAGTGAATGGTAAGCCTGGTCAATATAGCCTTACGCCGGTTCCACGTCCAGCCCCTGCATGTAGTGGGTTGAACTCACGCCATATGACGTAACCCAGTGCATCATTCATGTGGTCGTAACCGCCATCCTTATCGGGGTCGCCTTTCTCGCTGTAGCTCTGCAGCTCTAAGCATTCGATCACCTTGCGACAACTGGCTGCAATGGTGAGCCTGACTTGGCCTTTGCCATTTTCCAGCAAAGCTTGAACAGCAGCCACGCGATCACGAACGCCAGGGTTGCTCTTAGGTGATTGGTTGCTGAAACCATAGGACTCCAAGATTTGAATATCGGTTTGGCTTGCATTGGTGCTGCGGTTACCACCGCTGGCATCTGGGTATGCGTAGATGCGGTGATCGGGATAGCGGCGCTTGATCTCCTGCGCCAAGGCGTCGGTGTCATGGGCGCCTGAGATCTCATCAACTACTAGCAAGGTGTTGCTTTGCCTGATGGCGATGACGGCTGACATGTTGCCTACGTTGAAGTCAATGCCAACGCGCAACGGTTGCTCGCTGATGTCTGGTATGTCGGTGATGATGTGCTTGGCGCGGTCAAAGCGGTCATATACCTGGCCAGTGGTGAGGTTGACGAACTCACCATCGAGGTATGCGCGTAGCAGTTGCGGGTCGTAGTTGGCTTGCAGCCGCTCGATGAAGTCCGGCGGCAGGTGCGGGTTATCAGCAGTGCGCATCTTGATCAGCTTGCGATCAGTGCGCTGCTGTGCGTCATCGCTGCCGAAGGTATTCCACATCCAGCGGAATCCTTCTGGTGTCGATGCTGCTGCAAACTGCCGGACATTGCCAGACCGCAAGCGGCCAAGGATCTTGGGGAATGCCTTGTTGGCGATGGCAGGCGTTACGGTGTCGATCTCGTCCGCTAACACCCATGCAAGGTTCAAGCCAATGATGCGTGACCAGTTCTCAAACGATCGGCACAGGATCTTGGTGTCCCCGCCAGGCAGGTGCAGCATGTACTCCGGCAATGGGCTAGCGCGGAAGGTATAGGGGATGTCGTACGCCTCTAGGAAGTCATCAAAGTCGTTCTGCCAGATGTCGCGGATCAATGGGCCGGTGGGCTCCATGACTGCGCCGATGAAGCCCTGATTGGCTGCAGCAAGCATCACTGCCTTAGCGCATAGCGCTCGCGTCTTGCCGGCGCCATAACCAGCGGAGATGCCAATAATCTGCGTGGCAGTGTCATCCACAAACGCAAGCTGACCTGGATGCAGGTCTGCGCGGATGACACTTAGTCGCTCGTCAAGATCAAGCTCATTAACATCATCTAGCTCAAGCGCAGACCGTGAAAGCAGGTCAGACTCAATGCAGCTCACTTGCCAACAAGCCCAAGCATCTCAGCTTGCAATCGCACTGCTCCAATAACAGATCCAAGTTGGTTGGTTCTCATCCCCCGCTCAATTGTCATCTCTAAAGTTTGCAGCCGCTTTGACTTCATTTCGGCGAGCGTCGACTGATCCCACGTTTGGTATAGCAACTGTTTAGCGCAGTCGTACCACTTATCTGCAGTGGGACGGCACACCCCCCATTTTTCAATAATGAGCTTTGGGATGGATATGCCGTTTGACCCAGCAGCTACTATTTCGGCCAACTCAGACCAAATGCACAACAGCTCTTCGTGAGTGTAGTGAGTTTTCTCTTTGGTCTTAGACCTTGCCACCGCTATTAGTTGCGAATTTGCACAGGCATTATCAGGTAAGTCTGATCTGGTGCATTGGTTGGCGTCAATACTACAGGAGTAGTTGAGCCATTTGCTGACAGTGTAATGGTTTCTGAAGACCTAAACGCTTTAAGGCCATCTAGGAGGTAGTGCACGTTGAAAGCTAGGGCAAGTTTGCCTGTGGTGCCGATGTACTTAATGGCTTCGGTGCCGTTGCTGCCGTCGGAGTCGGCGGTGATAACCATGGTGCTTTTGTCACCGATGAGCAAGTTGACGACTGAGTTGTGGGCTTCGGCAATGAGCGCCACACGCTCAAGGCAACGAGTGAGGCGATGACGGTCGAGGATGATGACGTGCTCAAAGGTTGGCGGTATGAGCTTGGCTACATCGGGGTAGGTGCCATCAAGAATACGGCTGTAGATGGTGATGCCATCACCTGCGTCGATTACGGCCTGACCAGCGGCTGCAGCAATGCCTACGGTGCGATCCTGCAACAGCTTCATGGTGCTGGCTGGCAGGGTGAGGTTAATGCCATCGGGTAGTGCTACGGGCAACCGCACCAGTCGATGCCCGTCAGTGGCTTCCATGTAGCCGGCTGCTAGGTGGATGCCTTGCAGGACCTGCTTGGATGCATCGGTGCTGGCAGCAACCAGGCAAGCGCGTACGCCAGCAGTGATGTCCAGATCAGCGCTAGCAGCCTCTACAACCGGCATCGCGGGGTAATCCGCAGCATCGGACACCGCAAGGCCATATGCGCCCCCAGGAGCGCTCACAGCGCCATCTGTGATGTCCACGGCATCGCCATCGTCCATACGGCTTACAAGGCCAGCTAGGAGCCGATACGGCATCGCTACAGAGCCAGCGGTATTGACCACTGCCGGGATGGTCACCGTGATGCCGAGGTCGAGGTTGTAGCCGGTGATGGTGACGTTGCCGCCGCCAGCAGTGATGAGGCAGCAGTCAAGGATCGGGTGACTGCTCCGCACTCCAACTGCTGGTGCAATGGTGCGCAGCGCATGGTCTAGATCAGCTTGCGATGTTGTGAGCTTCATTGAGTGCAGCGATGATGTTGTTGTAATCGTCTTGAAAACTGGCGACGAGTTCCATGGGGATGGGCACGCCGTCATCTTGAGCATTGTCGCGGATGGCCCAGGCGTAAGCCATCGCTTGCGTCATGCAGTCATGGAGTCGGTTGATGACCGGCGACTGCTTGGCGCTGATGTTGATCAAGTCTGGTGATGACATAAGCAACGAGATATTCAACCTGCAGCCGAGGCAAGTCACCGCGCATAGCGCCAACTGCATCAGCAACCAGCGAATGGTACTCCACCGTGTTCAACCGTGCAACAGGCAGGCTTAATGCTTTGTTGCGAATGAACGCTGAGCGGCTGGTGCCTGCTGCCGCCGCTTGGTGGTCCAAAGCGGTCAGATCAGCGGGCTCGAAACGGACTTTGATCTCTTGCATGGGCGATTCAGAGGTTGGACGAGGTTAGACGCCTTGATATGACTGGATTTGTCCGACCGTCTAACCAACCTAACCTCTTATATAAAATAAGTAAATAGAGGGGTAAGGGAGGGTACGGGGTAACTCTTAAGGGGAGGTAGGTCGGTCGTGAGGTTAGGCGGCTGAGATACGCTGCGCTGCAATGCGTCTCGCCGTCTAGCCCCTAGGTTGGTCGTCTAGCTGGTAGTACCAGCGGCGTTTGCCGGATGATTCGCGGTGTTTGGTCCAACCAAGCTCTTTGAGAATGGATGCAACCTGCATCTGGTCCACCTTGGTCTGGCGCTCCATGGGCTTCTGGATGGCCTTGGCGAGGATCTCCTCAGAGGTCAATACCTCCATGGAACGACGGTCAGCAAGGTAGGTAAGGATGGCTGAGCGCCATGGTGATTCTATCATGTAGGCATCATTTTCCTGCTGTACTGCAAGCTCCATTGCAAGCGGCAGGCGATTAGTTTCGCCGTTGCGGTATGCGTGAACAGCAGCAGACCAAATCGCATCGCGCTCCATTAGCAGCGTTGCGGTGTTAATTTGATCGACCTGGGTTTTGGTTGTAGGGATTACCCAGAAGCGGCGGTTTCCGGTTTCATCAACCAAGAAGCCAGCGGTCTTATTGGTAGTGCCAACGATAATGCCACGCCTAGGAAATGCTTCAACAGCTTTACCGTATGGCACCCTAAGTAGGTCAACGGCTTGCGATAGAAACGCCTTAACTTGGCCGGCGTGCTTGCGGTTGGTGATGTGATCAAGCTCCGCCCATTCCATAATCCAGGAACGGTGCAGCACCATTACGTCATCCTTGGTGCTGATGTCGCCTAGAGCATCGGAGTAGAACGGACCGCCGAGGCAACCCCAAAAGCTGGACTTGTAAGCGCCTTGATCGCCCATGATGACGCAAGCAGTGTCGTGCTTGTAGCCGGGGTCAAAGGCACGCGCAACAGCACCGATGAGCGTGCGCTTGAGCATCTCGTCGTAGATGCTGGTGCCGCCATCACCGGGCCTGAGGTACGCGGTTGCTAAGCCGTCGATGTAAGTCGGCTCAACGTGCTGCTCACAATGGAGCAGATATTCGGTGACTGGGTTGTAGAGGTTTTCATTTGCGACTTGAACCAAGCAGTCAATGGCTAGCTCTTTGCCGACCTTGTAACCCGTCTCCGCCAGCTTGAGGTAAAAGCGGTCGGCGCCGTCGACCACCTTGCCTTTGATCTCGATTTGCTGGGTGAAGACGTTGTAGCGGATCTCATCAGCCTGGCTGCGCAGCAGGGCTAGCAGCTCTGCGGTTTCCAGCTTTTCCGGCTTGGTGATGATCGGCGGCTTGTCGCTAGCACCGCTATCAGCAACAGTGCGGCTAGGTTCACGCCGTTGCGAGCGCCAACCATCTTTCTTGGCCATGTCGCCAAGGGTGCCAAGGCTGATGCCGGACTTCTTGAAGCTCTTCCACTTGCGCTGGCAGTCGCTGGGCTTGTGCTTGCCAGATTGCGCTGACCAGTGCTCCCAATCGCTTAAGAGGCTGTCATCACCAACGCTATGGAGCGCCATGCCAACCGCTAACCAGTCGTCATAGTCATCAGCGCGGCTGCCGGATAGTGCGTCAAGGTATGACCGTGCCCTGGCTGCGTCATCGGATGCCACCAGCAATGGCAACGGCTCAGCCACTGGCCTAAGCATCCGCTCGATAAGGCAAAGCGGCGCTTCTGCTAGGTCGAGGTCTTCGGGGCTGTATTTGGCAACCCAGTGGTATCCGCTGGTGGTTGGATGCGCGCCGGCTACAACTGACTGGCAACCTGTCCAGCGGAGTTCGATCTGCTCTGGCTTGTTGTCGGAATCGGTGACACCAGACTTGTATTTGCGTGTGGCGATGTCTGGCCAATATTCCTCTGGTACGCGGTAGATGACCTGAAACCTGCCATCACGGCCAGAGGTGACGGTCCACGATCGCGGCATCGACGACATGGGGCAACCCCAATCGCGGAGGATGGTGCTAGCGCTGCGCCCATCGTGATCAAGGAATAACAGGCCACCTGATGGCACGCCACAGCACACGCCAATGGCCTTAGCGCTGCCGGCTTCTAGCTCAGCATGCAAGCCAGCTTTATCTAACGGCCGCTCCTGCCACTTGGCCTGGTATGGACGCTTCTGGTCATCGACAGCGACGTAACCCCACCCATCGGGCAGGCGTGCAAGCTCTTCGGTAAGGCTCATCGCTTGGTGGCGGGCAAAATGCCGTGCAGGTGCAGATCAAGCGACTGCTCCAGTAGCAGCCGTATAGCAGTAGCGCGGCTCATGCGATCACCACGCCACGAGTCAAGGCGCTGCAACTGATCTGGCGTGAGACGTATATGGGTTGGATGGCTTAAGCGCACGATATTGGGCTGGGTGCTTGCACACTGTAGCAGCGGCTGCTACGGTGGCAAGGTACTGCTGGCTTTCCTATGGAAACCATGCCTTGCCCAAAATGCGGGCAAGAGTCACCGTTCAAACTTCGACCCGACACCCAGCATCACGGTGAAATTCGCTGTGCTATGCATGGACATCTGTGGATTTCAAAGCCAAGTGAACTGAAAACAACACGCCGCAAAGTCAACAAAGATTTCTTTGAATTTGCGCCTGACGACATGCAGGATTTTTGCTGGTCTTGCTTGCGGCATCGTGATTTACTGAAGTCAATCAGGCCATCAGTTTCATTGCAGGCTCATCATATTTTTGAGCAAAAGCATGGCGGCATAGATCACCGAGACAACGTTCAAATTCTTTGTGATGAATGCCATGCCGCTGTGCATCGCTCACGAGGACAGTTGCATCGTTACGACTCAATCACTGATTTTCAAACATTGGTGCATCACAATCGACTGACTCAACCTAAAGAATGACCTACAAAGACTTCCTTGCTTCAAAGTCCACTGCCTGCGCACCTGCAGGATTTGATCCCCCTAGCTTCATTGCACCGCTGTTTCCATTCCAGCGGGACATCGTGACAATGGCCTGCCGTGTTGGCAGGTTTTGCATATGGGCCGACTGCGGCATGGGTAAAACCGCCATGCAGCTTGAGTGGGCGCATCAAGTGCATTTAGAAACTGGTGGCAATGTGCTGGTGTTAGCGCCGCTTGCTGTTGCCCATCAAACGGTGCGCGAGGGCGTCAAGTTCGGTATTGCTTGCAGCTTTGCTGCAACGCAAGCTGAGGTGAAGCCCGGCATCACGATCACCAACTACGAAAAGCTCAGCCACTTCGACCCGGATGCCTTCCAAGGAGTGGTGCTTGACGAGAGCAGCATCCTTAAGGCATACACCGGCAAGATTCGCAACCAGATCATCGAGTCATTCAGCCAGACGCCATTCCGGTTGGCCTGCTCAGCGACGCCAGCACCTAATGACCACATGGAGCTGGGCAATCACGCTGAGTTCATCGGCGTGATGACTAGGACTGAGATGCTGGCAATGTTCTTCGTGCATGACGGTGGCGACACCGCCAAGTGGCGCATCAAGGGCCACGCCAAGAGCAAGTTCTGGGAATGGGTCTGCAGTTGGGCGGTAACCATCCGCAAGCCATCAGACCTTGGCTATGAGGATGGCGACTTCATCCTGCCGGAGCTGCAGATCAGCGATTGCACGGTGGAGACACCACGCGAGGCAGTAGCAGATGATGCCGGCCAGATGGCGCTGTTTGCCATGGAGGCGCGGACGCTCAACGATCAACGCCAGGTGCGTAAGGCATCGTTGCAGATGCGGGTCGATGCTGCTGCTGCACTAGCCAACAGCAACGGTGAGCAGTGGTTGGTGTGGTGCAATCTGAATGATGAATCCAAATCGCTTGCTGCTGCTATTGATGGCGCCGTTGAGGTGTGCGGCGCTGATAGCGATGACCATAAGCGGCAATCTGCTATTGACTTCCAAGATGGCAAGATCCGCGTACTGGTTAGCAAGCCCAGCATCTTTGGCTTTGGTCTTAACTTTCAAAGTTGCCATAATGTCGCATTTGTTGGCCTATCCCACAGCTACGAGGCTTTCTATCAAGCCATCCGTAGGTGCTGGCGATTTGGCCAGCAGCAACCAGTTAATGCGCACATCATCTACGACGTAGCCGAAGGTCGCGTCATTGAAAACATCCGCCGTAAAGAAGCGGACAGCATCGCCATGGCCGAATCAATGGTTGTCATCATGAAACAACAAACAATGGAACAGCTCAAGAAGATCCAGCGCCAAGTTGCACCGCACATTACGGAGCACCAGTCGGGCGACAACTGGGATATGTACATGGGCGACTGCGTTGAGAGCATCAAGCAGCTCGATTCAGATAGCATCCACTACAGCATCTTTAGCCCGCCGTTTGCGTCGCTGTACACCTACAGCAACAGCGACCGTGATATGGGCAATAGCCGCACTGAGCAGGAGTTCTTTGATCACTTTGCGTTCCTAGCAACAGAGCTGCATCGGGTGATGATGCCAGGCCGGCTGATCAGCTTTCACTGCATGAACCTACCCAGCAGCAAGGAGCGTGATGGCTTCATTGGCGTTAAGGACTTTCGTGGTGACATGCTGCGGATATTCCAAGCTGCGGGTTTTGTATTCCATAGCGAGGTGTGCATCTGGAAAGATCCAGTTACCGCAATGCAGCGCACCAAGGCCATCGGACTGCTGCATAAGCAAGTGCGTAAGGACTCAGCGCTTAGCCGGCAGGGCATCCCCGATTATCTGGTAACGGTGCGCAAGCTGGGCGACAACCCAGAGCCATGCGCTGGTCCATTCACGGAGTTTGCCGGCGAGAATCCACCACCTAAGACTGGCGACAAAATCAAGGACAGCATCAACATCTGGCAGCGGTATGCCAGCCCAATATGGATGGACATCAACCCATCGGACACGTTGCAGTACCGCAGCGCAAGGGCTAATGAGGATGAGCGGCACATCTGCCCGCTGCAGCTTGAGGTGATCCGCCGTGGGTTGCAGCTATGGAGTAACCCTGGCGATCTGGTGCTTAGCCCGTTCGCTGGTATCGGCAGCGAAGGATACGTCAGCCTGCAGATGCAGCGCCGGTTTGTGGGCTTTGAGCTGAAGCCCAGCTACTTCAATTGCGCCGCCAAGAACCTGAGCATGGTGGAGTCGCATAAGCAGGGTGAGCTGGTATGAACCTCCGCCCTTACCAGCAACAGCTAGTAACCGACATCCGCCTGCAATACCAACTAGGCCACCGCAAGGTGCTAGCAGTGCTGCCAACCGGCGCTGGCAAGACTGTGTGCTTCAGCCACATCGCCCAAGCTGCCGCCAAGAAAGGCAACCGCGTGCTCATCGCGGTGCACCGGCAAGAGCTGCTGGACCAAGCCTGCCGCGCATTGCCGATGCCGCATGGTGTCGTTGCTGCCAACCGCGCCATGGACCTGTCAGCAGCGGTGCAGGTGGCATCAGTCCAGACCTTGGCCCGGAGGATGCATAAGCTGCCGCGTGATTTCTTCCAGCTGGTCATCATCGACGAGGCGCACCACAGCAATGCCGGCACCTGGGCCAAGGTGCTGGAACACTTCCATCAAGCGCACCTGCTAGGCGTTACTGCAACACCAATCAGGCTCGACGGCCGCGGCCTTGGCGAGCATTACCAAGCAATGGTGGAGGGCCCAATCGCTGCCTGGCTAACTGATAACGGCTACCTAGCACCTGCTCGGGTGCTAGCACCGCCGGGGTTTGACACCACTGGCCTACGCAAGCGGATGGGTGACTTTGACACCCGTGAGGCTGAGCATCGGATCGGCACGATCATGGGCGACTGCCTGAGCCACTACCGCAAGCATCTAGACGGACAGACAGCGATTGCATTTTGCTGCTCAGTGGCACATGCGGAGGCAGTGGCAAGGCTATTCATGGGTGCGGGCATCCCAGCCGCCAGCATCGACGGCAGCATGACCAGCGAGCAACGACGTGACCTGCTGCAGGCGCTAGGAACAGGGCGCATACGCATCCTCACCTCCTGCGCACTTATAGGTGAGGGCGTCGATGTGCCAAGCGTCGGCGGCTGCATCCTGCTACGACCTACCGCTAGCACCAGCTTGCACCTGCAGATGATCGGTCGGTGCCTCAGGCCATCACCCGGCAAGGCTGCTGCAGTGGTGTTGGATCACGTCGGCAATACGCTGCGCCTTGGCCATCACCTAGAGCCGCGTGAGTGGACCTTGGAGGGCCTAGCCAAGCGTGACCGCGACGCAGCGCCATCGGTCAAGGTGTGCCCGCAGTGCTTTGCTGCAATGGCCAGCCAGGCTAAGCAGTGCGGTGAGTGCGGCCATACGTTCGCTGCTGAGGCACGCGAGCTGCAGCAGGTTGAGGGCGAGTTGGTGGAGGTGCAACGGCAGCAGGCCAAGCGCCAGCAAGGCAGCGCGCAAAGCCTCGACGACCTGCGCCAACTAGCGCAGCAACGCGGCTACAAGCGAGGATGGGCGGAACGCGTCTACCAGGCGCGACTGGCTAAGAGGTATGGCGTCTGAGCAATCCATCCAGCAACACATCCGACTGACCTGCAGCACCGGAGCTACCAGGTTGTTTCGCAATAACACCGGGACGCTGCGGGACCAGCATGGCCGCCCGGTGAGCTTCGGGCTTGCCAAGGGCAGCGCTGACTTAATTGGCTGGCGCACGGTGACGATCACCCCAGAGATGGTGGGCCAGCAGGTGGCAGTGTTCACCAGCATCGAGGTCAAGACCGCTACCGGCAGGGTCAAGCCAGAGCAGCAGCAATGGCTAGATGCAGTGCAGGCAGCAGGTGGCATCGCTGGTGTGGCCCGCAGCGTCGAGGATGCGTTACGGATTACGACGGCGGACGGTTGACGA
>Ga0073922_1000059_pt1 | contig 10954 bp, 10 predicted proteins | sample GWRWT2_2Sept14_FD_70955 | JGI IMG/M metagenome (GOLD analysis project Ga0073922, IMG submission 70955) | Sand microcosm microbial communities from a hyporheic zone in Columbia River, Washington, USA - GW-RW T2_23-Sept-14 | ecosystem: Engineered > Artificial ecosystem > Sand microcosm >...
TGCAATGATTTTATCTCGCTTTATGAGATCTGGCCCTAGGCGGCTTAGGCGGCTGCGTCTGTTTTGCTATTACGCCTGATTTTTCAGGCCGCGAATATATGGGAGAATGTTGATGAGTGAAGGCGGATGTTTATGCGGTCAATTGCGCTACAGCCTGAAAAGATCACCGCTGGCCGTGGTGCTGTGCCATTGCCGGGATTGCCAGAAACAAAGCGGCAGCGCGTTCTCGGTCAACATGATCATCCCCGAGGCCGATGTTGAAATTACCGGACACGCCAGCCTGTTCACCGTCAAGGGTGAAAGTGGCGGCACGGTGGAGCGCCGTTTCTGCGCGCACTGCGGTTCGCCGATCCTTTCGGTTCTGGGAAATTCGCCTGGCATTGTTGCGGTAAAAGCGGGAACGCTTGATGCGCCATTAACACAGAAACCCAGAATGCAAATCTGGACACGCAGCGCGCAAGGGTGGCTGGAACATCTGTCCGGACTGCCGGCGTTTGAAACCGGACCGCCAGCCGGCTGATAAATTTCATATCATGCATCGGCCTCCAGCCTGATGACGCCGGGATGCGTGCGGACATATTCCAGCGCGTAGGCAAGCTCGCCCCTGGATTGCGCATGCACCGTATAGAGCGGCGTGCCTTTCTCAACCTGCGTGCCAAGGGGCGTGTGGAATTCAAGGCCCGCCGTCCTGGCGCCGGGCGCGCCGGCAAGCTTGGCGATTTTCGCCAGCACGCGATTGTCGATATTGGCAACCGTTCCGGCATGCGCCGCCAGAATAGGATGGGTATGCAAGGCCCGGGGCGGATCGCGCATGCCGCCTTGCGCCTGGCAGATCGCTTCAAACTTGCGCCATGCGCTGCCGTCGCGCAATGTCTGCGTGGCTTTGACCAAAGCATCCCTGGCGGAAAGTTGCAGCACCAGTTCAAACAGGCTTGCCGCCAGTTCAATGGCGCGTTTGCGCAGATCCTGGGGCGCCGCCGGATCGTTACGCAGCACCGCCAGCACGTCATGCGCCTCAAGTGCGGGGCCAATGCCGCGCCCGACCGGCTGTGTGCCGTCTGTTAACATCACCCGCACATGCAGGCCCATCGCCCCCGCCACGCCGCGCAACGCACTGGTCAGATGATGCCCGTCGGTGACGGTTCTGAGTTTTGCGGTTGGCCCGACCGGCAGATCAAGCACCACATGCGTCGCGCCCGCGGCAATTTTCTTGGACAAGACAGAGGCCACCATTTGCCCTTCGCTGTCCAGATCAAGCAAACGCTCCACGCGGATTAAAATATCATCGGCCGGGCTAAGATCAACCGCGCCGCCCCAGACGATACAGCCGCCTTCCTGTTCGACCACGCGGCGCATGGCGGGCACATCCAGATCGACGCTGGTCAGCGTCTCCATCGTGTCTGCGGTTCCCGCCGGAGAGGTGATCGCCCGTGAAGAAGTTTTTGGAATTGTAAGCCCGCAGGCAGCTGCAATGGCGACCACAATTGGCGTCGTGCGGTTGCCGGGCAGCCCGCCGATACAGTGCTTGTCGGCAATTGGCTGGCTGCCCCAATCCAGCCGGCTTCCGGTTGCAACCATCGCTTTGGTCAATGCGGCCATCTCGCTGCGGTTAAGCGCGCGCCCCGCGCAGGCCGTGATAAAGGCGGACAGGTGCACATCGGCATAGCGGCCCAGGACAATGTCCTGAATGATCTGCTGCGCAGCACCTGTATCCAGGCGCTGCCCATAGATTTTTCCCCGCATCAGACCAAGCGATTCCACCAGCGGCGGATGCGAAAAGGAAACCTCACTGCCCTCGGCCACACCCAGCAGCCGCCATGCGCTTTCGGACAGGCCTGCCTCGCCATGCCCCAGAAGATCGCTGGTAATCTTGCCCAGCGTTGCGATGATGCTGCGGCCATTGGCGGTTACCTGAATGCGTGTCTGTGCCGAAAACCCTTCGGCGCGGCAGATATGGCAGTCCTGCCGCATATAAACGACCAGTTCCTGATGCGTATCAATACCCAGCCGCCGCAGACGCAGCGTGTGCGGCCGCACATGTTCGGGAAGATTATGCGGATTATCCATGCCTATGCTCAAACTTTTCCAGTGTGGCGCGCTCCCTGTGCTCGGGAACGCGCGTGGCCCAGTTGAACTGTTCCTCAATCGCCAGCCGCAGCGCGTCGGATGCCACCGGCTCGCCATGGGTGATAAAGGTCATGCGCGGCGGTTTCTCAAAATTCTTCAGCCAGTTCAGAATTTCCACTTTATCGGCATGGGCTGAAAGCATGGCAAGATTCTTCACCTCGGCATTCACCGGCACATAGGTGCCATGAATTTTGATTGCCTGCGCCCCGGCTAACATGGCGGCGCCTCTGGTTCCGGCAGCCTGATAGCCGGCAAACAAAATCGTATTACGCGGATCGGGCGCAAAGACCTTGAGATGATGCAGCACGCGCCCCCCGGTCGCCATGCCGCTCGCTGCGAGGATTACCATTGGCATTTTGTGCCGGTCCAGACTTTTTGATTCTTCGGCGTCGCGCACATAATGGGCCACGCTGCACAAAGAACGGCATTTTTCCGCATTCAACCGGTGTTCGCCGAAATATTCACAAAACACATCGCTTGCATTCACCGCCATCGGGCTGTCCAGATAGACCGGAAGCATTGGAATACGGCGTGCCCGTTTAAGCTGTTCCAGATGATAGAGCAATGTCTGCGCCCGGCCGACGGCGAAGGTCGGGATCAAAATGACGCCGCCACGCTGCGCCGTTGCGGTAATCACTTCGGCCAGCGCATCCTGCGGATCGGTGGGTTCATGTGTCCGGTCGCCATAGGTCGATTCAACGACAAGATAATCTGCCTGAGTAATCGGCGATGGATCACGCATGATCGGATCGCCAGTCCTGCCAAGATCGCCGGAAAATACCAGCTTTGATTTACCCATATCGACCGCGATAATTGCCGCGCCAAGAATATGCCCCGCCGGATGAAACTGTATGTGTATATTTTGGGCGGCTTCGAAGCGGTGATTAAATTTTTTCGGCACAAACTGTTCAAGGCAGTTGCGCGCGTCATTTTCCGTATAGAGCGGCAGCGCCGGTTTGTGCTTTGAAAATCCATGCCGGTTGGCAAAGTCGGCATCGCGCTCCATCAGATATCCGGAGTCCGGCAGCAGGATCCTGCAAAGATCCCTGGTTCCGGATGTGCAAAATACCGGCCCCCGGAATCCGTTTTTGACGAGCAGCGGCAGATAGCCGGAATGATCCAGATGCGCATGGGTCAGCACGACCGCGTCAATATGGGCGGGATCAATTGGAAACCTGTCCCAGTTGCGCAACCGCAATTGCTTGAGCCCCTGGAACAAACCGCAATCCACCAGAATTTTCTTGCCTGCCGTCTCCAGAAGATATTTCGATCCGGTAACCGTTCCAACGCCGCCGAGAAATGTGAGATGTGTCATAGCGACAGCTTTGTGCGTTTAAGCAGCGCCGAATTGGCGATGACGGAGAGCGAGCTGAGCGCCATCGCCGCCGCCGCGATGATCGGGTTCAGAAGCCCGAACGCTGCGATGGGTATTCCGATCATGTTGTAGATGAACGCCCAGAACAGATTTTGCTTGATCTTGCGCAGGGTCATACGTGAGAGCCTGATCGCCAGCACCACTTCGCGCACGTCATTCCTGATCAGGATGATGCCGCCGGTTTCCTTGGCCACGTCCGAGCCGGAGCCGATGGCGATGCCGATATCGGCGGTGGCCAGCGCGGGCGCGTCATTGACGCCGTCGCCCACCATGGCCACCATTTTATGTTGCGCCTGCATATCCTTGATGACCTTCGCCTTGTCGCTGGGAAGCACCTCGGCAATCACCCGGTCAATGCCAAGCTCGCGGCCAATCGCCTGCGCCGTGCGTTCATTGTCGCCGGTTAGCATTACGACCTCCAGACCTTCCTGGCGCAACGCCGCCACCGCCTGTTTCGCTTCGGGCTTGATCGTGTCGGCCACGGCGATGATACCGGTAAGCCGGCCGTTCGCCGCCACCAGCATGGCGGTCTTGCCTTCACGCTCCAGCCGGGTCATGGCTTCTTCGGCGCCGCCGGTCTGGATATTTTCCTGACGCAATAACCGGCGGTTGCCAAGCAGGACAGTCTGCCCATCGGCGGTGCCGCGAATGCCGTGGCCCGCAATGGCTTGAAAATCCGTCACCGGGGGCAGCGTCAGTCCGCGCATCTGCGCCGCGCGCACCATCGCTTCGCCCAGCGGATGCTCGGATCCAACTTCCACGGCGGCGGCAAGCCGCAATATATCGGCCTCGTTTGATCCTGAAAATGCGATGATATCGGTCAGCGCCGGTTCGCCGCGCGTCAGGGTGCCGGTCTTGTCGAAGACAATCACATTCAGATTGCGCGCGCGTTCCAGCACCTCCGCGCCGCGGATCAATATGCCGGCCTCCGCGCCCTTGCCGACACCCACCATCAGCGCGGCGGGCGTGGCCACGCCAAGCGCGCACGGGCAGGAGATGATCAGAACGGCAATGAATGAAAGCAGCGCCTGCGGAAAATCCCCGGCCAGCCACCAGCCAAAGAATGCCAGAAACGCCACAGCCACCACCGCCGGAACGAAATAGCCGGTAACCTGATCGGCCAGACGCTGCACCTGCGCCGTGCTGGTTTGCGCCTCTTCCACCAGCCGGATGATTTGCGCCAGCGCCGTATCCTTGCCGATGCGGGTTGCGGTAAAGCGCAGCATGCCGCTGCGGTTAAGCGTGCCGCCGATCAGTTTTGCGCCCGGGGCTTTTTCCACCGGCATCGATTCGCCGGTCAGCATGGATTCGTCCACGGATGAGGCACCCTCCAGCACATCGCCATCGGTTGGGATGCGCTCGCCCGGGCGCACCACGACGATCTCGCCCGCCATGATCGCCTCGGCCGGAATTTCCTCCTCCTTGCCATCGCGCAGCACATGCGCGACGGCTGGGCGCAGATCCATCAATTTGCGCACCGCCGCCGAGGAACGCTTCTTGATAATCTCCTCCATATATTTGCCGAGCAGCACAAAGGCGATGATGACCGCCGAAACCTCGAAATAAACTTCACGTTCATCTACCTTGACGGGAAGTACATCGGGGAAAAACACCACCGCGACACTGAAAAAATAGGCGACACTGGTGCCAAGGGCGATCAGGAAATCCATGTTGATGGAACCCGATCGCAACGCCGCCCACGCGCCTTTGTAAAACCCCCAGCCGCCGATAAATTGCACCGGTGTTACCAGGATGAACAGCCATACCCCCCAGGTGAACCATGGCAAGGCCGGGATCGGCGCCCAGCTTACGATGGTGGCGCCGGCCGCCAGCGCGATGAACGCGCCCGCGCGCAATATGGCCAGCGCCAGCACGCCGGTTAGCGCGACGGCAACCCGGGTGCGCATGGATTTCAGTTCACGTTCGGGATCCTCAAAGGTGCTTTTGCAGCCGGAACTGCAAAAATAATATATTCTTGCGCCGCGCGCCGATGTCAGGCCGGCCGCCAGCGCCCCTGCCTTTTTGACCATCATGCCGCAGATCGGATCTTTGGCCATCTCGCCAGGCTCTGCGGCAGCGGCGCCCGCGGGATGCGTGTGCGCATGAGCAGCATGGGCATGATCAGTCATCGGAGTGCTCCTTTTGCTGTTTCATATGCGCCCATGCACGCCCAAGCCGAATTTTTTGTCACATATTCACTTGCGCAGTCTGACATTGCTGGACGCCCGATATGTTGAGCCAAGTCAAAGCCCTGTGTGATTTTTCAGGGTATCAGGAGATCTCAAATGAAATCCCTGTTGCGGTGTATACCCTTTGGGGGTATATTCCAAGCATGGATGTCAAAACTAAAAAAAGCTGTCTTAACCGCCTTTCCCGGATTGAGGGACAGGTGCGCGGCGTGCGCAACATGGTTGAGGACGGTCGCTATTGCATCGACATTCTGACACAGGTCAATGCCGCGCGTGCTGCCCTTGACAGGGTCGAACAGGAAGTGCTGCGCGAACATTTGCAGAGCTGTGTCACCCACGCCTTCCATAAGGGATCGCTCATGGAACGCCAGCAGAAGATCGAAGAGTTAATCAAGGTTCTGGACAGTCAACGCCGATGAGCAAATGCGCTTATGGCCAACAAACCGGGAGAAAACACCATGACCCGTGCATTTCAGAAAAGCTTCGCCCCCTTGACAGCGCTTGGTTTGCTGCTGGCAAGCCCCGCAATGGCGCAGACGCCAGCGGCGGACCCGCATCATCCGGCGGGGGCGCCTGCCGCCGCTACCCCGGCGCCAGGCATGATGACCCCCATGATGTGTGAGAAAATGATGCCGATGATGGGCGCGCAGCGCGACATGATGGGCGCGGATATGCGCCACCCCATGATGGGGATGATGCTCAAACATACCGATGGGGTTATTGCTTTTCTAAAAGCTGAACTCGGTATAAGCGATGCGCAGAATGCTGTCTGGGACGCCTATACCGCACAATTGAAGCCGCTCATCAGAAAGCACCAGGACAAAATGCAGAAGGCGCCTGATGCTTACGCAAAACCGCGCAACTGGATTGAACGGCTGACCGATAGCGAAGCCGTACTCAGCGAACATCTGGAGATGATGAAAAAAATCCGGCCCGCAGCCACGGCGCTATATGCCGCGCTGACACCGGAGCAGAAACAAAAAGCCGACACGCTGATGCCGTTAATGCCTGGCGCGGCAGGCATGAAAATGGGTTACAGGCACGGGGACTGATAAATGCCGCAACAGATTTGCACTTTAGCGATTGCCTCACTGTTCATGCTGGCGGCCTGCGGTGCAAATGCGGGAACCTATGATCTGACCGTAGATAAAATGCGCATGGGTTTTAAAGGCCGCGAACGCATGACTATGGCGATCAACGGACAAATTCCCGGCCCGGTGCTTCGCTTCACCGAGGGTGAGGACGTGACCATCAATGTCACCAACAAAATGGACAAGGATACGTCCATTCACTGGCATGGCATATTGCTGCCCTATACGCAGGATGGTGTACCGGGCATCAGCTTTCCCGGCATTAAACCGGGTGAGACCTTTACTTACCAGTTCAGGATCAAACAGGCGGGCACCTATTGGTATCACAGCCATTCCGGCTTGCAGGAACAGGAGGGCATTTATGGCCCCATTGTCATCACCCCGGCAAAGCGTGAGCCCTATAAATATGACCGCGACTATGTGGTGATGCTGTCGGACTGGACCGATGAAAAACCTGAAGCCATTCTCGGCCATCTCAAGAAAAACAGCGATTATTATAATTATGCGCAGCGCACCGTGGGAACCTTCTTTAAGGACGTTTCGGAAAAAGGGCTGGGGCCAACCCTGAAGGACCGCGCCGAATGGGGCAAAATGCGCATGACGCCGACGGATATATCCGATGTCAGCGGTTATACGTTTCTGGTCAATGGCAAAAGCGCGGCGCAGAACTGGACCGGCCTGTTCAAACCCGGCGAGCGGGTGCGGCTGCGCCTCATCAACGGCTCCGCCATGAGCTATTTTGACGTGCGCATTCCGGGCCTGAAAATGACCGTAGTGCAGGCGGATGGCAATAATGTGCAGCCCATCAAGGTGGATGAATTACGCATTGCTACCGCTGAAACCTATGATGTGATTGTTCAGCCGGAACAGGAGAAGCCTTTCACGATTTTCGCCGAAGCGCTCGACCGCACTGGCTATGCCAGGGCGACGCTGGCGCCCGCGGAAGGCATGAGCGGGGAGATTCCTCCGCTGCGCCCGCGTCCGCAATTAACCATGGCCGATATGGGAATGGATATGGGCGGCATGGACCATGGGCCAACGCCGGGCAAAAAAGAAAAGGCCATGCCGGGAATGGATCACGGGTCCATGGCCGGGATGGATATGCCGGGGAAAGATACGCCTGACATGCAAAGCGGCATCGCGCCAAAGGCGGCGAAGAAAGGCGGCAAGGTGCTGGTGTATGGTGATCTGAAAGCGATGGCGCCATATGCGGATTACCGCGCGCCGGATCGCGAGATCGAAATGAAGCTTACCGGCAACATGCAGCGCTATTTCTGGTCGATCGACGGCAAGAAATTTTCCGATGCCGAACCCATCCGCCTGAAATATGGCGAGCGGGTGCGCTTCACCTTCGTCAATGAGACGATGATGAGCCATCCGATGCATCTGCATGGCATGTGGATGCAACTGGATGTGGGAAAGAAAAAATTCAACCCGCTGAAACATGTTGTCAATGTGCCGCCCGGACAGTCATTAAGCGTCGATGTGCCGGCGGATGCGATGGGCGAATGGGCGTTTCATTGCCATCTGCTCTATCACATGATGACCGGCATGATGCGCAAGGTGATCGTCGAGGGCCCGGTTGCCGCCAATATTGAGACGGGTCATGAATAGGCGCGCCGGGGCGATTGCCGTAATATTCTGTTTACTGACAAATGGCGCGGACGCGATGGAGGAACATGAACCAAATTTCATTTTTTTTCAGGCCGACCGGTTTGAATATCGCGCACAGGATGGCGACGACAGCCTGAACTGGGATGCGCAGGGCTGGTATGGCGGCGACACGGATAAGCTGTGGCTGAAAACAGAGGGCGAAAATCGCATTGGCAGCAATGTCGATAAGGCCGAAGTTCAGCTTTTATATAGCCGTCTGATGACGGATTTTTTTGATGTGCAGGCAGGTGTGCGCTATGACCCGGAGCCGCATCCGCGGCGCAGCTATGCGGTGCTGGGTATTCAGGGCCTCGCGCCCTATTATTTTGAAACTGACGCGGCGCTGTTTCTGAGTAATAAAGGCGAACTGTCCGCCCGGTTTATCGCCGAATATGAACTGCTGCTGACCCAGCGGCTTATTTTGCAGCCTGCATTAGAGGTTAATCTGTCTGCGGAAGAAGTGAAGGAGCGCGGCATAGGCCCGGGCGTCAACGATATCGAACTGGGGCTGCGGCTGCGCTATGAAATACGGCGTGAATTCGCGCCTTATATCGGCGTCAATTGGGAGCGCAAACTGGGGCAGACCGCAGACATCGCACGTGCAGAGAGCGAGGAAATCGACGTTCCATCATTCGTTGCCGGTATCCGTTTCTGGTTTTAAATCCGTGTCAAACAGGCCCTCAGGCGCATAAGCCTGTATCGGACCGTCTGAGCGACCCGACACATAGGTGACATTTCGTACCGGACACATGGGCATACGTAACTGCATGGCGAATGCTGGGCCGCGTGGTATGCGCGATGCCGACAAGCCGCCGTCGCGGCGCTGACGGGTTTTGGAATAAAAGGAGTAAGACAAAATGACCAATGTATTGATTTAAGGTGTGCTGCAAGACAAGCCCGTGAAGAGCTCAAATTGCGTCGGTCCTTCCGCATTCTGCGCTTAACCGATCCGGTGACGGATTACGGCGGTTTAAAACCCGATCAAATATTTCCAAACTCCTGGAAAATCAGGGGTTTCCAGGCAAAGCGGCCAGGGTTCCCTGGCCCCGTGCTGAACTGTTCTCTATCTTCACCGCTGTGCAACTAAAAAGCCAGTCATATTGGCAGATACGGATAGTCTTGGACCAGGCAGGCCTACTATAGTAACATCAAGCGAGTAGGCTCGCTAATACGCAGTATCATTGCGGAATGAGTAAATGCCAAATATGCCCGGATTGGGTGATGATTTCCGCCAACCGGCCACCCTGATTTGAGACTTTATAATGGCTGATAAGAAGAACACCATTCTGGTGGTGGACGATGAGCCGCATATCCAGAAGATGTTGGGCATTCTTCTGGATGCCGAGGATCATAAGGTTGCCGAAAGCGCGTCCGGCAAGCAGGCGATACGCATGTGCGCCTCGGTCAAGCCTGACCTGATGCTGCTTGATCTTGGCCTGCCGGATATGGACGGCAAGGAGGTCATCACGGCAGTGCGTGAATGGTCGCAGGTGCCGATAATTGTGCTTTCGGTGTCCTCATCCGATGATGAAATCAGCACGGCACTGAATATGGGCGCCAATGATTACGTTACCAAGCCTTTTAACGTCGGTGTCCTGATGGCGCGCATCAATGCCGCCCTGCGCACCTCTGCGGTGCAGGAAACCGGCGAGCCGGAGTTGCGCAATGGCCCGTTGCGCATGGATCTAGTGCGCCATGAGGTGTATTTGCACGATAAATTGCGGGCTTTTACGCCCAAGGAATATGATCTGCTGCGGCACTTTATGGTCAATCGCGGCAAGATGCTGACCCATAGGGAAATCCTCAAAAAAGTTTGGGGCGCGGCGCACGCCGAAGATACCACCTATCTGCGGGTTTATATCGGCCAGATCCGGGAAAAGATCGAGCCTAATCCCACCACGCCCATTTTCATCACCACTGAGCCTGGTATTGGCTACCGGATGGAAGTGCTCCCGCACGCACCATAAAGGCGGCCTGACCATTGGGTTGAGCGCCAGACTTACGCCCCCCTTACGTATAATCACTTTTGCCGTGCAGTAAGCTTGCAGGAATTCTCCTATTTTTTTATCTGAACCTGAACCAAGGAGAGTTTTATGCGAAAGATACATAATGCGATGGTGGCCGTTTTGGTGCTGACCTCATTGGCTGCATGCGGCAGTACCAAGGGCGATCGCGCATTGAGTGGCGCGGCCATCGGCGCCGGCGCCGGTGCTGTTGGCGGCGCCGTTCTCGGAGGTGACCCGGTGACAGGCGCCGTTGTGGGCGGCGCAGTTGGCGCCGCGGCTGGCGCTGTAACCAAGAATAAAGATGTCGACCTCGGCAAGCCCATCTGGAAGTAAGCTCTGAACGAAAGGGAAAATGCCCATGTTGAACTATGTAATTCTGTTTTTCGTCCTGGCGGTGATTTCTGCCTTTATGGGGTTTGGCGGTCTTGCCGCTGACTTCGCTGGCATCGCCCAGTTCCTGGCGCTTGTATTTGTTGTACTGTTTGTTGCGAGCCTGGTTTACAGCACGATCAC
>Ga0073922_1000060_pt1 | contig 10939 bp, 27 predicted proteins | sample GWRWT2_2Sept14_FD_70955 | JGI IMG/M metagenome (GOLD analysis project Ga0073922, IMG submission 70955) | Sand microcosm microbial communities from a hyporheic zone in Columbia River, Washington, USA - GW-RW T2_23-Sept-14 | ecosystem: Engineered > Artificial ecosystem > Sand microcosm >...
CTAAAGATTGAGTCAATCAGTAGCTGTAATGGCTCAAAATTTACAAGAAACCATGATATTGCAATATAGGTTAGTATGTTCATAGGTGTAAAAATAACAAACTAAACTATTATAATTAGAAAAAAAAACTTTTTTTTATTAACAATAAATATCTTATAAATTTTCTTTGCTTATAAAATTATCTATTTTTTTTAATGTTGACAGCGAAACGTCTTTGCCTTCTAGAAAGTTTGTAAGTTGAAAAAAATGAAACTTATTCCCATTCCCCTGTATTTCTTTAACAATTTTATTTCGCGTTTTTAACCCTAAAAGTTTATTTACTTCAGCCCTTAATTGTTCGTCCTGTATTAACATAATTAAAATGGTAAGTCATCGTTATCGAAATTGCTTTCGTGTATAATTGTTTGCTTTAATGTTCCTGTAATTTGCGGCTCATTTTTTACAAATGGTTCGCTAAAGCTTGCACTAAAATAGTTAACTCCTTTTGCTGAAGTCTTTACCCATAATGCTACTTCCATTTCTTTGCCATTTACTAAAACCTTCCCTTTATAGTCCGGGTGGTTTTCTGCTTTTTTGTTGTCGTTTTTAAAAATTGCTCCTGAATTGTTTCTTTGTTCCATTTTTATTTTTGTTTATATTGTTTAAATTTTTCCTCTCCCTGTAAATATTTGACATTTTATTACTTCTTTGTTTATGAAACAAAAGTAGTTCCATAGTTTTTTAATTTGCACTTTCATATTGCCCAAGTTATAAATTTCACAAAACCTACGATTGCAAAAGTGTAAACTAAAATTGTAATAACTGTTGCTAATGTTTTTTTTTTCATATTTTTATATTGTTTTCGTTAATAAATTCTTGTAGCTTTTCTCTTACCGCAAACATTTCTTCTTTGCCGTTGTATTTATATTCACTTCTTAACCATTGGTCAAACTCAAATAGTGCCAAATAATAATATAAGCCGTTGTTTGCAAAGTCGTATTCGTCTTTGTCTTCAGGTAAATTAAATTCAAGTATTGCTTTCATATTGTTTCTATTAAATTCTTAAAATAAATTCTTGCCTCCTCTACTTTGTTTTGTATCTCCCAAATTACTGTTTCGTCTCGTTCAACTTTAAAGACTTTTACTTTACTTAGGTCCGGTAAATGATCAAAGTTATGCTTTTTTTCTACATACTCTCTAATTTCTAGATCTTCGTCAATTTTAAAATGTTTCCAGTGTTCTCGCCTTACTTCATCTTCAACTATCTCTATCGGGGTATTGACTAAACAATAACAAAGCAATGCCTCAGTTTTACCCGTCAGCCATAAATATCCCTGTAATTGATAAAAATAAGCAGAATTTGGTATTTCATCCTCAAAAAATGGGAAGGTGTGTGCTTCATAACTACATTTAACATCAAGTAAAATTTCATCTGTGTTCACGTCAGGTGTTCCTGTAATCCAATTGTTATTAAAATGCTCTTCGTTTTTAAATATAAATCCTAAGCCTAAAACATCATTAACTAAAGTAATTGCTTTGTCCTCACACTGTATGCCTTTGTCAGTATATTTACTTGAAAATTCTTTTTTAATTCCATATTTATGCTCTAAAACAAGTTCTTGGATGTAAGACTTTGCCGTCTTGCTTAATGTTTCAGCTTTAGAACGAGGGGCAGTCATCAACTTGCCCAAAGCAGAGCAGCGTATTTTTAACATAATAATAAGGCTTTGATTTGTACTTCTGTTAACTCAAAACCATTTTTAAGTTGATCTACTGTATACTTGCCATTTTGTATAGCTACAAGCGCCTCTTCAAATCTTTTATTGTCTATTAATGGTTTCTTTGGTTCAACTTTTATTTGTTCGCCAGAAGCGTCAGTATCTTTATCCGTGACTAAACCAAGCATACTACTTAAAGAATAACGACGTAAGTAGGTAATCGCACTTCCTAAAACTTGAAACTCGTTCATTCCTTTTAAAATTACCCCCTGAGGAATATCAATTTTGCTTTCAATACTTTCACCACTTTCTATATGAAATAAACAAGTTGCTATTTGTGTGCCGTTAATTAATTGAGTAAATCCTAATCCATGTTTTTTTAAAAGTGGATTAATAACTTCAAAGATTTTTGGAAGATCAGCGTATGTGTAACCATAACCTTGTGTTGCTTTGTGAACAACAGGAACTTCTTGTTGAAAATCTGCTAATGCTTTAAATAAATGTTTCATAGTGTTAGTTTTTGTTTGTTATTAATTATATTCAAATATACAGCCTTTTTATATATAAATCTAATTAATTTAAAAAAAGTTATTAACAATTTAATTTTAATTACTTTAATTTTTGTTTATAAACCTTAATTAATTCTTTTAATTCGTCCTTTGTCCATTTTTTCGTCTCATGTGCAATTGCTTGAAGCTCCATTAATCTTTGCGATCCTATTCTTTCTTTTATACCTATTTGATAGTTTAACAGATTACCACTTAAATAAGTGTTACAGTGCTCACATTGTAAATGGCAATTGTCCTCGTTAAATCGAACATTAGAATGTCCCCCCTGTGAATAGTAGTGGCCAGCATTTTCTTTTTTAGGTAGTTTATTGCAACTAATGCAATTTAGCCCGGCATCTCTTTGACGTATAAACTTATTAAAAACCTGTTGAGCGATCTTTAAATAATCATTTGAGGTCTTTAAATTTTCAATTAACTTTTTTTTCTTTTTTAACCATTCTTTTTCTTTCTGTATTTCTACCATTGCTTTTATACATTCGTTTTTTAAACAAAACTTTTGTAGTGCGCTGAACGGTGTAAATTCTACTTTGCAGTTAAAACATTTTTTAGCTCTTGTTTTCAAAGTTCGGCATTGTTATACTCTATTATTTTTTTTAGGTCTTTTACATCCTGCTTCAACTCTAAATTTAAATGCTGAAGATCAAAATTAATTTGTCTTGTTGCCCTAAATTCTTTTTCTAAAGTTTGATAAACAGCCATTGCCCGGGTAATTTCTATTAAAGACTGTTGCATAGAAGTTATTAAATCAGTTCTATTTGGATGTTTTGTTTTTATGTCCTCAATACTTATTTTTAATTTTAAACAAGTATGATTAAGATTAATTCTGCTGCTTAATAGTTCAAGTTCCATTTTAAAAAATTGTTTTTAATTTATTTTCTTGTTTTGGTCTATAGTTTTTTATTGCATCATTACCATAAATAGTAAATCCTAAACCATAATTATATTCACAATAAACAGGATCATTCAGCCCTGTATGCTTACCGCCTGTGTCTATGTCTTTTATTTTTTCAGTAGAAACCCAAGTTACAAATTTCATAACATCATGCTTTATTAGCCGATGTATAACAATCATGTCATCGCATCGATTTGTAAAAGACTTACCCCCTTCAATATGATCTTTTAGTGGAGCCTTTAAATGCCCCTTAAAATCTCCTTCAGTATAAATATTTGAGCTTCTACCGCTTTCAGTATTTGGATGAGTGTTTATGTATATCGTCATTCCTGTTTTGTTTACAAATTGTCTTGCTGCATTCATAAAATTATAGTTGCCCTCATAAGTCATATTTCTGTCAAGACCTGTAAATGGATCTATTAGTGCAACGTCTGCTTCACTCTCTTCAAAAATTTTAAACAGCTCCTCCGGCTTATATAAACGATCATTTTTAACAAATGTAAAGTATTGTTCTAAATATGTTGAGTAGTTTCTTATTTCTTCGTGGCTTAATTGTTTAAAATTTATGCCTGCATACATCTGAACTAAGTCCCGTAAAATTTGGCCATGTTGATTTTCGCCACTCCAAATAATAAATTTCAATTTATGCTTTAAAGCAAGAGTCAAAAAATACCAATTTATAAAATAAGTCTTTCCAACGTTGTCATGACCTAAAATTATACAAACTTGTTTTCTTTTAAATCTTATAAATTCATCTAAACCGTTGCCAATCTCTAAACCATGCTTTATATTCCCATCTCTGTAGTTTAATAAGTACTCAAGAGCGGATCCTTTATTATTTAATAAGTCCATGTTTTCTAGCTTTTAATTCTTCAGGCGAAATACCCTTGGAAGTTGGTTCGTTTTTTTGTAGCCACTTAATAGCTGTTAAATATAAACTTTTGTATTTTGTATTTCCTTTATAATTTTCAATGTCGTTTAAAATATTTTCAATTTGAGAAATATTATAAGTTTCTAATAACTTTTTTACTTCAGTTTCAGTAATAAATAAATGCCCAAAATGTCTATATATATTTTTATTATCTTTATTTACATTATTGTTAGTGGTTGTTTGATGGTTGTTTATTGGTTGTTCAATGGTTATTTCGTTGGTTGTTAGTTGATATTTTTTATAATTAACTATTTCAATAACAGTGCCTTGCGGGCTAGTTTCAATGGTTATTTCGTTGGTTAATTTTAGTTTGCTTAAAGCTGTCCTAATTTGTTGAACAGTAAGCTTAGTTTGTCTAGCTAAAATATCTCTTCCAGTTACAATAGTTCCAACCTTTACAACTATTCCTTTATACTTTTTTTCTTTATGATTTGCCATTAAAAGCAAAGTAATAAAAACAATAAAAGTATTTTTGTCTTCAAACCATTCCCAATCTGTAATCTTTCTATGCAATTTAATCCATCCACTCATATAAATAATTTTTGTTGAAAAAGATCGCTAATATATAAAAAACATTTTTTATCCTCTATAAATGATTTTTTCAGTTTAATAAGGACTTCTTCTTTTTTACAGATAGGCTCAATATAAGCATACTCTTCATCTAATTGAATAAAAACGTACAGCTCACTGTTTAAGTATCCCCCAGCGGCCTCTAAATCGCAATTAAACGTGTATGTTTTAGCCTTAGTTGCTTTGACTTGATAAGTATAGCCTTTATGATCAGCAAAATCTATTTTTTGAAAGTCTCGATCGGCTGACTGTTTAAACAATGGCTCATCAGCATAATTGTATTTAAACCATAATTCAAATATTTTTTCGCCTATTGATCCTGTTGATTCGTTTTTAATCTCTGAAGGTATTTTAACCTTTGCTAAATATGTTCTCATAAGTTTTCTTTTATAAATGTTCCATTAATCATTTGACCGTTTCTTTTTGCAATAACCTCATAAGCAGAATTTATGCAATCTTCAATACTTGTGCCATTAAAATAAGCTATTGATGTTAAAACAACAACACAATCTCCAATGGCATCAATTATTTCTTCACTATCATTATTTATAATAGCTTTAGCAAGTTCTCCCGCCTCTTCTTGAAATTTTACATATTGTGTTTTAATATCACCTTTTGATAAAATTCCTTTTTCTTTTGCCCATATTCTAACAGGCTCAAATTCATTAATTAGTTTCATATTTTTTATTTTATAACGTTAACAATCAATCTTGAGTGGTATTCATAATTTTCAATCTTCATTTCATCAAACTTAAATTTTGTAAAATTGGTACAAGAAATTAATGTAGGCAGTTTTAACTTTTCTCTATTGCAATATATAGCAGCAGAACTTACATGATCCTCATAAACATGAGCATTAGCGGCATTTATAATAACCTCATTTGCTTTTAAATTAAACTCATTTGCAAAAGAAGATAAAATTGAGGCATACATTACAAAGTCATACGGTAGCCCAATAAACAAATCTAAAGACCGCATTGACACCACAACATCAACCATATCATTAGCAATAACAAATTGAAAAGCATAATGACAAGGAGGAAGCACCATATTTTGTAATTGACTAGGATTCCACATTGTAAACAACAATCTTCTTGAATGCTTATTTAATCTAAAGTCATTTAAAATATTTGTTATTTGATTAACCCCGTTAAAATTATTTAATTGATGGCCATAAACAGGTCCTAAATTACCATTATCATCTGCCCATTGATCCCAAATATGCACTTTATTATCATTTAAAAATTTTATATTAGATTGGCCTGATAACAGCCACTCAGTTTCAACAAAGCAAGATCTTGGGAATATTTGCTTTCCAGTAACAACCGGGAATCCATCATTTAAATTTGCTCTAATTTGAGCCGCTGTTATTTGACGCACTCTACCATTTCTACCATTTACTTTAATTCCTGTTTTCATACAGTTTGACATTACTGTTGAATACATTTGCTCAAAATTGCTCATACAAATTATTTAAATCGTTTAAATCATTTAAAGAAGCCATATAAGCAATTGCATCTAGCAAGTTATCTTCTTTATGAGCATTCGCTTGTCTAGCCAATTTTAAAGCAATTAATATGTTATAACAGTCTTTTATAGTTATAACTTTATTTGACATCTCTGAGGCGATGTTTGCCGTTTTTTGCATGCAAGCATGAAAGTCTCCATACATACGATCTTTTTCTTCACTTCTCAAATAAACAATGTTATTTGCTTTTTCTAAAATATTCATAGTTAAATTTTAAAATTAATAATATATGCAAATATAAACAAAAATTGTATTAAATAACAATTAGTAAAAATTATTTTTTATTTTTGATTGTATTTTCCGCAAGTCAACTAAATTCTTTGCTTCTTTAATTTCACTTTTTAAATTATATTCAACTCGTTTTGGCGCTTGTAAATTTAAAAGCAGTTCATAATATTCATTATCAATTCTTAGCTGTTTGTCATTAACATCAGTTAAATTTTGATAAGTCTTTAAACCGTGCAAAATTGAAGCATGATCCATATTAAATAAACCTCCAATTTTTTTTAAAGTATAGCCTTCTTTTCTAAGAGCATTAAATAAATAAATTTTTCTGTGTATTATTTCCCGTCTTCGGTTTTTCTGTGCAAGTCCGTCTTGTTCTATAATTTCTTTTATTAGTTCTATCATTTTTATAAGTTTTACTTGTTATTTATAAGTTTTATTGTAATAGTCTTCTCCACTAAACCAATATTCGTAATTTCCTTCGTCTTTACTTTTCTTTAATTTGTTTCCGTGTGCTTCAACTATTTGTTGTTTTTCCATTTCTTTGGCTTGTTCAATGTCTTCAATAGTAATAATACTTTTGTTTACATATTGGTCAAATAACCATTCTACTGCCGTCTGTTTCATTTTTCTATTTGTTTAATTTCTAAAATAAGATCATCATTTTTCTGTATGAGCTGCTTAACATGATCAGCATCATAAGCCTCTATAATTCTAGTCACTAACTTTATAGGACCTCCCCAATAGTCAAAGGTCTTAAACACTACTTTATATATCTTCATTGGTATCATTTTTAATCGGCACATCTAAGCCATACATTAAATCAAACATTGCAAAATCTCTAGCAGCATTTCTCTTACTGCCCTCATAACTTTGAAAGTACCACTCTCTGAATCTTAGGTATTTTTGGTGAGTATAATCACCATTAGCTATGGCATCCTGTACCTCAATAGCTAGCTGTGTAAACTCAGTCATGGTGATTCTATTATTAGGTCCTTAATTATATCATTCTGCTCCTGGCATTCTTTAAGCCTGTAGATTGATATTGACATTCCAATTATTAAGCCTATTACTAGACCTATAAATGCATCTTTATATTTTTTCATTGCCTTTATTATTTATGATTTCTAAATATCTTAGGTAAAGAGGTAGATTAAATCCACCTCTTACCTCATCTGCAAATCTTCTGCTAGTCCAAAATCTTAGAATAACACTAAATGTAGGTGACTGTCTCATAGTTTAGATTTAAGTAGCTTAAGATTTGCATCACTTAAAATAAACAGGGACATATATTCCTCATCAGTCTCTGATGCATTGTAGGTAAATGGCTCAATAGTGCCTGCTATGTATACATCACTATCATAGTCAGTGGTCCAATTAGAAAAATAAGTATTGTCTCTTTTGAATAGGTTTATAAAGTTCATGATATAAAAGATAAAAGTGGAAATAAAAATACGATTGATATTATTATAGAGATTACTATGACAAATGTCTTAGCAAATCCTTTTTGCTCTTCTCCTACAGGAGTGAAATAATTAATTAGTCTCTTCATTGATTTTTTCTATTAGGTTAGTAATTACATACCATTGAGCGTAAGCTCTTATAGTAGCTTCATCTTTTCTACCAAAAGCATCTGCAGTTTCTTTAGCCTGATTATACAGTAATGTTTCCTCAGCTAGAATGATTGTCATAATTTGTTCTTTGTCCATGTGTTTTAAATTGTTTAGTTAATAATTATGTACAAATATAAATTCTATTTTAATAACTTGTACACTTTTAAACAATTATTTTTAAAAAAAAGCGTAATTTATAATGATTATAAATAAGGAAACTTGTTTAAACAGTATTTTATGTATAAAAACAAGGGTAAAATATACATAATAAAGGCAAAATGCACTTAATAATGTAACAAAGTAAAGGTAATAACCTTAAAATCTTTGGTGTTATTAAGTTTATAGCCTTAAAAAGTCCAGTTTATTAATTAAAAAACGGGACAAATTTAAAGTATTAATTTTAATTTAAAATGTAAATATAAAGTTAGCTAACCGTAATTTTTCCTGTTATGTAAAGCATATCTAACAAAAATAATACTTTTTGTAAACTTTATTTAGCATTACCTGTCCCTAATGCTGTCAATATATGGGACAAAAAAAGCGGTTACTGTTAAACAACCGCCTTTAAAACTAACTATGAATAACAAAGTTAGTGTTTATATTTAAATTTTAAATACTCTATGTAAGTTTTATTATTTATTTTAAAATGTTTTCTGCAATCATTGCATAACATCCAATGATGGATAGTACCTCCTGCAGTCACTACCTGTTTATTATATCTCACATTATAGTTAGTGCATTCAGGACAGCAGTACTTCTCATCTCCCTCCATTACAGCATAATGAGTAGATGGAGCTGCATAAGAATTGAGTTTATTGAATACAGCTTCTAGGACAGTGACATCCATTTTGCAATATGCTACCATCTTATCCATAGCCTGCTGATCTTTCTTAAATACAATATCTTTCCACAGGTCTAATCCTCCTGTATCCATCTTTTGACCTACTCCTAAATACTTAGCTATATAGTCTAGTTTATTTGAGTTAAAATTAAAGTACTTTCTAGCCCATTTAAGCGTGTCTATAGTCTTAGGTGAGGGCATAACATCAAGTCCATGTAATATGGCTCTTGTACGCAACCATTTGAGGTCAAATCTATCCCCATTATGAGCCACAATTTCATCTGCTTGAGCCATAACTTTGAGGAATGCTTTAATCATTGCCTTATCAGATTGCTTTTTATCCCATGTTAAGAATTGTACATCACCATCTGACTCCCATTTATAGCAGATGCAGATAATAGCTCTCTCATGAATGATATCACCAGGATTGATTGTGAGGTTATATCCTGATCTCCAAAATATACCGACATTGAATGATGTCTCAATGTCAAAAAACAGTCTTTTTCTTACCATAAACTTAGAACAAATATCTCTCTCTAGCAAATTTAAAGAGATATGATAATAGTAGACCTATGCCTACTCCTACAAATAATAGACTAAGATTCCCATTAGGTCTAGGTCTTTCTGCCTTAGCTTTTTTTACTTCAGACTTTGCCTTTTGTCCCTCAGCTCTATACTTATATTTGTATACTAGTCTATCTTTATAGATAGTTTTTACTTTAATTCTATACTCTATTTTTTTATCTAGTCTAGTCTTAGGTACATAGACTGTATTATATTTGATTACAGTATCCTTAGTACTTATAATTTTTTCCCATACTATAGTATCATTAATTATAACAGGTATAGAATCTAGTGTAGTGATTCTGATAGTATCACCTGTCTGCTCACATTTATATCCTTTCTTAATTGCTTTATTAAGATGGTATTGTGCAGAGCAGGAGCTGAGCATTAAGATAATTACACTAAGTCTAAATATCATTTGATTCAATTAAGGTATAAGTAAAGTGATTACCATGTATCTCTTTAGCTCTATTAGCTATTACCATAAACTCATTAAAATCTTTTACTCTTTTAAATACCTGACAGCCCTCTGACCAATTTTCTACAAAGCTAGATACTGTACCTGCCTTATGGATATTGATTCCAAACATTCCTGTGTCAGTCTTACCCTCTGCAAATGTCATATCTCTATCACCATCTCTCCATACAGTCACATCTCCTAATCTTTGACATACTGCCTGATATTTTCCCTGATGCATAGATACAGCATAGACTCCTCTATATTGATTAGGCACAAGTCTAGCTACTCCCTTAGCATTATGGAATTGCATTACTCCTTTTTTACCTGGCTCAGTAGTAGCATCCCACTCATGGTAGTGCCATTGACCATCTACTCTATAAGATATAGTTAATTTGTCATCAAAGAGATTAGTAACTTTTTGACCTGGTGCTGAGTTACGAACTCCTACAATATTTACATCATAGTCTTTAGGACCTGCAAAGTATACATATCCTTTAGCCTTTACAGCTGCCTCTATCTGTTCTCTAGTGTATGTCATTTCTTTATCTTTTTAATGTCATCATTAATATCCTTAGCTCTTGCAAAAAGTAACTTCATTGACTGCCATAGGTCTATACCTTTAACTACTTTATAATTCTCATTGATACTCATCACCTCTATACTAGCAAGCACCAATGCCACTACTTTAGTAAGCATAAATGGTACACTAAAGAATGTAAGTATGATATCATTTAGTATGAATTTATCTATTAAAAAGAACATAATCACAGTAACTTCATACAGTGCTAGCTTGCTAATTATAGATGAGAGCTTTCTGCTAGTAATTTTCTCCCCTAACTTTTTAGCTTTCCAAATACCTGTCATAGTATCAATAGATATTAATACTCCTATCATTAACAGGATACCACTTATTGGTAAAAAGAATGCAAAGCAAATAGATATAAGTGTCAATAGTTCTGATTGTATAGATATTAGTAGTAGGGATAATTGTGCTTTCATTTTTTCTCTTCAATTTCAGATACTAGTAAAAAAGTAAAGTAAGATATTAG
>Ga0073922_1000064_pt1 | contig 10400 bp, 13 predicted proteins | sample GWRWT2_2Sept14_FD_70955 | JGI IMG/M metagenome (GOLD analysis project Ga0073922, IMG submission 70955) | Sand microcosm microbial communities from a hyporheic zone in Columbia River, Washington, USA - GW-RW T2_23-Sept-14 | ecosystem: Engineered > Artificial ecosystem > Sand microcosm >...
AGTGTGATTGAGCAAATCACAAAGCAATTAAATAAACTGATCGATGTTGTAAAGGTAGTTGATTTGTCTGAAGCGCCACATATTGAGCGGGAACTTATGTTGGTCAAAGTGCGTGCTACAGGGAAAGACCGCGAAGAAATGAAGCGGGTTGCCGATATTTTTAGAGGGCGGATTGTTGATATTACTGATTCGACGTATGTAATCGAATTAACTGGGGATTGTTCCAAGTTGGATGCGTTTCTAGATGTGATTGAGAAGTCTTTGGTGCTGGAAACTGTTCGTACAGGTGTATGTGGTATTGGTCGTGGCGACCGTATATTGAAGGTTTAATTTTTTGAAATGAAGGAAAGAAAAATAATGAAGGTTTATTACGATAAAGACGCAGATATTTCCCTGATAAAAGGAAAAAAAGTAGCCATCGTTGGTTATGGCTCCCAAGGTCACGCTCATGCACAGAACCTGAAGGATTCTGGTGTTAAAGTCACCGTGGGGCTGCGTAAGGGTGGCGCATCCTGGGATAAGGCTAAAAAAGCAGGTCTTAAGGTTGAAGAAATTGCCAAGGCAACAAAAGAAGCCGATCTTGTCATGATCTTGTTGCCTGACGAAAATATTCCAAGTGTTTATTACAGCGATGTTGAGCCAAATTTGAAAAAAGGTGCAACCTTGGCCTTCGCGCATGGTTTCAATGTGCATTACAATCAAGTGGTCCCTCGTGCTGATCTGGATGTGATTATGATTGCGCCCAAAGGGCCAGGTCATACGGTTAGATCCGAGTATTTGCGTGGCGGTGGGGTGCCTTCACTCATTGCGGTATATCAGGATAAGTCAGGCAAAGCTAAAGCGCTTGCGCTCTCATATGCCGCTGCAAATGGCGGCACAAAAGGTGGCGTCATCGAGACTAACTTCCGTGAAGAGACCGAGACTGATTTATTTGGTGAGCAGGCAGTACTGTGTGGTGGACTGGTCGAGCTGATTAAAGCCGGTTATGAGACCTTGACTGAAGCTGGATATGCGCCTGAAATGGCTTATTTTGAGTGCTTACATGAGGTCAAGCTGATTGTTGACTTGATCTTTGAAGGCGGAATCGCCAATATGAACTACTCGATTTCAAATAATGCAGAGTATGGTGAATATGTGACGGGTCATAAAGTAATCGGTGCTGAAGCTCGTGCGGCAATGAAAGAGGCTTTGCGCTCTATCCAGCAGGGTGAATATGCAAAACAATTTATTCTGGAAGGCCGTACAAATTATCCAGAGATGACGGCTCGCCGCCGCTTGACTGCAGACCATCCGATTGAAGTCGTTGGTGAGCAATTGCGTGCGATGATGCCTTGGATCAAGAAAAATAAGTTGGTTGATCAAACCAAGAACTAAGTTTTGCGCGCTGTTAACTTGGTAGTATTAAAAAAGTAATTCGGGAAAAGGCACAGCAAGGCTGTGCCTTTTTTCTTACGAATCTTATTTCAATGCTCTTAATATGGTTTTTGGTTTTTTAACAATTATTACCTTGTGAAATTTCAATGAGTGTATATCCACATCCTATACTGGCTCGTGAAGGCTGGTTTTTTATTGCGGCTACTCTTCTGGCATCGCTGGTTGTTTCTTATTTTTTTGGTTGGTTCTGGAGTATGCCATTGTGGTTGCTCTTTGTATTTTGTGTCCAGTTTTTTCGTGACCCTGCACGTGTTATTCCACAGGGTAAAAAATCTGTGCTTTCACCAGCGGATGGTCGTATTGTTGTTATTGAGCCTGCGATTGACCCGTGGCTGAAAAGGGATTGTTTGAAGGTAAGTGTGTTCATGAATGTTTTTAATGTGCATTCCAATAGAAGTCCAGTTGATGGGGAAATTATTCAGCGGTGGTATCACCCTGGAAAGTTTTTGAATGCTTCGCTGGATAAGGCGTCCTTGGAAAATGAGCGAAACGCATTACATATCCGGACTCGTGACGGTTTAGATATTACTTGCGTTCAAGTTGCAGGCTTAGTTGCGCGCCGCATCCTTTGCTATGCCGATGTGGGGCAACAATTGTCGCGTGGTCAGCGGTATGGATTTATTCGGTTTGGTTCGCGCGTTGACCTTTATCTTCCTCTTGGAGCGTGTGTGAAAGTCGGCGTTGGTGAGACGGTGAAAGCATCTGAAACTATTCTCGCTGAATTACCCTAGTGTTGTTTTAAGTGTGGCGTCGCATAGTGCTGATGAAAAAATGAATTCCATTCCTCCAAATCCTCCGGTGCGTACTGAAAAACAGCCAATAATGCCAGACCCTCGGCGGCGTGGGATTTACTTGTTGCCTAACTCCCTCACAACGGCGGCTCTGTTCGCTGGGTTTTATGCGATCGTGCAAGCAATGAATTTGCGTTTTGAGTATGCTGCCATTGCGATTTTTGTTGCCATGGTGTTGGATGGCCTAGATGGGCGTGTGGCTAGAATGACAAATACGCAAAGCGCATTTGGTGCCGAGTATGATTCGCTCTCGGATATGGTTTCATTTGGTGTCGCGCCTGCACTCGTGGTTTATGAGTGGTCATTAAGGGGGCTGGGCAAGTTGGGATGGATTGCCGCTTTTATTTATTGCGTTGGCGCAGCCTTGCGTTTGGCCAGATTTAATACGAACATGGGGGCGACTGATAAACGTTACTTTCAAGGCTTGCCCAGTCCTGCAGCGGCTGCATTGATTGCTGGCCTCGTTTGGGTATTGCTTGATTTAGAAGTCTCAGGAGATGATGCACGCTGGTATGCTTGTGCGCTAACCGTATTTGCTGGCATTACGATGGTGAGTAACATCCCCTATTGGTCAGGCAAAGAGATCAATCTGAAAAAAAGCGTACCCTTTGTTGTAGTCGCGGCAATTGCACTCGGTTTTGCTTTGGTTTCATCATATCCACCAGGGGTGTTGTTTACCTTGTTTTTGTTATATGCGCTGTCTGGCTATGCGGTTTTTGTCATTCGTTGGAAAAAAAATCGAAAGTAATTTTTTAAATATATTGCAACAAAAGAGTAAAGGATTTATAGTCGGCGCTATGGATTCGACTTTGACATTTCAGGTGGTTTTTTTTACCTTTCTTGCCTTATCTGGCGCGCTCCTCGTGCGCCTGTCGTTGCGCGCTAAAGCTTCCCCGCTGCTGCGCGTCGCGCATAAATAACTCCCCTCATATACCCTAGTTATGAAGCAACTCCTCATTGGAGCTGCTTATCTATGTATGTTTATTTGAAGTCTCCCAGGAGAACATCATGTCTAAAGAACCATTGATTATTTTTGATACTACCTTGCGCGATGGCGAGCAAAGTCCTGGCGCCTCAATGACGAAAGAAGAGAAGTTACGCATTGCTAGACAGCTTGAAAAAATGCATGTTAATGTAATTGAGGCGGGTTTTCCTGCAGCTTCAAATGGTGATTTTGAGGCGGTTAAAGCGGTTGCTGAAGTTATCAAGGAGTCTACTGTTGCAGCGCTTAGCCGAGCATTTGATAAAGACATTGCGCGGGCGTTGGAAGCTATTAAACCCGCTGCATCAGGCAGGATTCATACGTTCTTGGCGACTAGCCAAATTCACATGGAAAAAAAGTTGCGTATGTCCCCAGATGAGGTGCTTGTCGCGGCTAAAAATGCAGTCCGTTTTGCGCGAAACGGGATTGATGATGTTGAATTTTCTTGTGAAGACGCAGGGCGGTCTGAGTTAGATTTTCTTTGCAGGGTTATTGAGGCGGTGATTAAAGAAGGTGCAACAACGATCAACATACCGGATACCGTAGGTTATAACTTGCCTGAACAGTTTGCCGATCGTATCAAGCGGTTACGCGAGCGGATTCCAAATTCAGATAAGGTGATTTGGTCGGTACATTGTCATAATGATTTGGGGCTTGCTGTGGCTAATAGCCTTGCTGCGGTGTTGGCAGGTGCTCGACAAGTGGAATGTACGATCAATGGCTTAGGCGAGCGCGCTGGTAATGCCTCCCTCGAGGAAATTGTGATGACTGTCAGGACTCGCCAAGACATTTTTCCATGTGAGACACGCATTGATGCCACGCAGATTGTGCCTGCTTCAAAAATGGTTTCCAGTATTACGGGTTTTGCTGTTCAGCCGAATAAGGCGATTGTTGGCGCTAATGCGTTTGCTCATGAATCAGGGATTCACCAGGATGGTGTCTTAAAGCATCGTGAAACTTATGAAATCATGCGGGCAGAAGATGTGGGTTGGAATGCCAATAAACTTGTATTAGGCAAGCTTTCGGGAAGGACTGCATTTAGAGCGCGGCTCAAAGAGCTTGGAATTGAGGTAGAAAGCGAAGCTGTGCTTAATGCTGCTTTTATGCGATTCAAAGAACTTGCGGATAAAAAACACGAAATCTTTGACGAAGACTTGCATGCCATTATGAGCGATGAGAACATTACGCCAGAGGTAGAGCGGTATCGCTTGGTTTCTTCGATGTTTCACTCTGAGACGGGGGAAGCTCCTGTGGCAAGACTTGTTGTATCTATTGAGGGTTTAGAAAGTCAAGCTGAATCTAGTGGTAGCGGACCGGTAGATGCTGCCTTCAAAGCGATTGAAAGCGTTGTTAGCAGTGGTGCAGAACTTTTGTTGTATTCAGTGACGGCTATTACCACAGGTACTGATGCGCAAGGTGAGGTGACTGTTCGTTTGGCTAAAAATGGTCGCATCGTTAATGGGCTGGGTGCAGATACTGACATTGTCGTGGCCTCAGCTAAGGCGTACATACATGCCTTGAATACGTTGATGTCAAAGCATGAAAAGCTTAATCCGCAGGTTTAGGCAGCATTGAAGGCGCAGTGAGCCGTGCATAGCTCACACAGCTGATAAAAAGTAGAACCGCTAAGGCAACTTCTAGCACTGCTAGTGTTCGAATGGTTCCTGTTTCAGCTGTAGCGCGAACAATACCTTCAGTGAGGTATGCCAATGACAACATGGATGTCCATTGATGTGTATAGCGTTTGCCATTTAAGATACCTAGCAATGGGAAAAGTAATGGAATTGCTTTAAAAAACAGCGTAGAGCCTCCAGCGTGAAGCGGTGCTAACCATAGCTCCCATGAGAGACAAAGAAACAATAAGCTCAATAAGCTGGTAATGGCAAGCAGGTTGGCCCATCGGGCGGAATGGTAAGGTTTCATCTGGTGTATTTAAGTATTGGGCGACAAGTTTACGCGCGTGCTAGGTGGTAGCGCTATGCAAACGTAGTATATAAATTCATTCACAAGTAATTGAATTTCAGTATAAGGTGATTTTAACAAGCGTGATCCATTGATTGACAGGGCGACTCAAGAATAAGGATAGTATCTTGCGCACTTTGAGTAGGTTTGCGGCTGTCAGGTGATATCTTGAATGAGAAAGTATGTGTCTGAAATGTCATTAGCTTAAAAATAATCAAGATGCCAATTCTTTCCCCCTTTCGACTGTTTATTGTAGTTGCCAATCGTTTTCGACATGAGCGGTGTACGCAAGTAGCCGCCGCATTGTCCTTTGTCAGTTTGTTAGGCCTGGTCCCCTTGATTACTGTTGGTTTTACGATTGTTTCCATGCTGCCACCGGGTGCGGGGATAGGGTATGCGATAGAAAAATTCTTGCTTGCTAATCTATTGCCAGATAAAGCAGGTATTGTTATCGCAAAGTATTTCGGTAAGTTAGCTGGGCGAGTGAGCGGGGTGACTTTCTATGGTGTGCTTGCATTGGGTCTTACTGCGCTTATGCAGATGATGACGATAGAACGAATTTTTAATCATTTGTGGCGCATTAAAAAATCCCGTTCGTTTCTAAAGCAGATTGCTATACATGGTTTAGTGATGACAATAGGTCCGTTGCTGCTAGGGGGAAGTCTGATAGCCGTCACAATGGCAGTCAGAGCATCTTTTGGCTTGATTGATGAGCCGTCCTGGATACGGCTGTTCGTGTTGAAGAGTTTTACGCCATTTTTTTTTATGGCTATGCTCTTTTCACTATTGTATTGGGCTGTACCCAATAAGGCCGTGCATTGGTTTCATGCCAGCTTGGGCGGTGTTACAGCAGCGCTAGGGCTGGTTGGTTTGCAAAAAATATTTGCACTTTTTATTGCGGGCGTTGTCGCAAATACAGCACTTTATGGAGTTTTTTCTGCAGTGCCTGTATTCTTGCTTTGGCTCTATGCATCTTGGTTGATTGTGCTAGTTGCAGCATTGATTGTTGCTGAACTCCCTCAGTGAACGGGCACTGATATAAAAGGTGTCTGCGCAAAGCTTGCGGATAGTAGAGCCGCTTAATTTAGTAAAATAACCGAATCTTTCTATTCAATAGTTATTTTGGGCTGCTATGTCTAATTTTTTATCGACTAAACCTATCAATCCACGGGATCGGCTGATTGTTGCACTTGATTTTTCTACTGTAGAGGCGGCGCAGGCCTTAGTTGAGCAGCTTGGGGATGCAGTCAGTTTTTATAAAATTGGATTAGAGCTATTTATGGCAAAAGGCTATTTCGATTTTTTGAGCTGGCTGATTGCACATGGGAAAAAAGTTTTTGTTGATCTTAAGTTTTTCGACGTACCGGAAACGGTTCGCTCTGCTGTTCGTGCTTTAGCGAGTAGTGGCGCTACTTTGGCAACTGTTCACGGTAATCAGTCGATAATGGAAGCCGCAGTTAAAGATAAAGGGGCGCTGAAAATTCTTGCTGTTACTGCATTGACCAGCCTTGACCGTGGGGATTTGGATGACTTAGGTTTTTCGTGTGATGTTGATCAACTCGTCTTGTCTCGCGCTCGACGTGCTTTGCTAGCAGGTGTTGATGGTATTGTGTCCTCTGGTTTGGAAGCTAGTGCGATTCGCGCTGAGTTGGGAGATAAGTTGCTGGTCGTAACACCAGGAATACGTCCAGTTGATAATCAAGCAGTTGATGATCAAAAACGCACTGTGAATGTTGCACAGGCATTTCTAAATGGCGCTGATTACATTGTTGTTGGCAGGCCTATTCGCCAAGCTATTGACCCCTACCAAGCTGCGCTTGCCATTCAGAGAACGATTCAGACAGTATTTTCGGGTTGAATTAGGTAGATTACCCATTTCCCCATTATTGATTGGTGCTTCAAGATGCTTGTTTTAACAGCGTGTTTGAATTATAATTTTCTGCTTTACCGTATCTTTTAAGAGAACACTATGGTAGTTATCCGTTTAGCCCGAGGTGGCGCAAAAAACCGTCCATTTTTCAATATGGTGGTTACCGATTCGCGCAATCGTCGTGATGGTCGTTTTATTGAACGTATTGGTTTTTACAACCCATCCGCTGCAGCAACTGAAAAAGGTTTGGTTGTCAATGCAGAGCGTTTGGCTTATTGGCAGCAACATGGCGCCCAGCTTTCACCAACTGCCGCCCGATTGGTCAAGCAGTCTGGCGCTCAAAAAGCTGCCTAATATGCAATGATTGTTCTGGGGCGTTTTACTGCCCCATTTGGCGTGCGTGGCTGGTTGCGTGTGCATTCGTTTGGCGATGATCCTTTGTCTTGGGGGGGGATTCCCCAATGGTGGTTGTCAAAAAAGTCAGATGCACTCGAGCGTGAATGGGTTGTCTATTCGCCTGAGGAAATTAAAGTGCATTCTGGCGGGCTGATTGCTAAGCTTTTAGGTGTCAATGATCGGAGTGCTGCGGAAGCGTTAGAGGGTAGCTATATTGGCGTGATGCATGGCATGTTGCCGCCTGCTAAGGCGAATGAATATTATTGGGACGATCTGATTGGTTTGCGCGTCTTGAATCTGCAAGGTAAGGTTTTAGGTTTTGTGACTTCTTTATTAGAAACTGGTGCTCACGACGTAATGGTTGTGGCTAGGGATCAGAGTTTTGGCAAAACCCAAAGTGTGCCAGTTGCTTTCATGAAGGGTGCTGAGGCAGCTGCTTTGCCAGATCGATTGTTGCCTTTTGTGGCGCACGTGATTCAATCGGTTGATTTGCCTGGCAAAACAGTTCATGTGGATTGGGATGCTGATTGGTAATTTTTTTTGAAACAAGTCGTTTGGACAAGTTGCGATGGCGTTAAGATTTGATGTCATCACGCTGTTTCCTGAGATGTTTTCTGCTATTACGGAATCAGGCATTACGCGGCGTGCTTTGAGTCGTCAGCTTTGGCAGCTTTCCTGCTGGAATCCCCGTGATTGGGCAAGTGATGTGCATCGTACGATAGATGATCGCCCGTATGGTGGTGGCCCCGGTATGGTTATGATGGCGGAGCCGTTGGAATGTGCGATCATGGCGGCAAAAGAAGCGGCTGTAAAAGTCGGCGCTGGTGATACGGCGAAAGTGATTTATCTTTCACCTCAAGGTGCGCCCATAAATCAACAGCGTGTTAGTGAGCTGGCTGTTGGGCCTGGTGCAATATTGTTGTGTGGTCGGTATGAAGGCGTTGACGAGCGGTTGATTCGTCGTGTTGTGGATGAAGAATTATCCTTGGGAGACTTTGTGCTTTCCGGCGGTGAAATTGCAGCAATGGCGCTGATGGATGCATGTGTTCGGCTCTTGCCAGAAGCGTTAAATGATGGATTTTCAGTGCTTGAAGATTCTTTCATGAATGGATTGTTAGATTGGCCACATTACACGCGGCCTGAGTTGTATCAAGGATGTGAGATACCTAAGGTTTTGCTTTCAGGTAATCATGAAAAAATCCGGCGTTGGCGCCTTAAACAAGCGTTAGGGCGGACGTGGCAAAGGCGACCTGACTTGTTAAAAGACAGGACGTTGAGCCGCGAAGAGGCTGAATTACTGGAACAGTTCCGGCAAGGCAGCGAATAAAACTGTACATCAGGGTTTGCCCTGCGCTGTGCACAAGGTTGGCAGATTATTTTGCAGCCACTAAAATGGAGAATATTGATGAATCTGATTGAACAGTTGGAAAAAGAAGAAATTGAGCGCTTGGGAAAAGTGATTCCTGAGTTTGCACCTGGCGATACTTTGATCGTCAATGTCAATGTGTTCGAAGGCGATCGTAAGCGTACGCAAGCGTTCGAGGGCGTTGTGGTATCTAAGCGCAATCGTGGCCTGAATTCGAATTTCATCGTACGTAAGATTTCCTCAGGCGAGGGTGTCGAACGGACGTTCCAGACTTACTCCCCAGTGATTGCTAGCATTGAAGTCAAGCGTCGTGGAGATGTTCGCCGTGCCAAACTTTATTACTTACGTGATCGTTCCGGTAAGTCTGCGCGGATTAAGGAAAAGCTCACGAGAGGTACTCGTAGTAGCACTTGATTGCCGCATGTCCCAAAGTAAAAAGCCGGATCATTATCCGGCTTTTTACTTTGTTGATACGGTGAATGGTTCAAGTGTTCAAAAGCTAAACAAGTTATCACTGGTTATTGCGACTTTTTGTTTCGTTCAATAAGCGCGTAGGCGGAGTGATTGTGAATGGATTCAAAATTTTCACTTTCAACAATGTAGGCGTCAATGCGTTGATCTGCATTGAGTTCTCCAGCAACATCACGTACTAAGTCCTCAACGAACTTAGGGTTGTCATAAGCGCGCTCAGTCACATATTTTTCATCCGGACGCTTGAGCAAACCATAAAGCTCACATGATGCTTGAGTTTCTGCAATATTGATTAAATCTTCAATCCATACCAGCGTATTTGTTGTTGCGGTGATTGTTACGTGGGAGCGTTGATTGTGTGCGCCGCGGTCTGATATTTTTTTCGAGCAGGGACAAAGGCTGGTTACCGGTACGAGTACCTTGATCGTTTGCTTATAGTCGCCATTTGACAGAATTTCACCAATAAAGGTGACGTCATAATCCATCAAGCTTTTCACACCAGAAATAGGTGCAGTTTTGTTTACAAAGTAAGGAAAACTCATTTCCAAGTAGCCCGCTTCAGCTTCTAACCGCGTGACCATTTCGCGCAACATGGTCTCAAAACTTTCAACAGAGATTTCATCGTCATGCGCATTCAGTATCTCTACAAAACGGGACATGTGCGTCCCTTTGAAGTTATGTGGCAAACCAACATACATATTGAAATTTGCGATGGTGTGTCGAATACCACCTGATTTATCCAATATTTTGAACGGGTGGCGAATGGCTTTAATACCCACGCGATTGATAGGCATGCAGCGTAAGTCTGCACTCGACTGCACGTCGGCAATGGTAGCGCTACCTGGATTGTTTTGATCTGTTGAAAGCATCCTAGAATTCATGGTGAGTTGCAATCTGAAAAGTGTATTCGAAAGGAGAATGTAAATTATCCGACAAAACTAGTCAACTATTGAGTTTGGAGTAGCCTTGCCCTAACGCTTTTAACAATGCCGCTGGCGTCCAGACCAATCTCAGCTAAAAGTGCAGCGCTATCGCCATGATCGATGAAATAATCGGGCAATCCAAGGCGAAGGTGAGAGACGGTATGCTGTGCTTCTTCCAAAATCCGAGAGACTTCAGCGCCTGCAC
>Ga0073922_1000066_pt1 | contig 10156 bp, 11 predicted proteins | sample GWRWT2_2Sept14_FD_70955 | JGI IMG/M metagenome (GOLD analysis project Ga0073922, IMG submission 70955) | Sand microcosm microbial communities from a hyporheic zone in Columbia River, Washington, USA - GW-RW T2_23-Sept-14 | ecosystem: Engineered > Artificial ecosystem > Sand microcosm >...
TTCCTGCCGCACGCCGCGCCAAAACCCTGGTTGTGGTTCAGGGGTTGACACGGCGGACCTTGAGGTGCCCCTATTTTAGCAATCTGCCGCGCCTGCGTAGTCGGGTTGGGTCTTTAGCCAGTTGTACATGGCGGCCATGCCTTCGCAGTCAGGTGTGGGGGCAAACACCGTGCGATTAGCGACGGGTTGTGCGTTGGCTTGGCGGGCATCCTCGCTGGCGTAATGCGCCACCTGGACCAAGGTTTGATCCTTATCGCCGCGCCACATCACAATGCGGGCGTAGGTATCGGCCATGGGGATGCCGATGTCAGTTTCGTTGAGCGTGATTGAAAGTGCCATTAGTAGGTCATCTCGGTGGTGTTAATTTTGCAGACCCACCTAATTGTGGTGGCTGCTGCACCAGTTACGGTGACGGCAATGCCACCGTTGGTGGTGTCAGCGGTGACGGCAACAACCCAAGTAGCGGCACCAGCGTCAAAATGAGTCATGACAACTGTAGGTGTGCCAATCATGGCGGTGGATGCTGCGTTAGCACCACGTTTGATGGCGCCATTGATAGTCCAGCGTGCGCTATCACCAGCACCAGTTACACCTGCAATGACTTCACCACTGAAGCTGTAGGCGCTGTTGTTGGGCAGGATGACTTGGTTGGTGGTGGTTGCGGCGCTGTTGTTACTGGCAAGAACTGTGGCAGTAGCGTCTGTTGTTTGACGGGCTAGGAGCAGCAGGGCGGACTGGGTGCAACCTTGAGTAGTAGCTATAGGACCATTACATGCAGGGAAAACGTGATACCCAACAACAAGGCGGGCTGTTCCATATGCACCGCCACTAATGCAGGAACTGATGCCGTTTGCTCTGTTAGTGTCGCCGCCTCCTACAAAAGAATTGCTGGCAGAAGCAACGTTGCTACCGCCTCCCGCTATAGCTGAATACGTGCCACTTGCAACATTAGCTATGCCGGACAAAGAACCACACCACGAACCACTGGCTGTGTTATTTTCCCCGCCCCCTATAAATGATCGCTGCCCACTCGCCGTATTAGTGTTTCCCCCACACACCGTTGCGTGGGTGTTGGTTGATGCTGTGTTGCTTGAACCGCCGCCGACAAAGGAAGAGGTACTGGAGGCGGTGTTAGCAAATCCGCCGCTTATTGCTGCTCTAGTAGCACTGACATTATTACTTTGACCACCAGAAATGGTTCCAAAATTGCCTGAACATTGATTACCAGATCCTCCGCCAATAGTGGCGTATTCATTGGTTGACGCAGTGTTACTGTCTCCACCCGCAACAGTTGAGTATCCGCTGCTGGCAGTGTTACTGATTCCTCCGCCAATGACTGAATAGGGACCACTGGCAACACGGGTAGAAACAGTTGCTCTTATTTTTTGCCAATCTGTTGCATAAATCCCCCGTTTATTACCACCCGTAATCGCTCCATCCGGCACCTGAGCCAGCGTTGCGCCACTGCCCTTGGTAACCAATGCCACGTCAATGTTGGTGTAGCTTGCGTCTGTTGCAGTCAGCGCGTCTACGGGAACCGTTGCGTTTGGCGATGCGGTACTTTCAGATTCAGCAAAGTGCGTAAGACCACCGCCACCCGAAAAGTTAGGAAGACTTAAAGTGCCACTTGATGCCGTGATGGTATCAGTAGCGTGATTGATGTTGACAGACATTAGTAGGTCATCTCCGTGGTTTCAATTTTGGCCACCCAGCGAATGGTAGTGGCAGCGGCGCCAGTTACGGTGACTGTAATGCAGCCGAGAGTTGTGTCGGCTGTGATAGCAATGCTCCAAGCAGAGGCGCCAGCATCTTGAGCAATCGTGTTAATTATTACCGTGCCAACAATAGCAGTGGTCCCTGCACTAGCGCCACGTTTAATTGCACCTTCAAAGGTCCACGACTTAGAGTTACCTGCGCCAGTTACTCCTGCAATCACACTGCCCCGGAAGTAGTAGGCGCTGTTGTTTGGCAGGGTTACTTGGTTGGTGGTAGCGGCGGAATTGCTGTTGCTGGTGAGGACGGTGGCGGTAGCGTCAGTGGTTTCGCGGGCTAGAAGCAGGAGTGCGGATTGCGTGCGGCCTTGCAGAGTACTTATTGGGCTATTGCACGCAGGGGTTACGCAATACCCTTGAATCCCGCGTGTTATTCCTAAACTGCCACCTAAAACAGTCGAACCAATAGCATTTGCTGTGTTGGAGTCACCACCTACTACTGTGGAAAAAGTTTGAGATGCCGTATTGGAACTTCCACCACAAACTACGGCATTAGCAGCGGAAGCAGTATTGGCCTGTCCAGCCCCCACAAACGCATACTGCCCACTCGCCGTATTGCCACTGCCTCCACACACCGTTGCGTGGGTGCTGGTTTCGGCGCGGTTAGATTGGCCGCCGCCAACGAAGGAATAGTTGCTGGAGGCGGTGTTGCTTAGGCCGCCGCAGATAGCTGCCTGCGTCGCATTGGTGAAATTAGATGATCCACCGCAGATTGCTGATTGCGATCCTGCTGCTGTGCAATTGTCTCCACCCGCAACGGTGGAGTACTGTCCTGATGCAGTGTTGCTTTGGCCGCCTCCTATTGTTGAATAGGCTGCGGAGGCCACCCTAGTTGAGCTAGCGCGCTCTTTTTGCCAATCTGTCGCAAAGTTTCCACGCTTATTGCCACCAGCCACCGTCCCATCCGGCACCTGAGCTAGCGTTGCGCCACTGCCCTTGGCAAGTAGCGCAATATCCATATTGGGAACGCCGATTGGCAATTCCTTTATTTCAGTTACAGGTACTGTTGTATTAACACCATCATTATCAATGCGCGTAAATAAACGCAGTGTTGATGCTGCCCAGGCAATGGGGTTTACGTTCATGTCAGATCACCACCAAACGCTGTAACGCGAACGGTGCCAGATGAAGGTGCAACGCTGATCGTGGCGCCAAGTTTATGGCTTGTGCTAGGCAGCACCAGATCGGTGTATGCCGTCACGAGGCGGTATCCCTTGACCGTGTTGCTGCCGGTAGTGGCGGTAATGGTTACCTGATCAAATAAGTCCCACTGCGTGCCATCCCAGAGGAAAATATTGACCAGCGCCGCCACCGTCGTTGCGGTGCCCTGCACGTTGATGCTCAGCACCCTGGTGCCAGCGGCCACACCTGTGATCAGATCAGTGATCGTGCCGGTGCCATCAGTTGCCGTGTTGGCTGTACTCAGCGAACAACGCCCAATGCGTGGCGTTGAAATAAAAGCAGGTGAAGCAGCCATGGCTTAAATGCAGGTTGTGTTGAGGTAGAGGTTATCGCCAACGGAGCTGCCACCGCCACCACCGCCTGACGTGGCCCATGACAGTACACCAGATCCGTTAGTGCTAAGCACTTGGCCGGTGGTGCCATCAGCAGCAGGCAGCGTCCAGATGCGGTTGCTAGTGATTGTCCCAGGCGCCTTGAAACCGACATAGGCGGATGAGTCCGCATCAGCCAACCGCAACTCGCGTTGCGCCTTGAGAACAATGTCAGTCTCAAAAGCCCGTGACATCAGCCGAGCACCACCACGCGATAGGCGTTAGAAGCAGGCGCCGTGGCAAACACCAGCGTTGCAGTGGTTGTGCTGGTGCGCTGCACGTCCACCTCCACGTCGTCATATTCGCCGGAGTTGGGAAACACCCGAATGATCACGTCACGAGTGTTCAGGTTGTGTGTGACCACATAACTGGTGGCGCTGCCATCACCAACGCTGGTGGATACCTTGCGCAGACGCCCTGACCATGTGGCCAGCTTCAGTGGCGTGACAATCCGCAGATCATCGGTGCCAGCGTCAACTTCTGCTTGGGTGGCAAGCTCAGCAATGCCAGCGGTGGTTTCACTAGCAGCGGGTGCCGCTGCTGCAAACGATGTGAAGATAACGTTGTTGGTATCAATTACGCCGTTGATTTGCGTTTGGCGCCAAGTTGTACCAGCGTCGGTGCCTTCTTCAACCGTGATGATCGCCTGTTCCAGCTCGGCAAACGTGCTGGCATCCAGTGAACGGGTCAGCGCTGTGGAGGCGCCATTCCATACATAAATGCCGTTTTGGCTTTGTGTGGATTGGTTGCGGACCAGCACCCGGTCCTGCGACGCCATCGTGATGCCATCAATCGTGGCACCAGGACTGCTTAGGTTGATATTGCTTTGGGTACCGACGCGGGCACTATCTTTCCAAGCCAGACCTTCAACCGCAGAATCCACGTAGGACTTGGGTACGGCGTCGCCTGCTGCGGTAGGCGTCGGAACGTTAATGACCTTCGACGTGCTTTGCAGGTCGATGTCTGTAAAAAACTTACGAGCCATATCAGATCAGGCGAGCTAAGCCAGCGGATGCTGGACTCAGTGTAACAACGGTTTGATTGACAGTTGGATGTGCCACCTCGCCGTCAATTTCTTGGCTGCCAGCATCCAGCAATTCAACAGATGGTCTAAACCCAAGGTTGTGGTTGATTGTCCATGTCGTTGCTGGTGCTGCTTGGACATATTCAAAAGCTGTTCCAGCATCACCCTTAGGGCCTTGCGGACCAACCGTTGTTGCGGTGACAGTATTGGTAACAGGAACCGTAACGACGGTGGAACTGCCGTCACCTTCAGTAACAGTGACTGTATTGGTAACTGAACTGACAACGACGCTGGTCATGCTGTGTAACCTTCCGACACGTAGATGATGCCTTCAAGGTAATACTCCTTTAGGCCACTGGGATTTGTGAGCAATACGTCGTAATACGCTTCATCAGGCAGCGTTGCCGCTTGACCGCTGGTCAATGCAATGGCAATGGTGCCCGTGCTGCGGTTGGTGTAGGTGACCGTGAAATCAGCGTATTTTGTGGTACGCGTCTGGTTCCATGCTTGGGCCGCAGCAGTCCAGCCGGTCAGGTTGATTGCAGTGCCGGTGCTGTCTTTGAACTGGAGCGTGACACTGTAATCCGCCCGGCGTTGCAGGCTGATGTTGTAAGTGCCGGGTGCTATCGCCATAGCAGCAGTCTAGCCTTTACCTTGGCCACGGCGCTTCTTACGGCCATGGTTAGGACGTGACCGTTTGCCTTGGCCTTGATTGGTCAATTTCGGTGGACCAGGCTGGTGGCTGATGTGTGCTGCACCAGCTTTTGCGCGGACTGCCATTAGTAGCAAATCATAAGGGTGCCATCGGACTTGCGGTAAATGTCACCGGCAACAAGTCCGCCACTGGTTGCAGCAGCATTATCGGCATAAGTCGGAGTATCGGCAATGTTGACAATTCCAGTGGATTTAATTTGCATCCGAGCGACAGAAACAGTTGAGCCAGATGGAGTCGTTCTGAATTCTAGGCGTCCCGGCATTGAAGCAGAACCGGGAGTGCCGTCTACAACAGAAGAAATAGTAGCTGCGTCAATAAAACTGCTAACGCCGTTTGCGCCACGGAATTGAATAAAACCTATTATATCATCGTCCGCAACAATAGCATTTGTGCCCAAAGTATTATTTCTTGATCTATCAATTGTAATAAGAGCAAGTCCTGCCGTTGTATAAGCACCAACTCCAATTCCAGGAGCTGCAAAAGAACCAGCGCCTGCTGTGTATAGGCGTTGCGAAACAACATTGCTGTATTTAGTAGAAGCACCAATTAAAAGCGTGCCAGAGCTGTCGATGCGCATGGCTTCAACGCCGCCTTCAGCAAAGGCAAGTGTGTCTTCTCCTGGATTAAATACTCCAGTATTAGGGTCACCATCAAAACTAAAACTTGGCGCTGCCGCCGAACCTGCCGGTGCGCTGGCAAGCAGTTCGCCGTAGGTGATCTTCTTGTTCTTATCGGCTGCCAGAGCCTCACTAATGTCAACGATGGGCAACAGGTCACCCGTTGCTGGTGCTGTCAGCGCTGTCAGATCCGAAATTCTGCGGTTAGCCATGGGAATCTCTGTGTAGTGGTAGGTTAGCCTTCAATTCCCAGCAGTTCCTTAAGTTCCGCCACGGTTAGGCCGGACTGCGCAAGCTTTTCAGCAGGCGACAGCACGGCTGGTGGTTCAGGTGGTGGCAAGATTTCAACGTTCCATGCCCCATTCCTAAACACCGCAACCTCAGGATCTGCTACTTCAGGCGGTGTAACAGTTGTGGCGTATGCCGGGATCAGAAAAACGCCAGGTTCTAGCGGTGACTCGTCGGCAACCCCTTTGGCATAAAGGATACCAGTATCAGCAATGTAGTGGTAGATATTCATGATCAGAATTTAATGCAGGCCAGAAGAGCAATGTTGCGGGGGCGAGTTTCGGTGCCGCCGGTACTACTAGTACCAGTAGTAAAAGTGCCTCCGCTATAATAGGCAACCGCAAGGCTACCACCACTACCAGTCTTCTCAGTACTATTGTAATTTGTAAATGTATGCGTATGATTCCTAAATAAATCTGCCTGAGTACTGCCAAGTGCTCGTCCACTATCCACACCACGGCTATCATCCCAGCCACGCATAAATTCGCCCCTTAGGTCGGGCACGTTAAACGTGGTGCTGCCATCGCCTACGCCAAACGTGGTCCCAATTGCCGCAAATAAAGTTGCATAGGTTGTCCGACTTACTGCCGCACCATTGGCTTTAAGGTATCCAGTTGGGGCCGACGACAATGCAACAAGAATAATCTGGCCTGTTGGAATGCCACTCGGGTTAAAACCAGCTGGATCCAAAATGCCCTCTGTGATCCAATCAGTGTTGGATCCGTTTCGTATTTTCTTGACCGGTGGATTGCTGCTGGTATCAACCCACGGCTGGAATGCCACGGTTACGGTCGGTGCGGTGTTGCCGCTGCTTTGGCTGTAGAGCGCGGCAAGGTTGTCGTTGATGTCTGCGCGAACGCTTGGAAACGTTGCGTTTTGAACTACTTGATCAGATTGAGCCATTAGAAGGCACGTCCGTAGCCAACGGCATTGTAGGTAAAGTTTACCACCTGTCTGCTGCCGCCTTGTAGAAACTCAACGTTAAAGCCAGTGCGGGTCAGGTTTGTGATTTCTGCGTGTGTATTCGCTCCAATCGATAATGCCGTAACACCAACGCTAGGTAGCAGGGTGTAATACGGATCGCCAACGGTCACCGCCTTATAAAAAGCGTTGGGGAATGTGATCGAAGTGACGGCACTGCCGCTGCTGGTTTGTGTGGTCAGGCTGGTGGTGACGCGTCTAGTCAACTCCAATGCTGCGCCAAGCTCGTCGATAGCAACGCCGATCAGCTCTGTCTCGGTGGTCAAGATGGCCTTCACCTGAACGCCACGGCCACGGATCATGCCACTGGCGAATTCAGTCCATGGTCCCCATGTTGGCGATCCGGCTGGATCATCTGGCGTGGTACGCACATAGGTTGCGACATTCACCTGGTCAGCAACCGTACCATCAAAGAAGCCAGATTGCTCGTCAAAATTGCTAGTTATGTTGTCAAATACTGTATTAAAAACAAGAGGACGGCTGACGATGTAACGCCTGATCCTGAAGTCATACACATCACCAAGGTCAAAGGCGTCTTTGAATTGGTATTCAGCACCGCAATCACCTGCGCAGTAGATGGTTTCCCAGTAATTTGGGGCAACATAAAGATTAGGTGTTAATACAAGTGCTGTTTCGCCCGCATCATAAACACAGTTTGTTTTTGTTCCGCTGAACGGTGTGGCAAGACTTTGCTCCGCCCATTCTTTTGCTGCAATGCGCGATTCTGGCTCTGGCAGAACAACCTCAACACCGGTTGCTATTGTTGAGCGATTACCAAGAAAGTCCTCAAATTTTAACAAGTAAGTGCCAGGCAGCAACGGCACTTGCTTTTGCGTGGAACTACCAGCTACCGCTTGCACAATATCATTGCTGCCGTTCCAATCGGCGTTAGCCAGAATTCGTGGATCATGGCGAATAATAACTCGACCACCAACCTGCACGTCTAATTCTGGTGCTTGTTTCCAGGTAAGGATCACCATATCCTCGCCAGTTGCAATAGCGCTGAGATCTTGTACGTCTGATGGCGCTGCACCAAGGCCAGCCACGTTGTACTCGGCTAATGCTGGCTCACTGAACAAGATGCCAGAAGCGCTGATACTGCTTACTTGGATTTGATAGTTACCAGTTTTTGCATCAAGAATATCAAAAGTGGTACCTTGAACTGTAACCGTAGTGAAGTTGTCATTTTGGTAGCGATATTTAACACGAAATTTTTTAATGCCTTTTGGCGCAAACCAACCAAAAGTAATCTTGACGGCGATGCGTCCGTTGAGTTCGTACTGGACTTCCGGTCCTACTTGGTTGCCGGGTTGTGGCGTGCTGACAACCGTAAGTTCGCTGGGTTGGGCAGGAATCTCGTTGAGGTTTGTGGTGTCCCTAAATTCAAGAGGTACACCATCTTCAATGTATGCGTATTTGCTTTCATTATGCGCAATGGCTGTAATGCCGTAGTTAATGCCATCCGATTCATTAATACTTAGGACGCGCCAGGTAGATGCTTGAAGTGATGGACTTTCAAGAATCCAAATGCTGTTGACGTTAGGGGCCGAGCTAAATGGCAATGATACAGTCATCACATTACCGCTGATGCTTGCTACGGTCCGAGCTTCAACCGTGCCATCACCAAGAATAACTGATAATGTTGGTAAATTAGCGCTCCATAAAAGATTGCCGCTGGTTGTTGTGCTGGTAAAACTGGTAACCGTAAAAGAAAAAGTTGATTCGGTATTAACTGTATAGGCTGAATCAGTTGCAGTGCCGCTTGTAAAATCAAGCAACACAGAGGCGCCAACCGTTAGATTATGCGCTGTTGATGTTGTGACAGTAATTGTTGTCCCAGTTTGGGTATATGTAGCTTCTTGTGTTAGATCAGTTACGTTGTCAACAGTGATTTCTGTGGTTGTTGCCGCTGCAATGCGGCCAGCACTACGTGATCCAGCACGAACTGGATCTGAAATCAGGATGATTTGCCCAGGGCGCACCTGCTGACCGGCGTCAAGGCTGGATGCAAAGGTGCAAACTTCCTTCTCGTAGCGCTCGGAAAACAGCAACCACTTGCCAATGCGGTTGGCTTGGCCGCGACTGGTGCAGGCAAAAGCACTAATTTCAGCTTTGACCGCGCCATATTTAGCGATTGAGTCGGTGTCCTCAACCACTTCGTAGGCGGTATCCCGCAGCTTCAGATCAAGGTAGCTGACCACTGCAACGTTTGGTCTGATTTTCAGACTTGAGCCGCTATAGGAAAACCCTTCAGGCGTAACGTTCGCTTGGTTGAACAGATAGACAGGATCTGATGGTGCATCCTGCGCAATAGTCAGACTGCCGGTGCTCCAGAACGCTTGGCAGCGCATGATCGACAACAAGTCATTGACCAGCTTGTACGCCTCCTCTGCGGTTTGAATTGAGGTGTTACAACTAAAGCGTGCTTCTTGACCGCCAAAGCCATTATCAACTAAGGCGTTGGAGTATTTGCTGGCGGCAAAGAATGCCCACTTGTCAAGCTGTGCTGCGCTGATGTGATTGCCGAATCCATAACGGGTGCTGGTCAACAGATCCCACAAGATCCACGCGGGACATGATGTCCAAGTAGCTGCTGAGAATGTGCCGTTCCAAACAAAGTTTTCTGGATAGATAATGCGGCCAGTTGCCGAGTCCACCGTCGTCCCGTTTGGAATTTGAACTTTGATTCCCTTTATTAGATAGCTACGGGATGGAATGCTGTCGAACTGTTCTGCATCAACGCGGATACCAACTAATGCACTATTCGGATAAATTGGTTTCGCCCGAATAATTTCCGTGTAACTATTCCAGTTAAAAGCATTGGTCAACAGCGAATTGGTACTGTCATCGGTGATGCGGGTAACCTTGATGTCTACAATGTCTGACGGATTTGGCCGGGTCAAATTAATCAAATAATCTTTGCGGTATTCATCTGCCGTGCGGCCACTAATGGTGTCATCAATAACAGTTGTATAGCCACCGCCTTGGTACTGCACGGCGATTTGCAACCGCACGCTGGCGCCGGATGTGTCACCGTTGGTGGTATCAATTTGTTGCAATGATGGAATTGCAACGGTGACGCGCACAGCATCAACATCAGGATCAGTGATGGTGCGAACCTGTGGGACGCCTTTAACAACCGTAATGCCAACATCTTTTGTATCTGATACGCCACCACCCAACGGGATGTAAGCTTGGTCCTGCCT
>Ga0073922_1000069_pt1 | contig 9913 bp, 4 predicted proteins | sample GWRWT2_2Sept14_FD_70955 | JGI IMG/M metagenome (GOLD analysis project Ga0073922, IMG submission 70955) | Sand microcosm microbial communities from a hyporheic zone in Columbia River, Washington, USA - GW-RW T2_23-Sept-14 | ecosystem: Engineered > Artificial ecosystem > Sand microcosm >...
TTCTCTTTCAAATCTGAGATATCCGACTTGCACACGTCGATTTCAGAAATTTTCTGTGTTTTCTCTTTCAAATCTGAGATATCCGACTTGCACACACCAACCAATTTTTCTAAGAAGACGTGATTATTCCCAGAAAGTTTAGATTTTTCCCGATTATTAATTTTAGTAGTATTGACTCTACAACATAGATTATGACTGACATTTTCTACTTTAAACATTTATTAATTACGGTATTTCTTATGTATAAAAATGATTTTTTTAAACGAAAAGATAGACTAATAAAGATGATGATTATAATATTGAGTTTAACCATAACTATTGGATTTTTGATGTATAAAAAATCCAAGTTTAAGAATTTTTGGAAGAATGGATCGATTTATCCACAAATCAAGTTAACATCCGAAAGAAGTCACTTTAAACCATTCGAATACCCTGAATGTTATGACAAATGGGATACCCACGAACACGCCCATTGGTCCTTTAAAGAGTTGAATATGCAAGATGACGTAAACGATTGGATTAATCGACTTACAGAGTCGGAGAAGATATTTTTAATTCAGATATTGCGTTATTTCACACAAGGAGACGTTGATGTTGCTGCTGGATATGTAGAATATCTACAAATTTTTAAACAACCAGAGGTAAGGATGATGTTGTTTGGTTTTGGTGCTCGAGAAGCTATGCATATCGCCAGCTATTCCCATCTTATAACGACCTTAAATTTACCGGATATTACATACCAAGAATTTATGAATTTCAAGGCCATGAAAGACAAACACGAGTTTGTTTTTAACAAAAAATTCAGGTCCAATCCAATCACAAGATTCGTAAATTTCTTACTATTTGGATACGATGAGAAACTTGAGGAGATTGCAATAAAAATAGCCTTATTTTCAGCTTTCATAGAGGGAGTACAGCTCTTTTCTTCCTTTATCATGCTACTAAATTTCACTAGGCATGGTTTAATGAAGAAAATGGGCCAAATTATTCAGTGGTCTATTGCGGATGAAACCCACCACACAAATTCAATGATGCAGTTGTATTGTACTCTGGTCGATGAGAACAAGGATTACATCCGACTGGGTGTACTCAAAGAGAGGGTATATTGGACCGCCAATAAGATTGTCGACTTGGAAGACAGATTTATCGACCTTGCATTCGAGTTTGGAGAGATGCGTGACCTAACAGCCGATGACGTTAAAGCTTATATTAGATACATTACCGATAGACGACTTACTACCATGGGTTACGGCTCTATTTATACCATTAAAGAAAATCCTTTAGGATGGGTAGAAGATATCCTTAATGCTCCAACTCATACAAACTTTTTTGAAAACAAGCCTACCGAGTATGCAAAGGCTAGCTTGTCCGGAGATTGGCCATGGTAAAATTGTTTAATTTTTAATGCTTTTAAAAAGCATTAAAAATTTAATATTTATATCTCCATCTTGGGTTAATTGAACCACCACCACCAATTTTTTTAACAGGTTAAAATTAAAAACATTTTATGTTGTTGTTTTGGTTGATTTAACCGATTGATAATTTTTTCTTTCACGTTGCTGTTTTAAGGCCAAAGTTCTCTTTAAGATTGCTTCTTTTAAGAATTTTTTCCTTTCTTCTAAGATTTCAGAAAGTCCTGGTGTTGTGGTCGGAGACTGATCTGAAACTTTCACATCTTTCTGTTCGTCCACAGGTACTTCGGTATCGCTAATCTCTTCATCTTCCACGTCTGAGGTGGCTCGGTGTATACTCTTCTTATCTCTTGGCATTTTATTATCTGAAAATTTTGGTAAAATTATAACTCTATTGAACCTAAAAATTTGTAACGATAATTTGTACTTTTCTTTTTTATATAAATTTTATAGTAAATAAATGGAAACCAAGGAAAGACTCACCCCGGAACAGAGGTTAGAAATATCCAACTTTTATAAGAATGGTTACACTATAGCACAATTGACCAGAAAGTTTAACATTTCAAGACCGACAGTATACAAGATTATATCTAAAGCTCAGTTGACCACAAAAAATGAAATTTTTTCGGAAAAAAATTACGAAAATAAAGATATGGAAAATACCACGTTTTTAGGTGTTACTATTGATACTATTAATGGTCCTTTTGACCTCAAAATAAGAAAGGCTTTAAAACGGAGCGCATCTCTCCTTAACATCATGGAGTTTATTGAAGTTACAAAATTCAAGTTGAATATGACCATGTTTGACTACTTTTGGCAAGTAGTGATAGGAAACCGGTCTTCGCTTGTGGGAAGACCGGTCCTCGAATGGTTTGGATATGAAGGAGAATACTTTAACCAAAAAAAATGTTTTAAGAAAATGTTGAAAAATAACTCAATTTCTTTCCGTGAATTGACTCGAAAAGATAAAGAGATAGAGCTTTATTCAACCATTCAAGACGAATTACAAGAACTTAATGAGGGAGCTCGCGCTTGTGCTAAATTTCTAGTAGTGGAACCCGACGACCTTAAAATGGCTATAATGCAGCTCAAGACTAAAAATGGTGACACGATCAGACAGTACTACATCGACCTTGAAAAGCTCCTTAAACTGTACGTTGAATATACGCTTTACTTTAACCATCGTGAGTCTCAAAGAAAAATTACTTCTTTGGAACAAATGATGGCTGATATGAAGCTTGAAAGGCAACAAGACAGAGAAATTATGTTGAGACAAGAACAATACATGCGTTCTTTGGGTATCTCTCTTGAAGAAGTCAAAGATCAGAACGAAGAGTTGTTAGAGAAGAACGAAGAGCTGCTAGACAACAACAAGGGTCTAGACAAAGAAGTAAAGAAAGTTCAACGTAAGTTAGGCATCGCGGTCGAAGATAGAGCCCCTCTCCCAGACGACAAGAAGAAACAAGAGAGGTTTGTCCTCATTAAAAGAAACGATTCGGATTACCTACCATATTACACCATTAGAGCTCAAAACGAATATACTTCAAGAAAATTAAGGTCTCAGAAAGCATTATTCCCCGAGATGGAGGTTCTACTCGACTTTAAGGCCAACCCGAACTCTAAAACTTTATATGTCCGAATTAAGGATAACCTCAAGGCTAAAGGTGTCACTTTTGAGGGTAATAACATAGACCTGAACGAAGCCGTAACAGAAGATGAGTTAATCGACGAGATGAAGGTGATTAATGACCAAAAATACGACGTTTAATTTAATGAATTTTTATGCTTTTTATAATCATAAAAAATAAAATGAATTTTTTCTTCTAAAAAATTAATAAAGAAAGATGGATAAAACTAACTTTGATTTCTATGCTTATTCTTGGCACGTTGATGAAGAATGCCAAGATGAGACATTTATACGTGTTTATGGTTTAAACGACCAAAACGAAAATATATGTGTGAGTGTGAACGGTTTCAGACCGTTTGTATGGGTCGAACTGCCCACTTACATTGATTGGAAGAACAACGAAAATAAAGGTAGATTGTACCAATATTTCAGACAAACTTTTCCAGGGATAAAATGCTCCTTAAAGTTTTATCGAAAATTGTACGGAGCAAACTTAAAGAAGAATAAAGAAGGTAAGTATACCCATAAACTCTTTCCCTTTTTGTTGTGCTCGTTTCCCTCATCAAAAGATGCAAAATTTAACATGCCGAATAGACTAAAAAATAGACAATATGTTATGGGTTTGGGCAACCTTAAATTCAACGTTCACGGACAAGACGCATGCCCCAGACTTCAACTAACTTCAAAGTACAATCTACCTACCGCAGGATGGATAAGTTTTAAAGGTACTGAAATCCTTAATGACGAAGATAAATTTACGCGCGGCAATACCAGAGAGTTTTTGGTTGATTTAAGCGATAAAAGATACAAACCAGAAGAACTTATTTGTAGGTCTGAAAAGACCACAGTTCCAAAACCGCTAATTTTAAGCTTTGATTTGGAGGTAAATTCGGAAGACGGAATAACAATGCCTAAAGCGACCAGACCAGGAGATGTTGTGTTTCAAATTTCGTGCGTGTTTTATAGGTTGGGTAGCACCAAATACGACAAGTATTTGTTGTCTCTCGGTAATCCACAAGAAAGTATAGTTGGTGCGACCACTCTTACATGCTCAACAGAGAAGAAATTGTTAATGGGTTTCAGAGACCTTATAAACGAGAAAAATCCACATGTAATAACTGGTTACAACATCTTTAGTTTCGACATACCGTATTTAATGGATCGAGCCAACTATAAATCAATCTATCCGGAATGGTCGATTCAAGGCTTTCCCAAAGACCGTTGTGGTATTCAGAGAGAGATTAAATGGTCGTCTTCAGCCTATAAAAATCAAGAATTTAAATATTTAGATTGTGAGGGAAGGTTGTATATTGACCTTTTACCGGTCGTTCAACGCGATTTCAAACTAAACGATTACAAGCTTAAAACAGTCTCTACACATTTTATAGGTGAAACAAAGGACGATTTGGACTATAAAAGTATCTTCAAGTGTTATAGGGAAGGGATCAAGGATAACAGTACGAGGGCATCAAAGTACATGTCAATCTGTGGCAAGTATTGTATGCAGGATTCTATGCTTGTTGCCAAGCTTATGGAGAAGTTGAATGTATGGCACGGTTTGTCTGAGATGGCTGTCGTGTGCAACGTTCCGATGATTACCCTATTTACGAAAGGTCAACAAATTAAGGTCTATTCTAACCTATACAAGTATTGTCTTGACAATAAAATTGTTCCTGAAAAAGATGGTTATACCGTAGGAGAAAACGAACGATATGTCGGCGCATATGTTTTTGACCCTGTTCCAGGACTTTATGAGAATGTGGTTCCACTGGACTTCTGTGTGGCAGGAGATACCTTAGTCTCTTTGGGTAACGGATTGTCTCAAAGAATAGATAAAACGAACCACAACCCAACAGTTTTGGCTTTTAATCCAGAAGAAGAAGGATTTCTACCTAAAAGTGCAATAAACGGGTTACAAAGAAAAGGTGAAAAACATACGGTTAAAGTAACCATGAAAGATGGACGTGAAATAGTATGTACGCCAGACCATAAGTTTATGCTTGCGAACGGTGAATGGTGTGAAGCTCAGAACTTGCTTGGACAACGAGTCAAGTGTGGGGTAGAGTTTCCAGAAGATGTTGATTATGGGGATGAAGAGGATTACAGCTTAACCGTAATGTTTGAATCGAATAGAACAACTAGATTAAGTTATTACAATCCAATAGACACTGAACAATGGAACATGATCGACCATAGAGATAAGATATTGGCTTTCGTCAGAATTTTAGGGTTTGTATATGCAGACGGTTCAATCTACAAAAGTAAAGATAAAAGTTGTGGTTGCGTTGAAGCATATGTTGGAACGAAATTTGACGTGGACACTTTTCAACGCGATTTAACCTTATTTGGATGTGTGGCGGGAGTTCAATTCAAAACCGGTTCAAAAGGATCATATTATAGACTCAATTTACCAGCCAATTTCGCACGTATGATCCATGCTTTACCAGGTATCACCGTTGGTAAACGTACCACGCAACCATTAACATTTCCAGATTTTTTAATGGAAGAAGGTATCCCTAAATCTGTTATACGAGAATTTTTGGCCGGTTTGTTTGGAGGAGATGGATGTTCACCATGTGTCAGTTCCAACGGTAAAACAGCAAGGAGAATTGCTCCAATATATTTTAAATGGGACACATGTTTTTCAGAAGAGATGACTACAACCTTTAAACAATTATGTCTTTGGTTAAAAATGTTTGGGTTGAATCCAACCATAAATACAAAGATTCCTTCTAAAAGTCAATTCTCAAAAGAAGGTAGAACATCCATTTTAATTTGTTTTGCAATCGATGAAGTTGTTCAATACCATAAATCTATCGGGTTTAGATATTGTATTAACAAAAGCTATCGTTTGACCATAATTTCTTCTTATTTGAGTTTACGGAGTAAAGTAAGCAAACAATTCGATGATGCTTTTAGATATGGTTTAGAATACCTAAAAAATGTTGAAAATAAATCAAACAAATATAAACTGGTTTGTGACCACATTCATGAATACATTCATGAATATGATACTTTTAAATCGTGGTTAACTATAGATCAATATTTAGAAGAACTGGAAGTTTCTCAGATATTTGACTCGCGTGCTTATTCGGTGTCCAGTCATCACGACTTTGTCCCAGCTTTTTCTATGGAAGTTTTAGATGTAAGCGATTTTGAAACGGTTCCCGTCTACGATATCGAGGTTGAAAGCGACCATAATTTTATTGCAAATGGTATGGTCATAACGAATTGTTCCCTTTATCCGAGTCTGATTATTTCCTACAATCTGGATTACACCACATGCGCGTTTGATCCTTTGATTCCGGACGACTTGTGTAATGTTATGGAGTGGGAAGACCATATAGCATGTAAACACGATCCGAAAGTTATAAGGAAGAAAGAACTTACAAAATTGATAGATGATTTGGTGGCGGATAAATCAAAAAAGAAGGCTAATCAAGACCTTTTATCAAAATATCGAAAAGAAAGGTCAGATATAACCAAAAGTTTGAATAAAAACGTCATGTGTGAGAAGAGAAAATACAGGTTCTTAAAGGTTACCGATGACTACCCCGAGTTTAAAGGGGTGCTTCCCAATATAGTACAGTCGTTACTGGATGCACGTAAAGATACAAGAAAAGAGATGGGCAAGCTTAAAGACAAGCTTAAAACGACCACTGACGATGTTAAAAGAAAAGAGATTGAAACAATGGTATCCATCCTTAATCAACGACAGTTGGCATACAAGGTTTCAGCCAACTCTATGTACGGTATAACAGGTGTTAAAGCTGGAATGCTACCTTTTATGCCCGTGGCAATGTCGATCACGTACAAAGGGAGGGAAAACATCATAAAAGTAGCGGAAAGTATTCGAAAAGATTATGGCGGAGAACTAGTGTACGGGGATACTGACTGTCTTTTATGGTCATCTCCCATCATAATCCGAAAAGATGATAAAATATTTTATACAACTGTAGACGAAATAAGTCAAGGTGACTGGAAGCGTATAAATCCCAATAAAGAAATTTCAACTCCAAAAGAAGGATATGAGGTTTGGTCGGACCAAGGTTTTACAAAGATTGAAAATGTGGTTAGATGTAAACCTATAGAGTCGATGAGTCGAGTAACAACACATATCGGAACTGTTGTGTGTTCCGATAACCATTCTTTACTCACGGACTATTTGGCAAGTGTAACGCCTCAAGATGTCAAAATTGGAGATAAACTTTGTGTTTCAGAACTGCCATTACCAGCTGATACACCGAAAGAGCCACAGTATCCAAACAAATTAACAGTAGAGAAGATAGAAGAATATCGGTTGTCCGACTACACGTGCTCAACTGACGAGCATGATATATCTCAAAATCTAGCATTTATTTGGGGATTGTTTATGGCCGATGGTAGTTGTGGTGAATACGAGTATAAAAACCAACTTAAATATTCTTGGGCGATAAACAAGGCCGATACGAACCTTTTAGAGAGAGTAAGACAACTATGTCAGTCAGAGTATAACAGAGACTTTCAGATATTGGATACCATTGAATCTGGTCAATGTTATAAACTTGTACAGTGCAAGTGCAACAACGACTTTGTTTTAGATTACCGAAGGTTATTTTATACCAAAGATAAATATAAAAAAATACCGGATGTTATCCTTCAAGCTCCTTTAAAAATAAGACAGGCTTTCTTTATGGGATTTTATGCTGGAGATGGATTTAAAAAAAATCCTGGTATTACAATAACTTTTAAAGGTCAAATTGGAACATCTCAATTGTTTTATTTGATGAGAAGTATAGGGTATCAAGTAAGCATAAACGTACGAGAAGATAAACCAGATATTTATCAAATAATTGGTTCTACTCCAAAAAATAAAATGAGAAAGGTTCCCAACGCCATTAAAAAAATAACCGAATACAAAGATAGGGGACTATATATATATGATATTCAAACGAGTAATCACCACTTTGCTGCCGGAGTAGGGCAACTTGTTGTACACAATTCAAATTATGCTTCATTTAACTTTAAAAAATTCACTCCTCAAGAATTATGGGACTTTGCCATCAAAGTAGCGGCGGAAATTTCAACCTTGTTTCCACCACCGATGAAGTTGGAGTTTGAAGAGGCTATTTATACCAAGTTTTTGATTCTAACTAAAAAGCGATACATGTACAAATCTGCTCTACAAGATGGTACAATCAAACCAGAAATTGGAAAAAGAGGTGTCGTACTCAATCGTAGGGATAATAGCGCCTTTATCCGAAACATATATGAAAATATGGTTAAAATTATCTTTGAAAATACAGAGCCAATACATGTTCTCCAACAAAAGGTTTGTTCCGCCCTTATCGACGATATAAATTTAATGTTTACTCACAGCCTTCCGGTTGACGATTTTGTTATTACAAAATCAACAGGAGATTATGGTAACTTGGAACCTCAATATTTTCAGAACGAAAAGGGTTTACATCGAGCTCTTTTGGGGCAATATAATGTGCCATTTTTAACGGATGAAATTAAATTTTTAGAAGGTATAACTACACCACAACAGGAAACAGATTGGTACCTGGACAAGCTACCAGCACATATTCAACTACTCGAAAAAATTAGGAGACGTGGTCAAATCCGCAACGAAGGTAGTCGTTTGGAGTTTGTAATAGTGGAGACAAACGACCTTAAAGCGAAGCAGTCGGCCAAAATAGAGACTTTAAACTATTTCAATAAAAATAAGGATGTTTTGAAGCTTGATTACCTGTACTATCTTTCGAGGTGCATTAACCCAATAGACCAAATTTTAGAGGTTGTTTTTGACCTTAAAAACTTTATGAAAAATCACAACAATGAACGTGTTTTAAAGAGGAAACTAACCCTAAATTTAGAGAGTATGTTTGCTCCAGAATTTGTGATTGAAAAGGACAAGTTGTACCTGATAAAAACAAGCAACAAGTATACTCTTGTATGTGGTACAAAAGAGCATTGCAAACAAGAGATGACAAAATATTCCAATTTTGAAAAGATATTCAGTACAAGGTATGTTCCATCCAAAGATATGTATTATTATTTACAATTGAAATATGGTGACAACACGACTTTAAAAACGAAGTTTCTGTTCAGGGATAATTGTATCCTTTTAAACGATCTTCCAGAATCAAAACTGATTTCAACCATTAAACGAGAATGCCGGGATTAAATTCTTCTCAAATCCAAAGAAAATATTTTTAATGGTAAATTAAACCGTTAAAAATAAATTTAAGTCAAAATTTACAGAAAAATGATTACGTCAACCTTAATTCAAAGAAAAATAGAGATATGGAAAACTATTACAACGACAAGAGGGTACTATTAGCTCTAGAAAAGAGCGGAGAAGAGTTAATGGACATTTTAACTTTTATAAAAGAGATTAATTTCGAGATTCAAGATAACCTTGGATTCGACGTGTTGTGGGACAGTTTGGGCGGGAGACAATATATATATATATATATATTGTTACTTGAATGGTTGGGATATTCTGGACCGAAAGAAGCTCAAAAACAAGTCTTTCTTAATTTGTTGGATAGAAATAATATTTCATATACACTTTTAAGATATCAAGATCCTTTAGTTGAAGAGTTCCCAAAAATTCAACAAGAAATTAAAACAATGGTCCCAATGCACCGTTCTAGAAAACAATGGATTATAATGGAAGTCAAAAACTTTAAAAGAGCAATTATGAAATTAAATACAAAAAGGCGTGACGACATCCAAGATTATTATCTTCTACTTGAAGAACTTGTTCAACTTTATGGTGCGTATACAACACAATTTAAACTGAAACAGAGTCGTTTGGAAAATAGTAAACTTAGGGAACAATTGGAGGATAGAGACAACCATGTCCTACTACTGAAAGATTTATTGA
>Ga0073922_1000072_pt1 | contig 9789 bp, 20 predicted proteins | sample GWRWT2_2Sept14_FD_70955 | JGI IMG/M metagenome (GOLD analysis project Ga0073922, IMG submission 70955) | Sand microcosm microbial communities from a hyporheic zone in Columbia River, Washington, USA - GW-RW T2_23-Sept-14 | ecosystem: Engineered > Artificial ecosystem > Sand microcosm >...
GTAAGGGAAGTAATTAAGTTAGATACTATTTTAAATTTAGATACTATCACAAAGGATAGCATAATCAATAACGAGGTTATTCGCTTCGTTTATCTTCCAGGTAAGACAATAACTAAAACAATAAAAAAGGATAGCATTATAAGGCTTGAAAATACTTCCAAACTATTTGTATTGGAAAGTAAATTAAAGGCTTCTAATGAGGCTCTAATTGTCGCTAATAGCAAGTTAAAAACATTAAGGACTATTTTGTATATAATGTTTGTCTTTTCGGTTGTATTGGTACTTCTTAAAAAACTTATATGGTAATATCTAACAAATTAAAAGAGTTAGTTAAAGAATTTGAGGGTTGTGAATTAAAGGCTTATAAATGTCCGGCTGGTATCTGGACCATTGGTTATGGGAATACTCAATATGAGAATGGCAAAGCAGTCAAAGAAAACGATATAATAACTTTAGAAAGAGCAGAGCAATTGTTGGAAATAATACTCATTAAGTTTGTTCAGCAAGTAGTAGAGTTAGTAAAATCCAACATAAATCAAAATCAAAAAGATGCTTTAACTGATTTTGCATATAACTGTGGAGTAGGAAACTTAAAAACTTCTACTTTATTAAAGAAAGTAAATGCTGATCCTAAAGACAAAACAATACGAACAGAATTTGAGAAGTGGACACGAGCAAACGGAAAGGTATTGAATGGCTTGGTTAAAAGGAGAAATGCAGAAGCAAATTTATACTTTTCATAAATAACTACGATGACAAAAAAACAAATCATTATTGAATTAAGACAAGAGTTCCCTAATACTCCGGTAAGGCAATTCTCAAGGATAGTTTATAATAAACATAAACAACTATTCAATGACTTAACAAGCTGCTACAGTCAATGCAATAAGGCACTTGGTAAAGGTGGCGAAGCTACAAGAAAGAATAACAAGAATGCAGAGCCATTAAATCCAGAAAATCCATACCAATTCCCTAAAAGCGAAGCAGTAGAGAATATACCTATTAAACTTCCGTTGGCTAATAACAACATTCTCGTTATATCCGATATTCATGTTCCTTATCACGATATCCAGGCTTTAACTTGTGCTTTTAATTACGGAAGAGATAAGAAAGTTAATACCATTGTAATAAATGGTGATTTAATTGACTTCTACCAAATTAGTCGCTTTCTTAAAGATCCAAGAAAAAAGAGCTTGGCTTACGAGATTGATGTTTGTAAAAACTTCTTACAAGTATTAAGAGCTACATTCCCTACTCAAGATATATACTGGATGCTTGGCAACCACGATGTTCGCTTTAATCATTGGATGATGGCTAAAGCTCCAGAATTACTGGATATAGCTAATGCTTCATTGGAGTCAATACTTGGCTTAAATGAGCTTAAAATACGTTTAATTGAGGATACTAAATTAGTTAAAGCTGGTAAGTTATTTATTCATCATGGACACTTATTGATGCGTGGTGCTTTTAGTCCGGTAAATGCTGCTCGTGGAGCTTATGTAAAGGCAAAGCAAAGTATCTTAATTGGGCACGTTCACAAAGTAAGCGAACATACAGAAACAAATTTAAGTGGAGATATTACTACAACTTGGAGTACCGGCTGCTTATGTGAGTTAAATCCAGATTATGTGCCATTTGCTAACAATTATGCTCATGGGTTTGCTCATGTTATTGTAGATAAAGAGGGAAATTTCAAAGTAGAAAATAAAAGAATATTCAAAGGCGAAATACTTTAGTCATGGCTGAAGAGTTAAACGAGGACCAGGAACAAGAAATCGAATGGGTAGTAGATGAAACTACTGCTTCCGAATACATAAACACATTCTGTTATGCTCTTGCTACAATGGAGCAGCTTAATGTTATGACTAAAGATGATAGAGAAGTTATAGACAATATCAAAGCTAAATCATTACGTATCGTTGAGAAGTTTGTTAATGAAACATACTTTGAGCTCTTCGATGATTAACTATATTCATTTAGATATAAAAGGCTTGTTTTAGTTAATACTATATTCAATAAGATATAATAGTCCACTTTTTTAACTAATAAAATGGACAAGTTAGTAACAATTCTACAAATAATTGCATGAATTTTGCCAAAAGTTAGTTTTATAAACCATTAATTTAGAATAATTTAGAAAAACTTTAAAAAATAATTGACAAAAAATGTTAATTATTGAAATAGTTTGTTTATCTTTGTTCTACCGAAGCAATGATGCAGAGGTTAAAACAAAAACTATGAACAAATTAACAATCCTTTCAACTGCCATTTCACTTGGCTTAATTCAACAAGATCACATTATTCTTGGTATTCTTTTAGTAGCTGCGACTTACTTTACTGTTGTGGTATTTTTAAACGCACAAAACAAAAAATAATGGAGAGCTTAACTAACTGGATGGTAGAAACTAAACCAACTAACAAGTATTTAGCTTGGTTGCTATTAACTATTTTAAGAGATACTGATATTATAAATCCTATACATAGAAAATGGGTTTATAAAACTGCAATATTTAACTTGAGATTGCCTAATAAACCATACTCCGATAGAAACCATGATTGGTATGAAGATTGTATTAAATTAATAACTGCTTATCGTAATTCAACTAAATAACTATGTACACTAAAACACAATTAACACCAAAAGAGCAACAAGCTGCATTTGACCATGCAAAAACTATAATACACCTTTTAATGCAAAGTGAAAAATTAAGAACTTCATTAACTTTTGAACAAGCTAAAGAATGTGCGAAATGGATAACATTAGAAATAATGGAAGAATTAGAGGAAAACTTTGACAATAAAAAAGGGAATAAAAGATATGATTATTTTGCAGAAGTAGATAAATATATTGATTGCTTTTAAAATATACAACTATGTACACTAAAGAACAACTCCACAAAGATTTATTAAAAGATTTAAGATATCATGACTATTCCTATATGTATAGCGAGTCGGAAGAGGTATGGTTAAAAGCAAAGCAAACAAAATTTGATATTAAATTCCGTATTCTTAATCTGGTTATAATGCACAACTATAACAGAGAGCACTTGCTTAATGAATGCTTGAGCTTATTTACTCCTCAATATTTAGAGGGCTTACCACATAGAGAAATCAATAAATTCTTTAACATTTTAAACCAATAACTATGCAACAAATTACTTACAAAGGCTTTCCGGTAACTTTTAGTGCTTACTATCAGCCAGAAGAAAAACAAACACTTGAGCATCCAGGTATTCAAGCTCATTACATTATTGAGGAATTAGCTATATTCGGTATTGATCCTTACGAATTATTAGGGGATAGAAGATACAACTTGCTTATAGCTGAAATTAATGACCTTTTAATGAATTACAATGGATAGAAGATTATCAAGATTAGAGGAAATAGCTACAATATTTGAAGCATCTCTAAAATCCGAAGAAATAGACAATATGCTACATGATTTTTATGTAGATTTGAAATTAAAATGTAAACAAGAAAATATAAAACTATCCATTTATTATGCAGACAACACCGAAGGAGTTAAAATTGAAGAGCCACGAGTTAATTAAATTAAGAACTCAAATTAAGGAATTAAGAAACAATCTAAAGGCTAACAAAGACCAGGTAATAAAAACTGCAATAACAACTGTATGCAAGGACTACAACATAAGTTACGAGGATATTATGAGCAGAAGCAGAAAGCGAAGTATAGTACTTCCGAGAATGGTGTTAATGTATAAACTATATCAAACCGGCTTCACTTTAATGGAAGTAGGTGCTATATTTGGAAAGGATCATACTACTGTTATTCATGCTATTAGGCTTATAGAATTGCAAAAGGATTTGTACTCGGATATTATTTTATAAAGAAATTTTGTTAATTAAAAAACTTTATTTACCTTTGTTAAACTTCTGGCCGGAGTTATAAAAGCCACTACAACTATGAACAAACTTTACACTGCTATTGCAGCATTCCAACAAGAAGTGCCGGTAATTCACAAAGGCACTCAAGGCTATGGTTATTCTTATGCAGATTTACCAGCTATTTTTTCAATTATTAATCCATTAATGGCAAAGCATGGATTAGGTTTTACTCAAGTAGGTCAAGGTACTGCTTTAAAAACAATTATATTCCATGTAGAAAGTGGGGAGTGTTTAGAGAGTGTATTTGAAATTCCTCAAGGAGTTCAATTATCTAAAATGAATGACTTTCAAGTGCTTGGCTCTGCTATTACTTATATGCGTAGATATGCTTTAAGTTCTGCTCTTGGGCTTGTAACTGATAAAGATACTGATGCTTCTGGCGAACAAGTAAAGCCTGGCATTGATGCCGAATTAATTAATAAACTTGCTAAATGTAAAGATATTACAGAATTACAAATGCTATACTCTACAAAAGAAGATTGGAGTAATGCAGAAAAAACTTTATTCACTAATCGCAAAAAATCTTTAAAATAATGTTTGAACAAGACAATTGGATGAGCAGTAGGCTGGGAAAGTTTACTGCTTCCGAAATAGGAAACTTACTTACAGAAAGTAAAAAGAAAGATGAGGTATTTGGTGCAACTGCTAAAACCTACATTCATAGAAAAATACACGAGATAATAAGTGGCGAAGTTAAATCTTTAGGCTCACTACCGAGCTTAGAATGGGGTAAGTCATTAGAGAACGAAGCTATATTAGTTTATGAAGCTCAAACTGGTTATAAAGTAGAAAACATGGGTGGTGCTAATCCTAAATTCTTTGAGTTTGGAGAAAGAGCCGGAGGAAGTCCAGACGGATTGATTGAAAGCGACAAAGGACAAGGAGTGTTAGAGGTTAAATGCCCATATACCGGAGAAACTATGATTGATTACCTATTATTTAATACCGGAGCTGATTTACTTGCTTATAATAAAAATTACTATGCACAAGTACAGTTTAACATGGTATGCACTAACACAAATTGGGCGAATTGGGTTGCGTATGATCCAAGAATAAATATGCTTAAAATAGTTCATATTGATAGAGATAATGATTTCTGCGAGAAGCTAATTGAAAAGGTAGAACTTGCTACAATCTATGTAAATAACATTTTAAATATAATCAATGGGTAACTATAAAATTACACCTCCGGTCGGAACTTTGCACGTTTACGTTGATGGTAGATTAGTCAAAAGCAAAGTACACAATACAAGATACAATCGTGAAAGCTATGCAACTGGCATGATTGTAAAATATACAGATAGCATTATAGATTTCGTTTTTAACGATGGCTTAAGAGAAATACATATGTTTACTTATGATCCTAAAGCAGCCATTTATAAGCGAGTACACGAAATACCAAGTTATACTAAAGATGGCATTGAGTATTTTGATGATGCTAAATTCTGTCAATACTATAATCTTCCAGAAGCAATACCAAATAAATTAATCTTAAATCCTATAAAACTATGATACATTTACAAAATTTAATTAATGAAATAAACAATTTAGAGTTGCATGATAAAATAGATGCAATTAATACAGTTAAAAAAATGCTACACAATATTAGTCCATTTAAAAGTGAGCCAGTTGACTGTGTATTGTGGGTTAAAAATGAAACAGTATTTGCAAATGATTACAATCCAAATAGTGTTGCTCCTCCAGAAATGGAACTATTAAGATTGTCAATTGCTAATGATGGATATACACAACCTATTGTAAGTATGGAAAATAATGATGGTAACAGAGAAGTTATTGATGGGTTTCATAGAAATAGAGTAGGTAAAGAATGCAAAGACATTCAAGAAAGAGTACAAGGCTATTTGCCAGTAGTTACTATTAGAGAGTCGCAAAGTGATATTAATAACAGAGTAGCATCTACGATTAGACATAATAGAGCAAGAGGTAAACATAAAGTTGAAAGCATGAGCGATATTGTAGTTGACCTTAAAAAAAGAAATTGGTCAGATGAAAAAATATCTAAAGAGCTTGGAATGGATAGAGATGAAGTATTAAGATTAAGCCAAATAAGTGGATTAATTGAATTGTTTAACGATAAAGATTTTTCTACTGCATGGGAGCCAGAATTAGAAGATTTTGAAAATATTGATTAATATGGAAAGAATATACCATCCTTACAATTTATGGGAAGATTACATAAATGGATTTTATGATAATTGTTCTGGATCTAAAAAGCAAGATTATATTAATGGAATTTTAGAAATGTTTAATTCAGCAGAATTAACAGAAATGCATATGCAGAAAGTTATAGATGAATGGATTTATTCATGCGAACATAACTTATCTAATTTATCATTAAATAGAATTGCTTATATAGGTCAATCAGCTTGTTGCTTATATTGTGGAGCTCCATCAACAGTTACAATGGAAGCCTGGAGTTTGCTTTCAAAAGAAGCTCAAGATAGAAGCAATTTAATTGCAGAAAAAATATTAAATAACTGGTTAAATAAAAACTAATATGCCTAAATACAACTTGAACAAAAATGTTTACGAAGCATCTATTGAAAGATTAAATTATACTTTTGATAATTTTAAAAGAATTTATTTATCTTTTAGTGCCGGTAAAGATAGTACAGTAATGCTTCATTTAGCTATGGATATAGCAAAGCAAAGAAATAGAAAAATAGGAATTTTAATTGTTGATCTTGAAGGTCAATATAAATTAACTATTGATCATATTTTAGAATGTACAAAAGAATATAAAGATTATATTGAATTGCATTGGGTTTGCCTTCCAATACATTTAAGAAATGCAGTTTCTGTATATGAGCCATTTTGGAAGTGTTGGGATAGTGAACAAAAGGAAAATTGGATTAGGGAATTGCCTAAAGAAGCTATATCGGATATAAATTACTTCCCATTTTTTAGAGATGGAATGGAGTTTGAGGAATTTGTACCAGAATTTGGGGAATGGTATAGCAAAGGGGAATTAACTGCTTGTTTAGTTGGAATTAGAAGCGATGAGTCATTAAATCGTTATAGAACTATATCTTCTAAAAAGAAAATAAGATTTGACAATAAGGTATATACTACTAAAATAACAGATAATGTTTATAATGTATATCCTATTTATGATTGGAAAACAGAAGATATTTGGATATACCATAATAAAAATAGAGATAAAAGATATAATGAATTATATGAATTAATGCATAAAGCTGGTTTATCTATACATCAACAAAGAATTTGCCAACCATACGGAGATGATCAAAGAAGAGGATTATGGTTATTCCATATTATAGAACCACAAACTTGGGCAAAAGTAGTAGCAAGAGTTAATGGTGCTAATTCTGGGGCTTTATATATTAATGAAAGTGGATCAATTACTGGATACAATACAATATCAAAACCGAAAAATCATACTTGGAAATCTTTTGCTAATTTATTTTTAAATAGCATACCAGATAAAACAAAAGAACATTATTTGAATAAAATATACACTTTTGAAACTTGGTGGAAAGAAAGAGGTTACAATGATGGGATACCAGATGAAGCACCATATATACTTGAGTCAAAGAAACTTGCACCAAGCTGGAGAAGAGTATGTAAAAGTTTATTAAGAAATGATTTTTGGTGCAAAGGTTTAGGGTTTACTCAACATAAAACAGAAGCCTATGAAAAGTATCTAAAATTAAAAAAAGAACAAAGATTAAATTCAAACTATAAAAACTAAACTATGACACACTATGAAATTTCCGTAGCTAAAAAAGTAGCTAAATTTATCAAGTCAAATAAAAAGATTACTAACAATGACTTGAGAGCTTTAATGATGCAAGAGCACTCTATTCACTTGAGCCAAATCCAAATGCGTAAAATAATTAACTATCTTCGTACAGAGGGGATAGTTAAAAACCTGGCAGCAGATTGGGAGGGTTATTGGATTGAAAAGGACCAGCTAAAAGTTATGAAGTATATAAAATCTTTAGAATTAAGAGCCAAGTCAATAATGCAAGTAGCAACTAAAATGAGAAAAGCACTGTGAAATATAAACTTTTAAAGGATATAAAAAGCAATAGAATGGTAGATAAAAAGGTTTTTAAGGTATATGGTGCTAAAGATGAAATAGTAGAATTGTTAGCTGAACATGGAGAAGTTTATATCGTTCAAGGTAAAAAAGAAAAGTTTTCAGTAAATAAAAAATTTTTGTCAGCCATTTAGTTTAAATTTGCTTGTTCATAGTTGATTTACCGGTGGTGTAAAAGCTGCCGGTAATTTCTAAAGAACTACTATTTATTAATGAATATAATCTGTCGCAGAGATTATTAAAAATATTTATTGGCTTTTGAATGAAGGGTACTGCGACCACCTGGATTTCTTAAGCCTATTTTTTTATGGAAAGAGATTTTAAAGGTATATGGATACCTAAAGAAGTTTACCTGAATAAAGAGCTAAATTGGACTGATAAAATATTATTGGTTGAAATTAACTCTTTAGATAATCAAGATGGCTGTTTTGCTTCCAATGAATACTTTGCTGAATTCCTTGATGTATCTACAACAACAATAAGTAAGTCAATATCTAAATTAATATCTTTTGGGTTTATGTATATAGACTCATTTGATGGTAGAAAACGTGTTTTAAAAACAAATATAGATTTTAACTTAACTTCAAAGCAGACTGACAGTTTAAAGGCAGACTTGAATAAAACTTCAAAGCAGACTAAAAGTAAAGTTAAAAGCAGCCTTGAAGAAAAGTTAATATATAATAATACAATTAATAATACAAATAAAGATAAGGCAGAAGGATCTGCAAACTTTGTAAAGATGAAAGAAGTTTATTTTAATTTCTATGAAAGTTTATTTAACTTTAAACCTACATTCCAGGCAATTGATGGCAAGATGATTAAAGAGATTGAGGCTAAAATTATAAATATTTGTAATCAAAAATCGCTTGTTATTACTGAAAAATTAGTGGTTGGCAGCTTTACAAAAGTTTTAGATTATGCTTCAAAAGACAAATGGTTAAAAGAAAACTTTTTACTTAAAAATATAAATTCACAATTCAACAAAATTATCAACTATGGAACAAAACAAGAAGGACAAAGAATTGAGCTTGATGAAGAAACCGCAAAGTATTTCGGTTAATCATGCACCGGCTGACTTTAGCCACACAAAAACTTTAGTTCAATTATCAAAAGAATTAGGAGTAGAAAAGATTTATTCCGGAGTATCTGCTCAATTAAGCAACTTTTTAAACTACATAGGTTGTGAGTGGAATAACACTCAAAAGCAAGATGTAGTTGAGCTTATTTGTAACAACTACGCTAATCTAACTGCTGAACAATGGAAGCTATTTTATGTAAAGGCTAAAACTGGTACTTTTGGAGATATATACGGAAAGTTAAGCCCTATTGCTTTTATGAAATGGGTTAATACTTATGCAGCCGAGTGCGATTATGCTAACGAGCAATTTAAGATACAAAAGGATAGGCAAATAAACGAAGTAAGCGAAGAGATACCGGTTATAGACGGATATTTTGATAAGCTGATAGAATGTATCAACCAAGTGGCAAACAAGCCAGAAACAGACAATAAATCCCAAAGAGTGGCAGAGAAAAGAGCTGAATGGGAAAAAACATTTTCTAATTACTTTAAAAAATAAACTATGAACGTATTATCCTTATTTGACGGAATGTCTTGTGGGCAACAAGCACTTGAAAGAGTAGGAATTAAAGTAGATAACTATTTTGCTTCCGAAATTGACAAATATGCCATAACTGTTACAATGGCAAACTACCCAAATACTAAACAACTTGGATCTGTTGTAAATGTAGATGGTTATTCTTTACCTAAAATTGATTTATTAATAGGTGGAAGTCCATGT
>Ga0073922_1000081_pt1 | contig 9430 bp, 6 predicted proteins | sample GWRWT2_2Sept14_FD_70955 | JGI IMG/M metagenome (GOLD analysis project Ga0073922, IMG submission 70955) | Sand microcosm microbial communities from a hyporheic zone in Columbia River, Washington, USA - GW-RW T2_23-Sept-14 | ecosystem: Engineered > Artificial ecosystem > Sand microcosm >...
CAAAAGACATTAGCATGTTCGCCCCATTTTTAGGTATAGGTTCGGCAATTATCGGTGGACTTGCCAAAGATGTTGTAGGTGATATTTCGAAGTGGGGGCTAAAGGCTCTAGGTGATATCGCTAAAGACGCATTGACTCCCATCGGAGATATTGCTAAGAACTTTGGTATTTCAGTCGGTAGTTCAATGATTAAGAATGCATCAGACTTTATCGCTGGAAACCAAACATTCGGTTCTGCTTTTGGTAATCTCAGATCAAATATTAAAAGCTCGTTTGGAACTGCTTTCAATTCTGGTCGGAGTATCCTTGGTTTCGAGCTTGAGAATAAGGCGAATCAATTTGTGAAGGATACTGGATCAAGTGTTAATAGAACATTCAATAGCTTCCTCGAAAAAAGAAAGTCACAGTATGGGCTTGAACCTGTTGGAGCGATTCGAAAGATGCAGTATGGTACTCCCAATAGATTAGAGAGGAATATGGAAGATACTTAACTTTGTTTTAATAATATATTAAATAATTTGCTGTAATGGATGCGTCAGACGATAAGTATTTGTTCATTCACACGAAACAGAACCCATTCAATGTTTTGTTACCTTCCAAATCCTTGAACAAAAAACAAGAAAACGATACCATTTCAATAGTTAACGTATCGAGACCTGTTCCATCTTCGACTGCTTTACCCACTTTCATCTCACTAAGATGTGACAAATTGACTTCGCTAAGTTTGAAGGGAGCTCTCTCAAATACAGTTTGCACTATTCCATTAACACCTATCGGTGCGGGAGGTGTATATTCTTGGCCATATCAGGATTCGCTTACATATTATCTCCCAAATAACTGTACTAACTTGACATTTTCATTGTTTGGTAGTGATGACAAACTTGTCGATTTGAATACGAATAGTAATTTGACCGACTACATTTATATCACATTGTACATGGATTACAATTAATATGGAGAACTAAAAAAAATCTGTATCTATTTAATGATCAGCTTAGAACGCTCAATCTTATCAGCCAGAATAAGTTTGTTGAACGAATCTGACATCTTATCTATTGATATCTCAGTCCTGAATTTGTTCTCATCATAAAGATTTACAATTTGAGCACACTCTGTTCCGCTGAACCAAGGTGTCCACTTAAGATGCCATCTTAAAGCTTGTTCTCTCGTTTGAACTGTTTTCCATTCTTTGAGCGCGTCTGTTGAGGGTGTTTTCTCCATTTTAAAAATTGATTACAATTACAAGAGGTTGAGTTCCTTAATAGCAGCCGAGAAAGCTTCTTCTAAGGTCGATTTTTGATTAAGGAGCTTATCGCGCCAAAAATTGGGCTGGAGGAAATGATGGTTGTTTCTCATTCTTTTCTTGAGATTGGTGAGTCTTTTCTCGTCTTTATGTTCTACAAAGTCCTGAACACCTTTATGTCCGAACCTGATTGTCTTGTTGTGCATTTTTCCATTGGTGTCTTCATACTTCACTTTCAGTGCAAATTTCTTCTTGAGTCTCTCATCAGTGATAGCTATAGGGTTTGTGACTGATAGCAGTTTGAGACGCTCAGTCGGGGTGACAGATTCTTTAATATCTTTTTGTTCCATTTTTCAAATCAACTTTCAGAAAACAATTATAGAACTTAAACATTCAGTTCCTTATGAACCCTCAAATACTCTAGAATCAATGCAGAAACAGGCTCAGTAGCAGGACAGCAATATGCACGACAATCCTTGAAGGCGTAGAACCGCATTGTCTTAGGGTCAAATGAATACCCAAACTTGATCATAGGCCAGCCCTTAGAGTCCTTTACTCCAAAAATGAATCCGTAGCGACCTCCACTTTCCCACTTATCAATGAAATTGATCTCCACCTTGAACTGAACTAGAGAGGCTAGAGTCGTGTAGATTGAAGTATCCATTTGTTCTTTCTGATATTCAACTTATTGATTATACTTGCTGCTGCTTTGGGGTTTATATATATTAGTATTTTCTGGTTCTTCTTCTTCTCCTTCTTTTCTTATGTCCAGTGCAAATGCATTTCCTACTTGTCTTACTGATCAATTTTCTTCTTCTTCTCGCCATTTGTCTTGTTCTCTTTTCAAATGTATTCCGTTCGGTTTAAACTTCAAATAATAATCAATTATATTCTGATGTGGTTTTGAATCATTTGATTGATTTTCAAAAAGTCTTCGTTTCGTACCCACTTTTACTGTCTTCTCTATATCAATTAGATCAACACCATTAAACTTCCTCTTGAAAACATTCTTGTTAACGACCTTGGTCTCTCCATGTGTTAAGAATTCGCTAAAGAATCTCCCAGGATCTGTTTTGAAATTATCACTTGAAACTCCTTTCATTTTCAATTCAACTTTCAATTCCCCATCCAAATCGTATTTGAGCAAGTAATTCTTTGCCGAAACGAACCATGCTTCCTGAATATTGTATTCCTTCTTGAACTTCCCGAGGATCTCTTCATCACACATATTTGGTGGGAGAAGACGATCACAAACTATTGAGTCTGTATCCACATACCAAACACGTTTTGATGACTCTATCGGATCTGGATCTAGTGAAAACATTGCTTCTGCAAGTGTTGCTAATGATGAAGCTGTAATTCGTGATGCGATACGTACGCAACTGAACAGACCTTCAACTCCTTTTTGTTTCGCAATCGATACCTTTACAAGATCATCATCAATGAGCTTAATTGAGCAAAACTCGTTACGAATGAACTCTGTTGTTCGTGATAACGAGCAGAAAAACTGCTCATCAAACTGACGTTGTCCAAACTTACCATACAATGAATTCAGAAGTAGCTTGTAGAAGTAGTTCATCGTCTTATTACCACTGCGTTTCGTTTCAGCCTTCATTGAATAGAAATAGTTCACATAGTCTGTGAACACACCTTTCTGTATATTGTACTCGATTTCTTCGTAAATTTCTAGGAACTCAAAGAGGTTATACTTAAGTCCGAGTTTTATAAGCTCTCCCCACCTCCAGTCCTTCACCTTCGTTTCCGTCGGGTAAATGAGTCCTTCATTTGTACGCAAAGCGAAGAATGGGGTGACCAACTCCTTTTTCCATCTCCATTTACAAAGATAAAGAGAATCCGGATTTATATTCATGATTCCATCTTGAAGCACTGCCATACGCTCATAAACCTGAGTCAACCTTCCAACTGTCATGAACTTTTTTCTCTCCTTGATCGAAACCGGGATCCCATACACCCCTTTACCAGTCATGCTGTAAGGATATGAAGAGTTAATATCATAGTAAAATAAATTGGACCCGTACTTCTTGAATGCATTGACATAACCACCATAATAACTCTCCCTCTCGATCTCATAGATTTCACGATATGAACCATGAATTGTGATATTCTTCGGAATGAAAAGCTGTTTGTATACTGACAAAGCCATGTTTGCAGTTGTCATTGGACAACCGACAAATTTAATACCTTTATACTCGAGTTGACAGAGGATTGAGTAGAACTTCTGCACTAATTCATAGAGCACTTGACAATCGATCAAACAGTACTTGATTACATCGGTTCTAATACGTTCAATCAAAAACGTGTCTTGATTTATATCGTTAAAATCTATCTCGCCTTTCCTGGTCTCAGTTTGGAATAGGTTCGCCAAATATTTGAGACTCCCTTGACTGAAAATTTGACGCAAGTCGAGGAAGCGCAGATTGGTTGTTGCGAAGGCAATGATGTCGTTTTCTTTCCCAACAACTTTAGCATCCAGTTCGAGGATCATTCGTTTGACAACAAATATGTGATCGAACTTACGCCCATTGAACGTCCAGAATGTGATATTTTTTTCACAATTACGAAGGAATCCGATGAACTGAGTCAGACAGTCCAATCCGTAATACGTTCTTTCAAACAGTTCTCCATCCACACGACCTTTAAGACAAACACAGTATGGAATAAATTCTTTGTTTACCACAAAGGCCTCTATGTCCCAAGCCACATCGTTTGTAGCATCCAGCTTGTTCCTCTCTTTCTTTGCATCAACCTTCTCTCTTCTCAGACTGAATACCTGTTTATCCCAATCTATTTCATTCAATGTCCTAATAAATTTGTAGGTATTGACGAATGCGTGTTCATTCTTAACGATAATACACAACGTTTTATCATCGGTTGGCTCTTCAGTTAACCACATAGCCGAGGAAACAAGGTACAAAGGTGTGAGCGTCTCATCGTACTGAACAAAGCTATCAACATTTCCACTAAGAAGTGCTGATCTCAACTGAGTTGAAATACCATGAAGACTACTCATCATATTTTGAAGTCTTGTCAATTCTGTACTCTCATCATCCTGGTTCTTGATGAAATAAAAGCTTTCAAGTAGACATAAACCAAAAGAGAACAAAGGTTTATAACGCGGGTTGGACCAGAACACCTTTCTCTTCCATCGCCCATCGACGAATATTGGGACTTGAGGTTGAGGTGGATAAACCAACTCATGAGTCAATCTGTCACGTCTTGGGTTGGAAATAAATCGAAGGGTGAAGAATAACCGTTCCAGTTTGAAATTGATTGCCATCATCTCATTTATGTCAAAGTCATAGTCATCCTTGAGGTAATTAATGAAACCTCGAAGATAGTTACGAAATACTTCCGATAGATACTCCCTCACTTCATCTCTTCGACCATTACTGTAGGCTGTGAATCTATTTTGGGTACTAACAATACCAATCCTCCTCAACTCGGGTAAAATGTCATTGTATATACTGTTCCTCCCTGTTCGATAATCGAGAATCAAATCGTTGAAGCCTGCTCCGATATCTCCTCGGAGATACTCTTCCGAAGGAACATTATCATTAAGATTCACCGGATTTAAAGTTCTCCGCACTCTGGAAAAAGTTATCTGGATAGAAAGTTCTCTTGGAATATTATGATTGCGTACACTTTCGACGATCGAATCTGCTAATTCATGAGCGAGCTGATTACAGGAGTCAATCCAAGCTTGAGGGATTTCTTGCTCCCGTCTCGTGTCAATAATGTCATCCCATCTTTGAAGCGTATTATAATCAGTCAGTTGATTCGCTGGATGGGTTCGATCCATCCAAGCACAACCGGTCAGGAAAGGAAAAGCTTGGTAAAGTGATATTTTATACCCCTGTCGAACCACTTTTCTGAATGTCCTGCTTCGTAAGGTATCCTTCGTGATTGCTGCATTCATTTTCCTCCAGAATGTAACAAAGGCTACAACCAATGTAAATGAGAGGACCTGATAATTCCTCGAAGCTCTCATATCATCAACCGTCATCTGCATATATCTAAGTAGATTCTCATTATCGACCATACTAGCAAGCCAAACACGGATCACATAGAGCGGAATGTTTAAAGATCCACATGTATTGGTGAGATAGGCATCTAGTGGAGTCCTCTCGAACAAAATCGGTACAATGAGTTGATTCATTTTCATATTTGTTGTTACCATACACCTTGTTCCATCGAGAAACCAACGAAGATTCATCTGTTTCATATTCATATGAGCAGCACCTACCTGAGTTGTTTCCTGAAGCAAAGCACTAACCGTTGGAGAATTCACATAATTCGTTACCCAAGGTTGGATTACATCATCATACAACAAACTTCGATTTACCATTGGAAGTAATAACATGATATCCCTGAAAAAAGGATACCTTCCATCATTTAACTTCAACCCAGGAGTATAACAAAGATCGAATAAAGTTGGACGAGTTGGACCGATCCACAGCGTTCTCTCTCTGTTCTCATAACCAAGGTGAGAGAATCTCTCATAAACCTCAGTTTCACGACCAGTCGCAAACCGTTGTGAAAATAGAGTCGCATATGCAAATACGTCTGTAATATTAGCATTATTCATCTCTGGGAATAAAACTCTCATGACTCCTGCATAGTCACGATCATTCATCATTGTATCAAAGTTAGCTGTATCCTCTATTCGTCGTCTCACTACAGCCCACCTTTGATCATCACTATGAACAGCCTGATCCATTATGTACCCGATAAAATCATTCATTGTGAAAAGAGCATTCGGTGTGCGAATCGTGGAGTATATTGGTGCGAATTGATCCATTATTATCGACATGTTCAGGCTCCTCGTTGCTATACTTAGATCATACAACGAAAAGTTGATGGGGAGAGTAGCACTCACTCTCCATATCATGAAATGATGCTCAATATCCTTTAGACAATTCATGAGTGTTGAGAACATATCAGTTGCTCTGTCATTACTCCATATCACCCCCGTCCAGTACACGAAATGAATCAAAGCAGTGACACATCTGTGAATATCCAGGATCCTCACCAGTTGTACAAACTCCTCTCTTATTTCTTCGCTCTGTAACGCTGAGCGAATGATTTCTTGAACATCAGTTCTCGTGTATTGCTGAAGTATATTAGGGGCCAAATTCTGGATGTAGTCAAAAGTTCCGTTTTCGACTATCCCCATTCTTGGCACCATGCCTCTGTTGGTAATAGCCGTCAACCAATGTATGAAGTTTGTTGAGTAGTTGAAGTGCCCATCTTCAAGATAGAGCTCGTTTTGGTTGACATTTTTTGTTTGGCGGAAGGTATTGAACTCGACTTCATCCTCTACAGGGAGCTCGAACACTGGTTGAGGGGGTGCCGGCCCAGGCATCACTATCTCCATCTCAACATCCTCAACAGGTTGTATCACTCCATTTGCAATCACTATGTCTTCCAAACCTTCAAATACCTCGAATGGTTCCGCAATACGTAACCAATCAATCATGTCCCCATAAGTATCATAAACCTCAACAAAACCAAACACAGTTTCGAACCATGGTCTAAGGTAGTCACGTATTGTGAGCGGAGTTATATCATCAGGAGGATTAGTTATAATATCCCTGAGGGAAGCAGCTAATAAACGTCTATTCTCCATAGACATTGGATCTCCCGCCCTATGATACACATGTCTTTGGTTCATAATGAAATTTCGCATGACGTTGAAGATTCTAGTACGTTCAGCTAGTGGAACGCCTTCAGGCGGGTTTACAAACTGAATTCCCTGTTCATCATTCCAGAAATCCTCGAGTGCAAGCAAGTCGTCTTGTGCTGCCAAGACCGGCGGTTCCAAATTAAACATATCCATTGGGTAGAAAGGTAGAAATTTAGAAATCGATTATAGATATCAGGTTCAGTGCGATTATAAAGGCCTACCTCGATTCAAATTAAATTCAAATTCCTGTTCGATATTTAAATAGGTACATTGAATCGATTATAATCACACCCTTAATTCGAACAAATGGAGCTTAGCAGAGAACAAAGCATCAATAGCGTTGAAGTAGAGCCTCCAACGCCAGACATCAAGGGCAAAATGGACCCAAAAGCCTTCCTAGAACTACTGGAATCGATGGATTTCCCAGTAAATGATGACATCCCTACAACAATAAAGGAGAAATTCAAGAGGACCATCAACTACAGCTACATGACAAACACGCTCTTTGGAATTGAACAGATATCCATAAAGGTTGTTGGATACCAAGAGCTTTTCCACAAGAGAGTCATCAGGAAGAATGAAGTCACGAATGCATGGTTCGGTGATAAGTTTCTACTTACTCTCGGCGAACCTAGAATTGATGATATCCCTCTCCTTCCTACTCACGATCCTACTCAGGGGAGTATTTTCGAAAGAGGATCCTCACTTAACATGAACCTGTGGGAAAATGCTCACAAGTACCATCACTTTGTGAGGGGAGATGTCGTACATCAATTCGACATAGACGTGACACTACCATGTCTGAAGAACAGAATTTGGTATCCAGATGCGAATGTGTTCCACAATATCGGCTTCGATATCATTATTGATGGGAAAATATTTACAGCTGTCACCGCTTGTCAGTCGCTCGTCATCAATGAGGATCAAGAGTTGATCGATAACACTGCCGACAGACTTGTTCGTATGTGTCTAGACAGTACGAGCGAAATCTCAATAAAGGCATGTGAGGAAATATGTCAGTTTTGTTTCATTACAGCTAGAATTGATATGAGTGCCCTCATCAACGTGAACTGGGATCGGATATCAGATGTTAGTCATTTCGCTTTTCACAAGAACAGATTGCTGGTATTCGTCGGTGCTGCTATTCTACGCTATGGAGAAAGAGTTCGAACTATGAGTTATATATTACAATCTCTAGAGATGGCTGATGGATTCTTACATGAAGAAGTTAGTCCTAGCATAAGAAACGAAATTCGTTTATACCTAGATTGTATAAACTGGCTTGAAACAGTAATGACAAAAATGAACTCGTCAATAGATAGTGCATACCATATAGTGCTTGAAAATGTGGGACAAGTTGATCATAGATACTGTCTTGCTCATAATCTTGTATTCTTATGTGGTACTGACTCTATACATTCGTAACTGCTAAAAATCTTGAATTGTCTTCAACTCCTCTTATCGATTGAGTCGTTGACTGTTCATCGTCCATCCCCTTCTTAGCATTAGCCCGAACCGCACGCTCCCTGGCAACGATTGCCATTGGGCGACTGCTTTCGACAACTGAAAGAACGTCACCTAGTGTTCTTTTAGCAAAGTCATCGTTCAGTGGAATCAATTCTTTCTCTTCAAATGAAGCGAGCTCGCCCACTTCAGTCTCAAATACCTTGTTGATTCGATCCCACATACTAAGAATTGTTTGAACACCGTTTTGAAAATTTACGTTACGTGCTCTCGTATCCAACATTTTGTAAAACAAGTTATCATTTGCCAAGTGAGCTAGGAATGCGATCTTACCGTCATTAACAATTGTCTTTATGTACTCAGAACTAGGATTAGAGAAAGTGTATGCTGATCCAACAACATCTCTCCAGTTTATGTATTCAACAATCATCTCATGCATCATCATAAGTCCTGTTGCGACTTTTGTCTTGAGGTCAGGGACGTTTTGAGCCAACTGAACGAACCTATCTGGAGAACTAAGATTCTCAATTGCTCTTGCAAATGCAACCACCACTTCAGATTCAATAAGTGTGTCTCGATTTGTTATTGTTGGTTTCGTAGTATCGTTCTCATAAAGACGTTGGGGGACAGCACTATCAGCAGCTGCTTTATAGAGAATGTATTGAACAACTGCCTGATAAAGCCTTTCTTTTTTGTTCTGACTGTCTTTCGCAAATAGTTTGACGAAGTGTAATGGATTGACTCGTTTAAAAAAGTTTGTTTGTCGATCAATTAAATCGGGAATCAATTTGCTTATCTTGAAGGTGATGTAGTTTGGACGCACCAACTTGAAGTCAACTCCTCTACTGTTATCAATATTATCAACCGCATCTACTATGGTTCCGTATGTCTCACCAAGCTCAGCAGGATCTTGAACCATCATCTCGAGATCTGTTAATAACTCATAACTGTCTTTCTGACTTCCACTCTCGAGAGCAGCAGCTACAGTTAAAACCTTATTCAGCGGTTGATTGGACAAG
>Ga0073922_1000088_pt1 | contig 9012 bp, 12 predicted proteins | sample GWRWT2_2Sept14_FD_70955 | JGI IMG/M metagenome (GOLD analysis project Ga0073922, IMG submission 70955) | Sand microcosm microbial communities from a hyporheic zone in Columbia River, Washington, USA - GW-RW T2_23-Sept-14 | ecosystem: Engineered > Artificial ecosystem > Sand microcosm >...
TCGGCATTGAAAGGACGGCGCAAGGCTTCGTATTCTTGGCGCAAGGCTTCGTATTCTTTTTTAAAGTAACCCGTTTCTTTTAGCCTTGTATAATCTTTCTCTGAAATAAATCTTGGTTGGGGTTGCTGACCTTCAATATCATTTTGCCAGAACCAGTGAGAAGCGATTGACTTATAGCCCAAGAACTCATTGAACTGGTTTACGCTCCAGCCTAATAATTTCTTTTGCTCGGTCATGTAATTTGTGTAAGGCACAAAGCAGAAAGGCAAAATTATTTCTAAGCCCGTTGGGTCTTTCTGTGTTGTGTAGAATAATGCCCGCTCTGTCATTGGGGCAAACGTGCGTAAAAGGTGGGCGTTCTTTTGCGGTAGGTTATTGCGCTTGAACCATACAATTTTATTGAGAAGCAAAAAGTATTTATCAAGCCGAACCTGAATATAGGCTTCCATCTTTTCATCGCAGAATACGAAAATGCTAGAATTGCTTTTCGTGATGCGCTTCCACTCATGCGCCAAAGACACAACCCAATCAAGATATTCGTTTCTGTCTTTCCACTGGTTATCCCAATCTTCGGACACTACGCCGAAGTAAGGCAGGTCTACGAATACGCAATCAACGCTCGCGGCTTCGAGAGACTTCATCCATTGGAGGGCATCGCCATTGTGCAAGATGTGCATGTTTTAGTTGCCTAACTATGTGTTATACAGTTTGTACAGCGCATTGTACAATACAACAACAGAGTTGTCAAGCGTTTCATCGAAACACAACACCGCCCTCCGCCGCCTTTGCCAGCGCGTAACGGCGTAACAACCGCACGCCCTCCCGCACATCCCCGCAACAATAGCGATTTGATTTGGCGATTAGTCGCGGTGTGCCACGCTCTACAATCTCGTGCCACTCATGCCGCTCCAATCCCATTTTAGGTTTGCCGCCTGTGGTGACTGATAAATCCTCTAAACTGCGTGACTCTGGCTTGGTCTCGCGGGCAAGCGTCAGCGTGTCCACTGCCCGCGCCTTTGCGGGATAGCCGTAGTCGTGTACAATCCAGCGGGCTTTTAGGATTTTCATGTCATGCCCCTTGACGTTATGCCCCACGATGTAATCGGCTTGGTCTATTAGGTTGTATATTGATTTTGTGACGCGCCTATCATCCCCGCGCACCGCTTCATCCGGCGTGACCATATCGCTCACCATGCGCTTTATTTCGTAGGTCTCGGGGTCAACCCACGCCGCCGCCCAATTGATGACAAAGCGGCGCGAGTAGATGGCATCTTTGCTGATGCTCTTGTTGCGCTCGCCATACAACTCGTACACGTACACGCGCATGGGGGCGTTTTCGATGTCTAGGTATAGGATTTTCGGAGGGACTCTTAGTCCTTGCGGGGGTAACTCTATTTGATTATTGCCGCAATTACGGCACATCCACCATCGCGCCCCCGTATCGTAATCCACCCATTCCGTTGATTGCCAAAGATTCTTCTTAAGACAGACGTTGCAATTCTGCATGTGTCCTTGCCTTGTTTGCGCGGTTACATTCGCTTCCCCCTTTTACGACATATCGCGCCGTGCATTATACGCGACGCGATATGTCGTAAAAGGTTACTACTGCGGGACGGTAATCAACGGATTCCAAGGGAGGTTAATCCGCTCAATGTCGTTCCCGCCTTGGGAGCTGGGTGTGCCCCCGTAAATCGCGGGCGTTGAACTCGCGTTATATTGCGGTAAGTATCCAGCAGGGCATGAATTTTGATTGGCGACTTTGCCGGTGAATTTCCAGTACGGGTACGGCAGGGTGCGCCCGTTGAAATTGCGAGTTGAAATGGTCGGGAACTTTTCGATACACCACCACGAATCCTTCGGCACGATGAACGGCACACTGACATTTGGATTTGGTAGCATCGTGATTTCTAGCCGTACGTCCTTTTCGTTAATTTGATTCCCCTTCGAATCTTTCGCAAGAACCCACGTTGCGGGATTCATCGGGTCGTTAAGGTGCTCACCGTAGTGGAAATACGTGGTGGAGTCTAGTAAGGTGATGCCAAAGTCCCACACGGGAAAATGCACGTACCACGTATCTGACGTGGGGAATTTTTCGTTCTCGCACCGCGAGATAATCACATATTGGTCACGTATCACAGACGGCGTACCATCGTATGCAATCGTGCCGCCGAACTGGTCGCCGTGGCACATGCGCTGGGCACGGTTGGCGGGGTCGCCGCTCCAGTACAAGCCCTGATTAAATGTGACATGTTTAAACGCCTCTACCATGTCTACCGTGTTGCCAGTGGATAGGTAGCGATTCCACGCCGCCAGTCCCTTGCAGTCCATGACGTATATCTCGAACGAGTGCGTCTTGCTACTGCGATCTGCTGGGGTAGACGATGCGTGGAAACGTAAATTGTATTGCACCTCACAGCCGTTATTGATGAACGTGAAGGTAATGTTTTCGTAGGCTTGGTGTTTATGGAGTTGTTCCATCGGGGATGAAATTTCATCCCCACCAAACATGAGCGACGGGATGCCGAAGAAAAACATATTATAGGCATCCACCCACACCCACTCCTTCAAGCCGTGCTCATGGAAATTACTCATCGTGCCGTCAACGAGTAGATGTTTGCCTGCCGGATGCCACACTTGCCACGCTTGCAATCCCGCCGCCGGTGTGCCGGTCGCTGGCGCGGTTGCGCTGGGTGGGGCAGTGGTTGCGGTTTTGGTCGGGGTCTTTGTCGGGGTCGCAGTGTTGATGATACATTGCACAGAGTCAGCGGACGCGGTCTCGAATCCACCTTGCGGGCATCGGGCGATGTCACCGTTTTTGAGGACGAATTGAGTAGCAACCGGAATTAATCCTTGTGGCTCGGCTTCGGCGTGCGTATGCGGGGCGCACGCGGCAAGGATGGTAACAATCAATAACACAGTGATATTTTGTCTCAGTCTCATTTTGCTCCTACGGGAAAAGCCGTTCGAAAACGGCGTTGATGATAAGCCCCCACATACTATAAGTCATAAACTGGCGGAATTTTTTAGACTCTGCGATTGCATCTTCCACGTTTCGCAACCGCTCAACTAGCGATGGTGTATTTTGCTTTGCGTCCCCCGCGATTACTACATCATAAAGTTCCTGCAACCGCTCCCCGAAAACTTTGCCTTGCTCCAAAAGTCCGGGGAGTAAATTTATCCTTTCTCGCGTGCGCTTGCTGATTGCGTTTGTCGGTGTCGCCATTTAACTCCTCTCCCCGCCGCCTTGCCGATAGTCCCATGTAATAATCTGATTGATGGACGGGCAAGGGGCGGGGATTGTTTCCCCCGTAGGTTTTAGCCGCCTAGTAAACTGCGGGCTGGTGCCTCGAATACATTGGCAAGCAAAAACGCCACGATAGATGCGACAATGGCGTTGAATGCCTTTTCGTCAATATCAATTTTGAGGTAACGAGTAGCGGCACGAACGAGGTAGCTGACGAGCAACAACAAAACGGGGGCGATTAAATCTTGAACCATGCGTAGAACTCCTATATATAGATAATGCCCAAGACCGCGCTTGGGTCTCAGGCATTATACCATGACTAGATTTAGCCTGCCTCTGATGGGTCAACCCATTCAATTGTGATTTTCGGCAACTTAATGCAAAACGTCCGCGTGTCTGCGGACGCATTGCGAAGGACAGGTACAAAATGTATACGGTTCGGACAAACAAAATTTTACATCAAACGAGCGAGAATGTCAATAATCAAAATACTTTCTCCGCAACTCAGCCACGTCCTGCCGAAACTCCCCCGCCCTATCCCCTAGCGAATCGGCGAGACGTAACAGGAATCCGAACGGGCGCTCTACTTTCGGGTCTGACTCCGAGTGATATTTTGTCTCACTCCCCAGCGCAAACGCCAGCATCTCATCGGGGCACATGATGCGCCCGCCATTTGTGCCGCCAAGCTCAATGGCTCTGTCTATCAGGGTACGCGGTGGAGTCTTGCCATCGTCTAAGTCGTTGGCAGTGTATAGATGTTGCATGGTGACGCCCGCCTCTGCCCACTCCCGGAGTTTCCATGACTCGTATGCGCGGATTGCCTTGACGTATTTGCGGATGGTATGCGGCGAATACTCTAACAGTTCCGCCGCATCGTCATAGATTTGCATGATAGGTACGCGGGTTGCGCCGTTCGGCAGTGTGTTTTCCGTGAGCAAGTCGCGGAGTTGGCAAAGTTGGGCGAATGCTATCGCCCAACTTTTGCGGCTGTGGTTCTCACGCTCACGGGTTGTAATCGCCCATTCGGCGGCGAGTGTTTCGGGGATGGTCATAGTTCGACCACTGCGTTTTTTGTGTTTTTGCCTAACACTGCCTGAGCGTCTCCCCAAGGGTAACTCATCGTCGAGAGTCGTAAGACTCCACCAATGGATTCGTAGTTCTCAGGATTGGCGTACATCCCTAGCACCCTTTCGTATTCGGCGCATCGTTTTTTCAGCGCGGCGAGTTCGGCACGGGCTTTGCCGGATACAGCGTCAGGCTTCATGTCCTCCGGCGTTGCGTGCGCCGGTATGTCTGTCTCTCCAAAAAAGTATTTAACCTTCCACGCCCACAGCCACGCATCCTCGTTATCGTCGGTATACTCGCAAGCCGACAGAGTACTATCAAACAATTCAAGAGCCTCCTGCAATAGATTCTCTGCCGCCTTCTTTGATTTCTTTAACTCGTCGAGTTCGGCACGGGCTTCGCTGGGGGGGATGTCGCCGTAATAATCCCACTCGTCACCGTCTCGCTCAAAAGAGTCTAGCAGATGGTCAAGTTTTGGTGCGCTCATTGTTGCGTCCTTTCGTGTGGTTGCGTTTTTGTTGTTGCTCTATCGCCGCTTTATCAGCGGCTTTAGTTTCGACGATGCCTTGTTTTATCTCGTTGACTGTTTTCGCCAGTCGCGCAAGCAGGGCGTTGCGTTCGTCAATTTGTTTTTGTAGTTCTGGCGTGAGTTTCATTGCTCCTCGCTTTCTGTCAGCATCGCCAGCACGTCGTTGTACTGCTCTTCGGTAATCTCGCCGCTGGTCAATGCGGCGGTGGCGTTGATGATTATCTCGCCACGTTCGTCAATGATTTCTACAAATTCCTGTGCAAGTTTTGGGGTATCCATTGTATATCCTTTCATAGTTGGCTTGGTTTTATCGCCATATTTATGGCGTTACGAACATTGAATCCTTGCAGTATGGCATCATCGACTTTTAGCGGTGTACGCACCAACCGAACGCGGTCAAGTCCGAATTTTCGAGCGGTTTCCAGTACCGGGATCTTGCCGTGTTTGTTGGTCTGATAGGTATCGGGGTCAAGGCAGAGATATATTACCTCTGCCGATTCAAGGGCGTACACCATCCGCGCCCCTATACCCATCCCTTGCGAGCCGACTACCTGTAAATCATCCTTGCCGTTCAACACGCGCATGGCGACCATGTTAGCTTTCATTTCGCCCTCTACAACCAGCACTTTATTCTCTATGCCTTTATCGCGCATCGGAAAATGAACGTGCTGAGCCTTGGTTTTGTAGATGTTTCTAAATCGGTCATTCGGGTGATGCGCTTCGGTCACCCTAAGTTTTACATTCTCCACGACAAACCCCATGCCAATTACTGGCATGGTGATTGCGGGGGTGTAATATGTGGAGTGCTCGCCCTTGCATTTGTAATCATTCAGGATTCCGTACCCAAACCAACGATTCCATTCGTCGCTTGTAAATCCGCGCTGGGTAAGGTATTGTTTTCCATACGTACTTTCACTCAGGTTTTGCATGTACGTTCTGTATATACCTTGCCGCATGATCACATTTCTAGCATATTCTTGCACGCGCTCTTCCTCACGCTGATTCAACTCGCGCCGCTTGGATTGGAACGCGGCTTTCTCTTCGTCCGTCCAGACCACATCCTGCTTGCCGTGCGTCCATTTGTGACCGCACCGGCGGCAAAACCCGAATGGTTTGCCGTTGGTGCGACTCTCCACCCACATCACAAATCGGTTTGATGGATTCGCGTCACTATGATGCGGCTCCACACCACAGACGGGGCATGAGGAGTGATACTCGTTTGCGGTAATCTGTTTCACCCACTGGATTTTTTCTTGCAGGGCGGCAAACTCTGGGGGTAATTGGTCAAACATGATGATTAACTCCTACGCCAAAAGGCTTTGATGGTACTCAGGGTCGTAAACATATTGGTCGTTTATGATGCGTATCGGAAAAACCTTACCAACGCCCCGCGCAGTGGTTTCGGGGTTATGTCCACGCGCTTTCAGAAACCAGAAAAACAGTAGATTCTTTTCAACCGTAAAATCCCACTGCCCTTCCGTAATCCGCCGCCCTACCGTTGAAGCGTTACGCATGTGGATGAACGAGTAGACAAAATCTGGAATCTGGTACACGCCCGAAGCCTCCGAAAAATCGCCACGTCCAGGGATGGGTATGTCTTTGGAGTATGCGGAGTTCATCGATTTAATGCTGGTTTGTGATGCGGTGATTACGGGGGTATGAAATGTTTGCGCGGCTTTGAACAGGCGGCGCGTGTTGTCGTTGACCTGATGGCGGTATTGCTCGCCTGTTACCATGTTCTTGCGAGTCGGGTCATAAGGCGTTGCTTGCAGATAATCGTACTCCACAACCGCCAACGGCATCGGCTCTGCAAACATGCCAGAGTTGATAAATCCTAGCGTGTTTATAAAATTCGTCATGTGTATGTCTTCGATGCTATCCGCGTCCATGCCGAATGACGTGCCGACAAAAACGGACGGCGCAGACGCTACCGCCATTTTGCCCCGCTTCTCGTAATCGTCTGCAATAAGCCGTTCGGTTGTCTCTTCCTGCGACCCGTACACCGTAACGGCACGGCGGCGGCTACTGGTCAACGATTCTTGTATTTGGGCGTGCCACACTTTCAGGATGTTTGTCTTACCATCGCCGGACGGCGCACCGATTACCGCCATCTCGTCGGGGTATATAGGCGGAACTTGATCGCGCAGTCCCTCGATGAAAAACGGAACGGCAAGATGTTCGTTTTCCTTGCGCCACTGTTCGCGCTTCTCGTAGTTCTCCGCGACCTCATCGGAGCGTTTTGCGTAATTTTTTGGGTTAAATGTCATGGCTAGTAAGTCTCAGGCTTTCCGGTTTCATCTATGGTTACGGGTTTCTTTGTGGCGGCTGTATTCATTCCGGCGGCTTCGATAGCGGCGGCGGCGGAGGTTATCTCGTTGGGGTTGGATACCACTTTCGCCCAGCCCTTGCGGATGTCATACGCCTCCTGCAGGCTCGCAATTGACAACCCGCGCCACGCGGCACAAGCCTTGCGGAGCGCGGTGACCTGAGTCTTGTTTATCGGCTGGTTAGTTGTCTTATTCCACCAATCTGCAAGCGGTAAATCTTGCGAGAGGAAAGTCTCTCTTGACAACCAAGTGCCTTTAGCAGAGTTGGCAATTATGGAGTCTACCATTGCATTAGCGTTATTGATGTCCTTTGGGGAAAGAGCGGGTTGTTTATTGATGGTTAAATGATGATTCGGGTCTAACGGGTAGAGGGGGGTAAGTGACTGGTTAGAGGGGTTAGGTGACTGGTTAGAGGGGTATATCAGTTGGAGGGGTGGAAAATCGTCCGTGTTCCCCAACAATCTAGGGAATGATTCCGTGTTAATTGTGTAGTTATTAGTCATATATTTTGATGTTCCCGCTAGAAACACGATTCCGTTGTATTTCAGAGCGTCAAATGTGTTGCGTATTGTTTGGGGAGATAATGCAGTTTTTTTCGACAATCTCTCTATGCTGGGGTACGCACTCTCGCCTTCATCGTTTGCGTGGTCTGCGAGTGCCAGCAAAACTAATTTAGCCGTAGCCGCTTTAGTGGCGTTGCCACTAGCATCTTGTAGGTCTCTAAACTCAGTCTCGAAAATTGCGGACATTAGTTTTACACTCATACATCATTCCGTTTTCTAGGGATTAAAAAATCACCTGCTTTGTAGTGCCTCTGTCTCTGCCAAAGGCTATTGGCAGTCCCGGACTAATCAAAACGGGTTGCCTTTCGCTATCAACAGAAACACTACAAAAAAGGTGATTCTATTGATTAGTCTATTCCGACTGCCATCGGTTGCGCTTCCGCGCCGTGCCTTGATATTACACGACCACTTGCATATTGTCAAGGCAATCTATTTGCACAAAATCGCCGCCTCAATTTCGAGCTTCAAATACTCGCGGCTATAGCGTCGGTCATAGTAGACGTAAAATTTTGTTTTTTCAATGTGACTATAAACATTCGTTACGCCTTCAACCGCCTTGATGGTATCGAGCATATCTGCGTCAGCCCACACGATAAAGCACAGCTCTCTCACAACTTCGACGCCCGTGCGCGGGTCGATGTAAACATCGTCTTCGATGATTACGTCTTTCATTCGTCCATTTTCCATAATACTCTCATTTCCTTTTTTTGTCCCCACCTCTCGCCGCCAGTTTGTCTACTGTCCGCGGACTCACACCGCAACGGCAAAGGAGGAGAAGATTAGCAGGACGAGGAGAGCGTCCTGCTACGGGTAACGGCGTCCATGACAACGCCGGAACTTTATTATCCGAACGGGAACTCTTCCGATGTATCCGGCATCGGCGGGAGTGAGTTTTCCGCCTGTGGCTTTTCAGAACGTCTGTTGTTCCAGTCATCTAACCAAGGCTTCGCTAGTTTCTGCATACGCAAAATCTCACTAGCAACCTCCTTGCCGACGTATTGGATATTTTGACCAGTCCAGCCATTTGCCGGAGTAAACGCAATGGGTATAGTAACCATCGTTGAATCACGCTTGCCCTTTTTCTCGACGAAAACGGGCGTATCTCCAAACGAACCAATAGGAGCATAGAAAAAATTGTCGGCTACCGTTGACTGCGTAGATTGATTGAAGCGTGCCTCCACGCTTTTTTTCTTGAACTCCGAAAATGCGTTATCTAAATCCTTGCCAGTCGTTGACTTCGCTTGCAGAACAACCGCGCCAAAGTCTCTGAGGAAGCACAGGTAC
>Ga0073922_1000089_pt1 | contig 9002 bp, 6 predicted proteins | sample GWRWT2_2Sept14_FD_70955 | JGI IMG/M metagenome (GOLD analysis project Ga0073922, IMG submission 70955) | Sand microcosm microbial communities from a hyporheic zone in Columbia River, Washington, USA - GW-RW T2_23-Sept-14 | ecosystem: Engineered > Artificial ecosystem > Sand microcosm >...
TATTAAGTCAAGAAAAGAAAAAGTCAATTACTTTTAACCAATCCCCAGATTCAAGAGGAGATAATATACCTGCAGGTTATGATGTAAAGGCTTTAGAATATTCAAAAGATAATAGTGTTGATGTTAAAGAAAAATTAAAAATGGGAGCATTCTCGACCCGCACAATTTTATTTGATCCATTCAATTGTTACTATGAAGTTATCACGCCAAATGCAAAGGAAAAAGAAAAAAATTTGAAACTTGGTGGAAAAGAACTACCATTCTTAAATCCTGAATTTAATAAGGAAGAAAAGAATAAAGATTTCTCAAGAACAACATATATGCTAATTGATAAGGGATCGCTTCCTTCTGGAAATACTTCGCAGCAAATAGAAAAATCAAAGGAGCAAAATTTTGATCCAAAGAAGATCTTAAATCAATCAATTATGAGGTATAACCAATTATTTTCTGCTAAAAGCACAGTCACACTACCTGGAGACTTTTCATTACACGCAGGAGATGTTGTTCTTATTGATGCGAAACAACTTGCTGAGGCAGATGAAGAAATAAACAAGGAATATGGAGGTCTATATATTATAGCAGATTTATGTCACTATATTTCCACAAAAGAAACTTATACTAAACTTAATTTGGTAAGAGATTCATTTGGTAGAATTGGTAATCACACATCTGGGAAAATACCATTATGAGTAATAGGACTCTTCAACAACACATAGATGATGATAGGAATGAACTGGATAATTCAGATACAAATAGCCAAAGACGCCGCCATTTGGAAGATGAATTAACTTCATTAGAAAAATATCAAAAAAATCGTCCAGAAGATAGTAAAGATCCATCATCATTAGAATTATTTTGTGATAGTAATCCAGATGCGGCAGAATGTAGAATTTATGAAGATTGATAAGTAATGGAAGGAACTGCATTATTTAATTCAGGATTTTTAGGAGCATCATTTAATTGGTGGGTTGGCCAGATTGCTGACGATTCCACCTGGCGTGATAATATGCTGGCAGGAAAACATCAGGGTAAAGATGAGGTTCCTGGTTGGGGTCGTAGATACAAAGTTAGAATTATTGGCCTTCACGATAAAGAAGAAGAAACAATTCCTTCGGACCAACTTCCTTGGGCACAAATCATGTACCCCATCACTGCTGGTGGTGGTCAAACAAATGCAAGCGAAACTCCAAGTTTAAGACAAGGTAATTTTGTATTTGGATTTTTTCTTGACGGGCAGGATCAGCAAGTTCCTGTAATTATGGGAATACTTGGAAATAATTCTCAGACTGCACTTGCAACAAAGATTGGAACAACAAAACAAAACTTTTCTGCAACAAGTGGATATGCAGAAGGAAAAGAACCTCCACAACAACAAGCAAAACCAAAAGTTCCTGATACTGGATTAACCACAAAAAAACCAGCAACTCCAGAACAATCTGCAGAATGTGCTCCTGCTCCTCCTGGTGTTAAGGTTAATGAATTTGGTCTTCGTCCAGATTTGCCTTTAAGTAAAGTACAATTTGCGGACCAACAAAGTGGATTGCGAGAAGCAGAAGCAAGAGGATTGACAGGACCAAATAAAGCTGCATTTGTTCAACAAGCAGTTGCGAAAGGAATTAAAGATCGTTGTAAGTTTGCAAATTCTCCACAATCTGGAGCAGCACCAGGAGCAACAATTGAACAACCAGATAATCCACATATCGTAACTGCGGGTGATGTAAAAAGGCAAGAGTATTATACTAAAAAAATTGTATTAGTCAATCCTTGTGATATGACGGGATCAGCATTAAAGGCAATCAAGACAGTTATTGAAAATCTTACAAAAGATATTAATAAGTATTTGGCAGCAGCACAAAGTTATATTGATGCGGTTTCAAGTACAGTATCATCTCTTAAAGATATAGTAGCAAATGCTGCTTGTCAAATTGCAAAATATATGAAGATTATTTTTGATAAGATCTTTGAGTATGTTTTGAAGAAAATCAATAAGGCATTAGCACCAACTGTTGATTTATTGTATCCAAATCAAAGACATAAGTATAGCGATCTTAAAGAAATTATTAATCAAATTCTTAATGCAGTATACAGCAAAATTACTAATGGTCTTTGTGGTCAAATACAAGGATTTTTGGATAAAGTTCTTGATAAAAGTAAATCAAGAGAAGTTGATCCAGATGAAGAAGATGGTGATGATGGCGGCACTCGTTCAACTGTTCCGACAAATGGCACTACTACAACCACTCCTATTTGTTCTGTAGAAGAATTAAGTGGAAATATTATCGGACAAAATATGAATGAGATGAATAAATCTGTTGATACTATTCTGGATAATATTAATAATTTTCTCTCCGATATCCAGTCCGAATTGTCAGAAATTTCTGGTGCGATCAATAATGTTGGATCTATAATTGGAGGAATTAATGGAAGTATTACTTCTGCACTCAGTTTTGCAAATATTCTCTTAAATATATTTCCAAGTGATTTAAAACCAAATTGTGCAGTATCAGATCAATATTCTATAGCTACTGGTGGTGGTGCTACTGAACAACCACAATTACCAAGACCTGCTGAAGTAGATAAAGCAGCACAAAAACCTGCACCATCAACCGCAACAGCATCAGTACCATTTAAGGAACCTTCAAAAGCACAGGCTGATGTTGATTTTAGTGACAAACCATCTACAGCTGTTGAAAGAACACAGGTCGGTACAAATCAAACTCCTGGGTTTGAAAGGTTCTAATTGAAGAATAAATATCATTAACAAGAAAAAGATATGCCGAATAATTTATTTGGACCACCATCAAAAAATGATATTAGAGTAGGATATATTTCTACTGATACTGGATATGTTACGGGTGTGACTATTTGTGAGGCAAATTCTTATGCTCAGCAAAATCCAGGAACAACATTCATTTTTAGAAATGGCAATAACAATATTAAGTATTTGAATATTAATGATGTCAATAAACTAACTCCAGAAAGTCTTGTTTCCACTGCAAATAGTTGTGGTGGACCCCAAACAGTTGTAGAATGTGGTGTTCCTACAATTGATTTTTCTGGTGGTGGTGGTATTGGAGCATTAGGAAATGCTGTTGTTGGTATTGATGGTGCAATACTTGCAGTAGATGTTATAGAAGGTGGATTTGGATATCAGTACGAACCGTTTGTGAGTGCCAAAGATGTTTGCCAAATTGGTAATGGTGTAGTACTCACTGCTGTTCTTGGTGAAACTACTGAAACGCTGGAAACATATGATAATGAAGCAGACTTTGAAGAGTATGAAATATGTCCCGATACAACTGTTGGTTATGGTAGGAATTGGGGCCCAAATGGAGAAGATTTGGGTCCTTGGAATCCAAAAACTTACACAGAGGTAACCGAAGATCCAATTCAAAAAGAAATTGAAGAATATCAAAAAGCAATTACTTTAGGAAAAAATCCATTTTGGACGACAAGAAAGAATACTCCAAAAAGAATTAGATCATTAAGCCAATCATTTAGAAAGTATGATGTAACTGATGAACCATACTTAAACAATAGAATTGCAGAAGGAGCAAAAAATCCTGTTGCATGGAATGAATTTATGAATTCCTATGCAGTCTCTCCTGTTTCTCCATCAAATGTTCCTGGAACTGATTTTGCAGGAAGAGTATTTACGTTTGAATGGGAAGATGAGTTTCCTCGTGATGGAGAATATATTTTTAGAGGACTGTGTGATAATAAAGCAACACTATATCTTGATGGATTAAAATTCTTTGATCTTGGCAATTTTAATGAGGCAGTAAATCCACAAAGAAAAACTTTACCAGCAGGGGTTCATAAAATTAGAGTTGATTTGGAAAATTACCCCATTTATGAAACAATTACTAATCAACCTGCAGCATCTAAAACAGTTGATGTTGATTTTAATATCTCTGTTGCAGGTGGGTTTCCAAATAAATTTGAAATTCCTGATTTGGGAATATCTGTATCAAAGGTAAACGATAGAGGTCAAAGTAGTAAAAAAGAAAATTTCACAAAAAATGTTGAATACGGTAAAGTATATAAAGTAAAACTTTCCACTGGCAATGGGGGCAAAATAAAGTTAAGAACACAAGGAGATAATGTATTACAGGCAGAAGATGATAGAGATTTTAATTGGAAAGATATAGAATGTGCCACCAGTATTGGAAGATTTTATGATTTGAATGAAGATGAATGTAAATTTATTGTTGGAGAACCAAAACCACCTGCACCCACATTAACACAATCTTCTGCAATTCAAACAAAAAAAATTTTTAACACTATTGACTATATTGATAAAGCAGATAGGAGACTTTGGAGAACAAATGCAGTATTCGGTGAATTTTTAAATCAATATGGCGTGTCTCCTTTTGATACTGCAATTAAAATAGAAGATAACCCATATGCAGGAACTCATAGGATTATATGGAATAATATTAATTTTCCAATTGATGGAAACTATGTTATAGAAATTGAGGTTGATGATAATGTAAATCTTACATTTACAGGTTCAGGTACAGAAACTGTAATTACCAAAAAAGGATTTAGTGGTGATGGTCGTGGTACTGGAAAAAGTACTGAAACAAAATTCTTTAAAGCAGGAAATTATACAATCACTGCAGATCTAGAGCAAGTTCCTGGAGGTAGATTTGAGTTTTCTACCATTAAAGGCGCTAATCCAATGGCTCTTGCAGTCAATATTGAAACAACATATACTACTGAACAGGTCGTTTCATCAAAATCTTGGAATGATAATCCAATGGGAATATCAATTACAATTGATGCTCCTCCTCCAATAGTTCCGAAAGAAGTCTTACCAGTTCAAACTGGAAGATGTCCACCCAGTCCAATTTGGTCTACAAGATTTCCTGGTGCATCGCAAGCATGGTATCCTGTTCGCTTTAATGTTCCAAATACTTGGAGCAAGTTTATGAATAGATATGCACTTTCGCCTGTTCCCCCACTTGACACTCCAGGAAGTGATCAAACCGAAGTTAACTTTTTAAATGATTGGAATGTTGAAATACCATATGCAGGATACTATGGGGTAAAGGGAACTGGTGATAATAGAGGAAGATTGTTGATTGATGACATAGAAGTAGCACAATTGGATGGATTTAAAAATGCAAATCCAAAATTAACAAAAGTCTATCTTACTAAAGGTAATCATAAAATAACAACTGAAATTTTTAATGATGCAATTTTATCGACATCTATAGTTAATCAAAAAATCTTTAATACTAATGATTGGATTGTGCCATCTCCTCCCGCACCTAAAACAGTTGATGTGGATTTTAATATCTCTGTTGCAGGTGGGTTTGCAAATAAATTTGTCATTGATGATTTGGGAATATCTGTATCAAAGGTAAACGATAGAGGTCAAAGTAGTAAAAAAGAAAATGTCATAAAAAATGTTGAGTTTGGTAGAGCATATAAGGTAAAACTTTCTACTAGTAATCAAGGACAAATAAAATTAAGAACACAAGGAGATAATGTATTACAGGTAGAAGATGATAGAGATTTTAATTGGAAAGATATAGAATGCTCTGTTAGTGTAGGAAGATTTTACGATTTGAAAGGTGATGAATGTAAATTTATTGTTGACAGTTTAAATATATTTCCAACAACTAATAGTGGTACTGTAAAAGATGGAGTGACTTATTCAGGGCCCCAACTTGCAAGTTATGCGTCCAACACCATTTCACCTGCATATTTTGATGGAACAGGACAAGAAATTATGGGCAAAACATTTACTATGAGATGGAGTAATGTTAATTTTCCTGAAGATGGTCAGTATATTGTAAAGGCATTAGCAGATGATGAAGTAATTGTTAGAGTTGATGGAGTTGAAGCAGGAAGGGCTAGAGTATTTCAAGGTGTGAAGACAACTTTCTTAAATGTAACTAAAGGAAAAAGAACAGTTGAATTAGAACTTACAAACATTCCTGGAAATCCACAAAGCACTTTTCAGACAAATCCAGTTGTAACTTTTGTAGAGATTACTAAAAATATAAATGTAACAACAAAAGCAAATATTCCATGGACAACAAATCCAGTTGGAGTGTCTGCAATTCTAATTCCTCCACCTTGCCCCAAATTGGTTAGGGGTAGGGGTGTTGTAGATAAGGTAATTGTAGAAGATCCAGGTGTCGGATACATAGCACCAGCACCTACTGGACAAGGATATCCTGTTATTCTTAAACTTGCAGAAGTTCTTGTAGAAAATTCAGGAATCAATTATAATTGTGGAGTAGATAGACTCACTATTAATGGGATAGAAACAAGTTATACTTGCAGTACTTTTGGTAGAATTGAAACGGTTAATGTTCCTCCCGATCTTCCTTCTTTTAATTCCTATCCAGAAATTATTCTTTCAACAGAAACTGGAGTAAATGCATCATTTACGCCAGTATTTGAAGTTGTAAGAGATCCTATTGTTGCTGATATCCAAAAACTCATTCAGGTTACAGATCTTGTCGGACTTAAGCAAACTGGATATGTAGATGGTCGTGCATATTATGGTGCTGTCTTCTATGAAAATGGTGTCAGATATGCGGGATATTATAAGACAATTGGAACACCAATTCGTATCTATGATACTCTTCAAGAAAGCATTACTGCCCAGGTCACAACACCTGCAAGTGCAATTGAAAGATCTGGTACTGATGTTACCAGCAATGACCCAAGACTTAATATTCCAGGTACACCAAATACCACTACATAGTAATAAGTCAGGCATATCTAATGGCTACATCATCAAATCGTAATAATTCAAAACTTGGTACTCCCACAACATTAACTAAAGGTGGTGGTGTTTCAAAAACAAATACTGCTAAGCAAAACTATACTGCAAGAAGCGTTGGTAATGATCACGGGTCACTTACTTTTGGTGCTATCCACAAACAAGGTGATGTGACATCAGATGTAATGCTTCAGGCATCTGATGGGAGGCATGGAATTGTCTTAGATAAAGACGGTTCTCGTAAAGGGTGTACACAAATCACTGCTCCTGGTAGAATTACTATCGATGCCGGTCTTGATAAAAAAGAAGCAGAAGATACACTGATGATCCATTCTTGGAATGGAAACATTTGTATTGTTGCGACTAATGGAAAACTTAGGTTGCAAGGAACTGATATTGAATTAGTTGCTGTTGGTGAGGGTGGTTCCAAAGGAAACATTCGCATGAAAGCAAGTGAAACAATTGAACTTGATGGGAAAAAGATTATTGGAAATGCAAAAACTTTGTGTAAAATGGTTTCCAGTGGTCAAGTAGAAATGTCGGCAAATACTGCTATGAATATCTTCGGTTCATTAATCAGAAATACTACCGATGCCGTTGCAAATAAAGATGGTAAGAATGGTGGTCAACTTCTTCAAAATTTACAAAATCTAATAGGTTAAAAATAAAATGGCAAATTCTGGTGACGATATTTCAGTCGGAAGACAGTTAATGTGTGGTGCAGGCCAACCCCCTTGGATGGGGATTGGTGCAGCAGCTGTAAGAGGTGCTGCATTTGTTGAGGGTCCTTTATCAATTGGGAATGCAACAGAATTTCCTGGTGCATATGCAACATTAATGGTTGGTCCATTGTCAAATGGTGATGCAATAAAAATTCCTATTGCTGGAGCAAATTGTGGTCAAAATTTTTCTCCATACTCACTTGTTGTAAGTGGTGATGCAGCAATTTTTGATAATCTAAGTGTCAGTAGCAAAGTGATTGCAGGTTCTGATATTATTGCTCAAGGAGAAGTTAAGTCAAGATGTGGAGCACATATCTTATCTGCTAAAAAGAACTTTGATATTCCTCACCCATCCAAGGAAGGATGGAGACTGCGCCATACGTGCCCAGAAGGTCCCTCAAATGATGTTTATGTAAGAGGGAAGGTCCTGAACCGAAATGAGATTGAACTTCCTTCTTATTGGAAGGACTTTGTTGATTGGACAACGATTAGTGTATCACTAACTCCAATTGGTTCTCATCAAGATGTGATTGTAAAAAGAATTGATGAAGATAAAATCTATCTTCAATCAAAAGGTGGTATGCCCATTCATTGCTTCTACCATATCTTTGCTGAAAGAAAGGATGGTGAGAGATTAATTTCTGAGTATGAAGGAGAAAGTCCTGCAGATTACCCGGGCAACAATAATGAATATTCAGTTTCTGGATATCATTATGATACTAAAGGAGAAAACTAATGGCTGAGTTTAATTTTGTAAACAACGAAAGAGTTGCTGATTGTTCTGATAGACCAACATCAGGAACAAAATCTATGACGTATGATTATATCGTCAAGTCACAGACCAACGATACAGATTATCCACCAGATGCATGTACTCCATACGTCCATGGGAATGCACAAATTGATAATCTTCAAGTAAATGGTTCAGTAACTGCTGTTCAAGTTACTGCATCTGGAAAGACTCTGACATCCAGAAAACCATTTGATATTCCACATCCAAATAAAGATGGATGGAGACTTCGCCATGTTTGTTTAGAAGGTCCAGAATCTGGTGTTTATTATCGAGGAAGACTTACCAATTTAAATGTAATTGAACTTCCAGAATATTGGAAAGGACTTGTTGATCCAGAAAGTATTACGATTACTCTTACTCAAATTGGTTCTTCTCAGGACTTAATTGTAGATAAAATTGAATGGGGATCAAAAGTTCTGATTCGTTCAGGAACAGCATCTAATATTGACTGCTATTTTCTTGTTCATGGAGAAAGAAAAGATGGAGAAAAATTAATTGTTGAATATGAAGGAAATACAAGTGACGATTATCCTGGCGACAATTCAATTTATAGTATCAACAAATAAGGAGATAGTTTAATGGCAAAAAATTATTATTTTATTGATGATAGCGTATCAGCAGGATCATCCACAATGGTAGCTATTCAAAATGAATCAGCAGGATTTGGTATTGGTGCTACTTCAGATATATTAGTGACATCCTTGCAAGTTGGAACTGGTATTACTGCTAATAGTGGTGTTAT
>Ga0073922_1000091_pt1 | contig 8853 bp, 6 predicted proteins | sample GWRWT2_2Sept14_FD_70955 | JGI IMG/M metagenome (GOLD analysis project Ga0073922, IMG submission 70955) | Sand microcosm microbial communities from a hyporheic zone in Columbia River, Washington, USA - GW-RW T2_23-Sept-14 | ecosystem: Engineered > Artificial ecosystem > Sand microcosm >...
CAAGTTGCGGCTGCCGGTATTACTGAAGGAACAAAGAATACTTTTGGCGGAAAAGATTATACCTATACTAGTGGTCAATGGAAAGACGCTAGTGGTGGAACTTTTAATATACCTACAGCGCAACCCCAACCAGAAGCAACTGCGCTGGATTATTCTGCATTAAGTGGTGAGAATAAAGACAACCTATCCAAACTTACCGGATTTTCTACAGGAACAACGCAACAAAAACAAGGTGAAGATCTCACAACTAATGTTACTAAATTTCAAGACATTGGCGCCGCTGCTCAAAAACAAGCAGCTCAACGCATGGGTCAATTGGGATCTGCTGAGGGAAGAACAAGTTTGTTACAAGAAATGATCTCTCGTGGACAACGTCCCTATTCTAGCGGAGCTAGCGCATTAGATCAAGCTTTTATGCAACGTCAAGGTGGAACCGCTTTTAAACAACAACAAGGTGATTTACGGGCTAGACAAAAAGAGCTAGTTGAAAATGTAAAAGCTGGACAATTATCTGGTGATATCGCTAAACAAACATTATCAGAGAGCAAAACTTTATCTAAAGACGTTCAACGCGCTTTAGGTATTACAGAAGACGATTTTGCTGCCGCACAAAGAAAAGAAGCTGATGATATAACAACACGAAACGTAACAGATTCTGAAGTATTAAGTAAATTCCAAAGTCAAGGTTTTGCTAATTTATCCGAAGCTGATAAAACGCGAATAAAAGAACTTCTCCTTAATACAGCCGGTGTAAATGTTGGAACGCGTCTTTATAATGTAGACCCATCTAAATACACACAATATGCAGGAGCAGTAACCAGTAAAGATGTAGTTACTCAGGATGAAGCTAATAAATATAATGTATTACAGGCACTTCGCGGTTTACAAGGTGATGTGTTTTCTAAAGCCGGTGAAGTTGATAAAACAAAGACCGGATTTAAGTCCGATTTAGGCACAGCAATTCAACAAGCCGAGGACGTTTTTAAATTTAATATAGCTAATCAAAAAATCAATCCTTACATGACAGGAATTGGTGGTTCTTCTGGTTCTGTATATGAAAATATTCCCATAATTGGAAACACAGTAGCTCCCACATTAACCGGGTTATTCGGGGGGGGTTCTGGTTCATCTGGATGGACGGCGGGTACAAAAGGTCCTATTACGTTGGATAGTTTGTTAGGTAATACTTTAACTAATAAAGATTTTACCCATTCTAGTCAAGGACTGATGGGTAGTTATGATGATATGAAAACTGAATATCTTAAGGGTCTTGCTGATTTAAAGGGTACTATGTATGAGTCTACATACACACCACCCGATCCTATGTTTTTATATAGAAGTGGATTATTTAATACAACGCCTGGCGGATTAACTAATGAAGAAAGTAATTTTATTCGTCAATTAATGGTAACACCGGAGGATAGCGGGCTTGCTAATTACGACGAACAGCAAAATAGAGCCAGGGCATTGATTGATAAAAGAAACGCATGGGTGAATCAAGTATATGGACAACAAGCAATGAACGCATTGATGCCCGGTATGCAACAACAACTACAGGATTATTTAAAAACCCAAGGATATGACAATTATTTCGGTGGAGAATTAGTTGCTCCATCGATAGGTAAAGGATATACTCCTAAATTTTAAGAAAAGGTGATTAGATGGACCCACTTACAGGCGCGATGCTAGCTAGCGCTGGAGCAAATGTTGTTGGCGGTTTCCTTGGCGGCAAGGCTGCCGAAAAAGATCGCGATAAGCAATATGACATGCTTAACCGTATCTACAGTATGTATGCAGGAATAGAACTTCCTGATATTGATAAAATGAAAATGACTCCAGAAGAATACCAACTCCAGGGTATGTTAGATCCTCGTATGGAAAGTGCACACACTCTTGGTCCCGGTACTGCTTATGAGGATATAAACTTAGACCCTAGACTTCGTCAAGCACAAATGGATCAATTAAAAATGCTCGAGACCGTTCAACAAACAGGAGCAACTCCTGTTGAAAAAGCTGCCATCGCAGATATGATTCGTAAACAAGAATCTAGCGCTAATGCAATGATGCAACAACAATTACAAGATCAAGAACGCAGAGGAGTTGGTTCATCTAATGCCGCGCTTGCTTCCCGGATGATTGCTGGACAACAGTCGGCAAATCGTGCGTCTGAGACGGGACAGAATATTGCTGCCCAAATGTTTCAAAATAAACTAAACGCGGGATCTAATGCAGCAAACCTTGCTGGATCTATGAGCGCAGCAGACTATTCTCGTGCCGCTAATATTGCACAGAGTAAAGAACAAAATAGATTACAGGACTTTCTCTCCAAGGTTCAAACTGATCGTAACAACGTTAGTGCATTTAATGCAGCACAAGCCGGTAATCTTGGTGCGAAACAAACGTTATCGAATGCTAATGTTGATGTTAGAAATAAAGGAACTGCATATAATAAAGGTCTATCTCAAACCGATTTTGATAATAAATTACGCAGGGCTGGTGGTATGGCCGGTGCTGGTGGAAATATGGCTAGCATGTATGGTAATTCCGCTGATCGTACCGCAGCGGCGTGGTCTGGCGGGGCTGCTGGATTGGGTAATATCTTTATGGGTGGCGCTCAGGCTATGCAGAAACAAAAGAATTTTGATCGTTATATGGATTCAGATAATACATTAAATCAAGGTCGAGAAAAAATGCTGCCTTGGATCGACTAATAAAAGGTTAAAAAAATATGCCATATCCGTTTACATTAGACGATATTCTAAGGGCGAAAAAAGAAAAAAATAAACCTTTTGGTCAAGGCTTTTCTGAGGTCGTATCTAAACCTTTTAATGCAACAGATCCAGAGTGGGATTTTTCGAACAAAGAGACTGTAGACCTAACTCCACAAGATAAAAATATGTTCGATGCAGCAGAAAACGCAACGTTAGCTTCGGTAAAAGAAAAAGGTTGGGGTATGCCTCAATCAAAACAAACGGATATAAACAATCCAGAATTGGCTTCCGCACTTAATAGAATGGTCTCCCCTGATACAAAACTTGATTTTCCTGCACCAGAAAAAACACCAATAAACCAAGACATCCTTGACATGCTGTTTAAAGGAACAAAAATTCCAACTAAAGAAGATATCTCTTCTGATAAATTCGGACCAAATGATCTGTTGCGTTCGGATATAAAACCATCTAAAACAGAATCGGTTTCAACTAAAAGCTCTATTAAAAGTAAAATAAAAGATATTACTGATACAGAAATGGCTAAAGATATAGCAAAATCTATAGGATTGGTCGAAGATACATCTTTAGAAGACGCACTGGCACGTCGTGATAATCTTCAAGGTTTGGCGCTTGCCGCACAAGGTGCGCAACAAATTGGTGCAGCATTGGCTGGTACTAAAGCAATAGAGGGCTATGGTCAAGAGCTTGCTAAATACGGACAACAGGGTGTTTCTGATATAACACTTAAGCGTGAACACGAAATGAAACAAACAGAACTCAATCGCATGAGAGAGTTCAATGATCCGAAAAGTAAGTCCAGTGATGTTGAACGAACTATGGCAAGAAATCTACTTAACAAAATTGGACATAAGGATGTCGCTGCAAGAATCACTGATGATATGTCAGCGCAAGCGGTAAAAGATCTTACTGGTGGTATAAACATTCAGAATCTTGTTCAGCAATATGACGCAAATCAGACTAAACTTCAATTACTTGAAGCGCGTAAACAAGCTGCCAGTGATAAGTCTCTCGATAAAAAGACAGCAGATAATATGAAATTTATCACTAGTGCTTCTGAAAAACTAATGAAAAGTAAACCATATATCGCTTATGATAAATCAACGTCAGCGAGAGAAAAAGTTCAAGCTATCCTGGCTAAAGGGAAAGACCAAACTAGCGCCGATGATATCGGTGTTCTTTATGAATATGTAAAAGCGATGGACCCTGAATCTGCTGTAAGAGAAGGGGAAACACAGCTTGCAAAAAGCGGTTTATCTCATTTTGCGAATATTAAAAATTCAATATCTAGATTTGGCAAAAATCCTCGAGTTCTTACTACCGATTTTATTTCTAATATTAAAAATTATATGGATATATCACAAGCTGTATATAAAGAGCGACTTGATAAACAAGTTAATATATATAAACACATGTCCAAACAACGAGGAATGACACCAGACGAAATGTATCCTTTAGATATGATTAGTTCTCCCGGTTCAAGTGTTGAAAACGATTTAGGGTTTGAAGAGGGTAAATAATGTCTCGTATTAAAGTTCAATTACCGAATGGAAAAATCGGTACAATTCCAGAAGAAAAACTAAATCGTGCCATTCAAAGTGGTGCGAAGGTTCTCTCTGGTGAACAGTCAGCGCCAGAATCTCCTTCATCGCCGATTATTGACGATAATTCTCCAGGAATTACTGAACAATTTGCTCGCGGCGCGGCACAGGGTGCATCATTTGGATTTGCAGATGAGATTACCGGTGCAGGAGAAACAGGATTAGATGTTTTAACTGGTAAAACTGGTTTCTCTCTAGACGACATCATGTCTAAGTATAAAGAAAATAGGGACGAAAGTCGTGCTGCATATAAAGCAGCGCAAGAGGCCAGTGACGGTGCTTATTTTGCTGGTGAATTAGCCGGAGGAATAGCAATCCCTATTCCTGGCTCTGGTGCAATTAAAGGTCTTAGTGCTTTAGATAAAATAAAACGAGCAGCAAAGATCGGTAGTGCTGCTGGTGCATTAGGTTCTTTGGGTTCTTCAGAAGAAGACACAGCAATCGAAATGGGTAAAGATGTTCTTGCTGGGGCAACGGCAGGTGGACTATTAGGTAGTACAGCAGAAGCTGTTATTCCTAAAATTGGCCAAAAGATTAGTGATATTAAAGATTGGGCAATGACATTTAAGCATCCGCAAGCACTTGCTGATATATTCGAGGGTGCCAAATTAGGTAAAACAGCAGAATCGCTAACTGACAAAACAATCCTCGGTAAAGAGGCTAAAGAAGTTGCCACAAATTTAGCAGGGCTATCTGAAGATGTAATGAAAAAAGAGGCACAATTACCTAAGAATATAGCTATATCACGGGCCGCACAGGAAGGTGAAGGATTTGTTGATGTTGCAGATAAGGCTAAATACCTCATTGATGTTGGTGATCAAATACGAACAACCGATCCAACAAATAAGAATGTTATTGAACAAGCACAGAACGCATTAAAGGATCTTTCTGGTCTTCGTAAGAAAGTAGATCCTATTAATAATGTTGAGTATAAAAAAACAGCAGGGGAAATAGTTGCTGATTTTTTTGATAAGAGTGTTGCTCAGGACGCTGTGGAATCATACACTTTCGCACAAAATACTCTTAATAATTTAAAACCTATTGTTAGATATTTTAATGCCAAAGAGCTACCAGAAACGGCTTCGCCAGAGTTAAAAAAAGCGTTTAAGGGTTGGAACTTACTTAAAGGTCAACTTCTTGATATACCAGGTGGCGATGCTGCCATTAAAAATATAGTTACTGGTGTATCTGAAGGCAAGGCATTCTCTAGTCAACATGTTGATGAGGCTCGAAAAATTTTAGATCTTATTCGAGAAAAATCTGTTATTGATTTAGAAGGTTCAACCGATCGTATATTTTCCGATAATCCGTTATTAACCAATTTACTTTCTGTAATTAAATCGGATAAGGTTCAATATCAGGATAAAATTGTCGCGGCAAATCAACTAATTGAGCAGACATCAGAAATCGCACGACAAACCGGCAGCGCGTCTCCTGAAAATTTACTTAGCGTATTGATGTATAAATCAGCAGGTAAAGGAACCAGAGCAATTAGGCTTCCCACAGATGAAGCAGGTAATATTGTAACAGATTTATACGAAACAACATCTCCAGAACGAACTAGAGAAGTTATAAATAGTATTAAATCGCGTATTGGTGATTTACAAAATAAAAACAACACTAGTCCTAATATTAATCAAGAAACAAAAAACTATCTAGCAACAGCATATAAACAAATTAAGGAATTAGCGAGAGAAGGTCTTACTGAAGATGCCAAAGAATTATGGCAAGCAAGCGATCAGGCGTTTCGCAATTCATTAAACTCTATAGTTAATCTCAGGGCGCCGGGTTCTACCGGAGCTAATACAATAGACGAATTAACCTCTCTACGAAACTCTATTGAGGCAATGGCTAATCTTATTTCCAAGGCTGATGATAATGCTTCAAAACAAAACATTAACTCATTTAAAGAGGGATTAGAGGGTTTAAAAGCTAATATTAAGTTTATCGGTTCATCTATTGATAAATACGCTCAAACGCAGAACGATCCAGCATTAAGTACTATGGCTAAATATGTCATGGATTCTAACTTAGCGCGACTTAAGAATGTTGATGATAAGATTGCAGATATTGCTCGTAGAAAGAATGTTGCTAACACTCTTACTGCCTCATCGACACTTGGTCAAAGTAATGTTGTTATGAAGGGATTGGGGATTGCAGGAACTGCTGCTTCGGGATGGGCGGCGTTTGGTGTAGGAAAGGCAGCAGGAATGCCTAAAGATATTAGTAAGGCTATTATAACCGCAACACCAGACAATCTAAAGAACTTCGCATCTAAACTTGCAGCAAAAGGTAGTCCGTTTGCTGATAGGGTTACTGCTGCGATCGGTACTGACGGTAGAAAACGTCAGGCGTTATTGTTCACATTATCACAAATTCCAGAATTTAGAGAGGAATCAAGAGATCTTCTTGGTATGAATGATTAATGGATCAAAGATTAGATAGAATTGAAACTAATATTGATGTTATTAAAACCGACATTTCGGAGATTAAAACTACGAGCGCAATTAATACCGAAATTCAAAAACAATTAACCGATAGTGTTATTCATCATATTAAACGAACGGATATACTAGAAGAGATTGTTAAAACCCATATTGCCGTAATTAATAGTTTTGTTAAATTTGTAATAGGTGCCGGGTCTTTATTATTTGCGTTACACCAAATTGGACTTCTTCAACGACTTTTTTAAATCAATATTTTCAATTATCGAATCTTCGGGATTTGTTGTCTCTAGGTTCTGAAGCTTATCCGCTAGATTAATAACTTCTTTGTCTAAAAGAATTGTCCCTTGTGCTCTACCTCTAGAGTATATATCAAAATTTCTATTATTATTTCGTCGATAACTATCTAGTTCTTCTTGCTTCTTTTTATATATACGTTTACCACTATGGTTAAATCTGGCACCAAGATCTTCTTCCATAAATCGATGAAGCCATTCTTGCTCTTTAGGACTAAGCTTGTCTAAATAGTCTATATCATGGAATTCCTGTTTTATGCGAGAGAACTTACGAGGATTAAGGCCGGCTAACTCTTTATCCCTTTTGGCCATCGGAGCTTTCTTAGCTCCGCCATTCTTTCTTTGCTTGAGTGGTGCTTTGGATTTCTTAGCGTTGGTCCTTTTTTTGCCCCGTGCCATTGTCTTTCTGCTCGTATTTCTCTTTCAGCAAGAGAAAAGTCTCTCGGATGAAGGTTAAAATGTTTGGATGTTGCGTAATATCTTCGATACCTATCTCTTGATGCGGGTTTAAAATGTTTCTTAAATAGTTTAAAGAACCGATTTCTTGCAATAGGTAAGAAATCTTTTTCCTCACACCAGAGAAGATATATCCAATAGATGACAGGATTTTTTGTTGGTTTTGTTGATTTAGTAATCTGTCTATCTTTGATAAATCTTTCAACGTCGTTCCCTGGTATATGACTGGACTCTTCTAGAAGTTTGAATAATTCGTCTATGTTACCATTCATATGTAATGATAAGACCGCCTGCTGTATTATGCGTTATTCCTGTTGTTGTTGCCCATACCCCACCAGATAAATTACCTAGAACTCGCATTTGTAAAGCACCGCCATAAACTTGTTCTTTACGAGAAAAGTCAATTCCACCTAATGCACTAGCTTTCCATTTAGGTTTATCATTAGTTGTAATTTTAATTGTCTCTTTTTTGGTTTCTTTTTTATCAGAAACAATTCGTTCTTTTTCTTTTGTTCCATCTGGTCGAGTTATTTCGCGTTCTGTTACTGTTTTTTCTGTGGTTGATTCTGTTTTTTTTGACTCTTCTTGTCTGTCCGGTAAAGAGAAACGTCCCAATCCAAGACCGAGAAGAAAAACACCTAAACATAATACGGCATATTTTTTATTCATTCTATTCCAAACTCAACATCTAGTCCCATTAAAGTACCGAAAACAGTAAAATCTGTACTTACTGAACTATTAATACCGATAACAACAAATTCTGTTGGTGAAAAACTTCGCATTAAAGGTCCACCACTCATTCCCTTTTGAAGCACAAATTGATTACCTAATAAACGAAATTCCATATTATTAACTAATTTACCTACTGAACAAAAAAATGTCCCGCCATGAGGGAAGCCGCAAGAAACTGCCTTTAAATTATCAATATTGGAAACGTAATTACCCTTAAAATCAACGGGTGCTGTATTAAATAAAGAAAAATCTCCCTTTAATAAAGCAACATCATTAAGTTTATTCATTGCCACAGCTTTAGCTGTTGCGTTAGTGTGATTCTTATGGAGATCAATTACCCTAATTTCAGTTCTATTCATTCCACCAAATAAGTTATCAACGCAATGTGCGGCAGTAAGTGCGTAATGGCTATCGATAACAACGCCAGTACAAAAGAACATATTATCAATAACTAAACCTATTATTGGTTCATATTTCTGTGTTGTAATTAACGTTGGATTATATCTGTGTGTAATCTCTTCTTGATCAATAACAACGGAATTAAGATCAGAATAAATAGAAAATCCGCAAAATAAAGTAATTATAATCAACATTG